>X87_Garden_Dormouse__coassemble_128_pt1 | contig 15419 bp, 18 predicted proteins | sample X87_Garden_Dormouse__metabat2_low_PE_003 | metagenome-assembled genome bin X87_Garden_Dormouse | reverse complement strand
ACAAGATAAAGCACCGACAATTTAATCCACGTATGACCCATTTAATACGCCTCCCATTTTTTGTATATAATTACAGGTTAGCACTAAATATAAATGTGTCAATTTAATGTCAGAATAATCAGTCTTAAGTATTATAAAAAAAGATGGACAGCAGACGCTGCCCATTCATGTTTTACTGTAAGTTAATCAGCGTTGCAATCACCAGTGCAATTGCCGCTATGATTAACCATATAATAATTAATTTCCAGACGAATTTAACCCATTTTATATAGGGAATACCTGCGACAGCAAGAACGCCCATCAGTGAAGCCGAGGTCGGTATAATACTGTTAGTTATAGCATCTCCATATTGATAGGCGAGTACAGCCACCTGTCTTGAAATTCCCTGGAGATCGGAAATAGGTACCATAATCGGCATCGTCGTCATCGCCTGACCGGAACCCGACGGAATAAAGAAGTTAATAATTACCTGGACCCCGAGCATACCGATTGCCGTCAGTGCAGTCGGTACATTATCAAGCACCGCACTCAGACTGTAAATAATTGTATCAATAATCAATCCCGATTCCAGCACGACAAGTATCGCTCTTGCAAAGCCGACAATAATCGCTCCGTAAACAACAATTTTCATACCGTCAATAAATGCATCAAATACAGTATTCAATTTCAGACCGCCGACAAAACCGATAATGATGCCGACGATAAAGAAATTCGCTGCCAGTTCCGTTAAGAACCATCCATGAACAAAAATACCGTAAACGTTTATCGCGATCGTCAGGGCAAATAAAACTATAATGACGATGTGCCGTTTTCTAAGTTCGGTCAAGACAAGCGCATCTTCCGTGAAATTGAGCTGGCCTGTTTGGCTTTCTTCATAAACCAGACTGCTTTTTGGATCTTTCTTAACTTTTTTAGCATAAGACATAACAAATAAAATGCCTATCAGCAACACTACAAAATAAACTGCCAGTCTGAAACCCCATCCTGAGAATATCGGCAGTTCTGCAATTCCGTGAGCAATACCGACTGTGAAGGGGTTAAACATCCCGCCGATAAAGCCCGCAGCCGCACCGAGTGTTACCATGGCTGTTCCGACCAGAGCATCGTAGCCGAGCGCAACTGACAGCATAATACCGATCGGCACGAAGATAATTGCCTCTTCCGACATTCCTGTAGTAAAACCAAGTATAGAAAAAACCGTCATAATTACCGGAATTACTAGCAGTTCATTTTTTTGAACATTGTTCATCACTTTTTGAATAATTGCTTCCAGTGCGCCGGTTTTACGAATTACTCCGAATGCACCTCCGATAAGGAATATGTAGAAAATAATATCTGCTGCTTCATTTAACCCTGTCGGAATAGCCATAATCAGATCCATAAACGATACAGGATTTTGTTCAACAGAATGGAAACTGCCTCCGATTACTTCAACTCTGTCCTCCACTTCCACGCGGTCGTACTCACCGGCTGGAATTATGTAGCTGAGTGCTGCTCCTAAAATAACGATGAACAGGAGTATCGCATATGTATGCGGAAACTTCTGACTAATGTCTTTTGAACTTTTCCCTTTTGTCTTTGTATCTTCTCCCATGTAATCACCCCTGAAATTATACTTTATCAATTACCCTGTAAAATGAGATATACACCTTTTATTTGAATTTTTTTAATAATACATTAAATAGCAGTAAAACACAAAAAACCGCCGCAAATTAATGCGGCGGTTTAAATATAGATATTTTATTAACCGATTGAACCTTCCATCTCGAAGGAAATTAAGCGGTTCATTTCTACTGCATATTCCATTGGCAGTTCTTTTGTAAACGGTTCGATGAAGCCCATTACGATCATTTCTGTCGCTTCCTCTTCACCAAGTCCGCGGCTCATCAGATAGAATAACTGCTCTTCTGACACTTTCGAAACTTTCGCTTCGTGCTCAAGAGAGATGTTATCATTTAAAATTTCGTTGTACGGAATAGTATCCGAAGTGGATTCATTATCCATAATCAGCGTATCACACTCGATGTTTGAACGTGCACCGTGTGCTTTACGCCCGAAGTGAACCTGACCGCGGTAAGAAACTTTACCGCCGCCTTTAGCGATTGATTTGGAAACAATTGTAGAAGATGTGTTTGGCGCAAGATGAATCATTTTCGCACCAGCATCCTGTAATTGTCCTTTACCTGCTAAAGCGATAGATAATGTCATACCGCGTGAACCTTCACCTTTAAGGAAAATTGACGGGTATTTCATTGTAATCTTAGAACCGATGTTGCCGTCAACCCATTCCATAGTTCCGTTTTCATCAACGAAAGTACGTTTTGTAACCAGGTTGTATACATTGTTTGCCCAGTTCTGGATTGTCGTGTAACGGCAGTATGCATCGCGTTTAACGATGATTTCAACTACTGCAGAGTGCAGTGAGTTTGTCGTATAAGTCGGTGCTGTACAACCTTCTACATAATGAACACTTGAGCCTTCATCACAGATGATTAAAGTACGCTCAAACTGACCCATGTTTTCAGAGTTGATACGGAAGTATGCCTGCAATGGTGTATCAAGCTTAACTCCCGGCGGGCAGTAGATAAATGATCCGCCCGACCATACAGCCGAGTTTAATGCTGAGAATTTATTATCAGAAAACGGAACAACTGTACCGAAATATTCTTTGAATAATTCTTCGTTCTCTTTTAACGCAGAGTCAGTATCTTTAAAGATAACACCTTTATCTTCAAGATCTTTCTCCATGTTGTGATAAACAACTTCAGATTCATACTGAGCAGAAACCCCTGCTAAGTACTTCTGTTCAGCTTCAGGAATACCTAATTTGTCAAACGTACGTTTAATTTCTTCAGGTACTTCATCCCATGAACGTTCAGTCTGTTCAGACGGTTTTACGTAATACGTAATTTCATCGAAATCAAGTTCCGATAAATCTCCGCCCCATAAAGGCATTGGTCTGTCATAGAAGTGCTGCAGAGACTTAAGACGGTAGTCCAGCATCCACTGCGGCTCTTCTTTCATTTTAGATATTTCACGGACGATTTCTTCAGTTAATCCTCTGTCAGAACGGAAAATAGAAACGTCCTTATCGTGGAAACCATATTTGTAATCGCCAATATCCGGTGCTTGCTTAACCATATATGATCGCTCCTCAATACTAATTTTTATCGGATTCTTTAAATCCTTTTTCCAGTGCTTTCCAAGTGAGTGTTGCACATTTAATACGTGCAGGGAATTGACTTACTCCCTGCAGCGCTTCAATGTCGCCCATATCGTCAGTAATATGGTAGTCCTCACCAAGCATCATATTCGAAAACTCAGCAGCCATTTCTAACGCTTTGTCTGCAGGCTGATTCATGATAGCTTCTGTCATCATAGATGCGCTGGACATGGAAATTGAGCAGCCTTCCCCTTGGAACTTAACATCTTTAATGATGCCCTCTTCAACGTTCAATGTGAGCTGAATCTCATCACCGCAAGTCGGGTTATTCATTTCAACTGTCATCGAACCATCTTCAATTACACCCTTATTCCGGGGATTTTTGTAGTGGTCCATAATAACTGAGCGATACAGCTGATTCAGGTTGTTAAAATTCATACGAGAAAAACTCCTTCGTTTTTTCCAGACTTTCAATAAATTGGTCGATTTCTTCAATCGTGTTGTATATATAAAAACTTGCTCTTGCTGTCGACGATGCCTTGCACCATTTCATCAGCGGCTGAGCGCAGTGATGACCGGCGCGAACAGCAATTCCTTCTGAGTCCAGCGCAGTTGCGAGGTCGTGAGGGTGTACGCCTTTAAGATTGAAAGTGATAAGTCCTGCACGGTTGTCCTTGCCGGGACCATATATTTCAATTCCTTCGATTGCAGACATTTTGTCATAAGCATAGCGAACAAGCTCTTTCTCATGCTGATAAATATTATCGAGGCCGAGTTCGGTAATATAATCGATTGCTGCATTCAAACCGACAGCTTCGGCAATCATCGGCGTTCCCGCTTCAAACTTCACAGGAAGATCCGTCCATGTCGATTCGGTTTTATAAACATAATCGATCATATCTCCACCGTATTCAATCGGCTCCATTTTATCAAGCAACTCAGCTTTGCCGTATAAAATACCGATACCTGTCGGTCCGAGCATTTTGTGTCCGCTGAATGCGTAGAAGTCGACGTCCAAGTCCTGCACGTCAACTGCCATATGAGGTACAGCCTGTGCACCATCAACAGAAATATACGCATTGTGAGCATGGGCTATTTCAGCAATCGACTTAATATCATTAATCGTGCCGAGCACATTTGATACATGTGTAATCGCAACGATTTTTGTTTTGTCGCTCATCGCTTTTTCCACGTTGTCAAGCGCTATCGTTCCGTCTTCTTCCAGGGGAATAAAGACAAGTTCCGCACCTTTTCGCTTGGCAAGCTGCTGCCAGGGGACGATGTTAGCGTGGTGTTCCATTTCGTTAACGACGATTTCATCGCCTTCTTCAATAACCAAATCGCCGAAGCTGCGGGCAACCAAATTAATTGCCGCCGTAGTTCCGCGCGTATAAACGATTTCTTCAAAGCGTTTTGCATTGATAAAACTGCGTACTTTCATACGCGCTTTTTCATACGCATCTGTCGCTTTCGTTCCGAGTGTATGCACACCGCGGTGAACGTTTGAGTTATACTCTCTGTAATAATCGTTCATAGCCTCGATTACTTTTAATGGTGTCTGACTCGTTGCTGATGTATCTAGATATATGAGGTCTTTTCCGTTTACCTGTTCACCAAGTATCGGGAAATCCTGACGGATTTTTTGTATATCCATTCGTCAGAGCCCTCCCTTCCTTAAGATAGTACCTTAAGCTCGATAATCTCTTTGAGTTGTTTTCTGACAGATTCGATAGGCAATGCTTTAACTACCGGATCTAAGAAACCATGAATTACAAGACGTTCTGCTTCTTTCTTCGCGATACCGCGGCTCATCAGGTAGAAGAGCTGCAGATCATCAACACGGCCGACTGAAGCTGCGTGCCCTGCTGTAACGTCGTCTTCGTCAATAAGAAGAATCGGGTTAGCATCACCGCGCGCTTTTTCACTCAGCATCAGAATACGTGATTCCTGCTGTGCGTCAGCTCTTGTAGCACCATGCTTAATGTAGCCGATACCATTAAAGATACTAGTAGCGCTGTCTTTCATAACACCGTGCTTAAGAATGTGAGCGTTTGAATCTTTACCGTAATGAATAATCTGCGTAGTGAAGTTCGCTTTCGTTTCACCGCGGCCTACAGTTACAATCTTAAGATCTGATTCAGAACGGTCTCCGTTCAGATAAGTTGTGTTGTCGTAAATGATATTTGAATCGTTCATCAGCCCTAAAGCCCAGTCGATATTTGCATCATCTGCTGCAACACCGCGTCGGTTAACATAACCAGTCATTTCTTTCGGCAGGAAATCTACAGAGCCGTAAGTGATTTTAGAGTTATTTAACGCGATAACTTCTGAGACGATATTAATTTTTTCAGTTGACGATTCAAGGTTGGTAAAGTAGTTCTCAACGTAAGTTACTTCAGAACCTTCATCTGCAACAATCAGAACGTGGTTGAATAATGAAGCATCTTTGTCGTCGTGGAGTACTACCATCTGAATCGGGTCTTCAATGTGGACATCTTTAGGCACATAAATGAAAATACCGCCGTTTAATAATGCAGCGTGATATGCCGTTAGTTTGTTCTCATCAATTTTAACGCCTTCAGTCATAAAGTACTTCTCAAGAAGTTCAGGATGATTATTTGCTGCGTCGATGATGTTTTCAGCAATAACACCTTTTGCTTTCAATTTTTCATCTAAACGAAGGTAAGCTGGTGTGTTGTTGTGCTGTACATATATATTTTTACTGTTATCCAGGTCAATTAATCCTTTAACAGCTTCCGGCAGTTCGTCAAGAGAGTTGTAAGTACTGCTCTCAACAACTGGTGAAGTTACGTTAAAGAAATCCCATTTGTCTACCTTAGTCTTGTCAGGTTTAATCATGTCAAGACTATCAAATTGTTCTACTGCTTCTTTTCTTTTACCGAGCAGGAACTCAGATTCGCCTCTGTTATTTGCAGCGGCAATAATCTCTTCCTTGTTCAGTTCGAATGCATTTAATTCAGTAGCCATAGTGATCCTCCCGTCTTATTTGTCTTCAGTGACAGTTTCGTCGTCAATGCCAAGTTCTTCTTTAATCCAGTCGTAACCTTCAGACTCAAGGCGTTCAGCAAGTTCTTTCCCGCCTGATTTAACTACTTTACCTCTCATCATTACGTGAACAACGTCAGGTGTAATGTAGTTAAGTAAACGCTGGTAGTGAGTGATGATTAAAGAACCGAATTCCTGGCCGCGAAGCTTGTTGATACCTTCAGATACAACTCTGAGAGCATCGATGTCAAGACCGGAGTCAATCTCATCTAAAATACCGAATTTAGGCTCGAGCATCATTAACTGAAGAATTTCGTTACGTTTCTTCTCTCCGCCTGAGAATCCTTCGTTAAGGTAACGTGTAGCCATATCCGGATCCATTTCAAGGTATTCCATGTTTTTATCTAATTTCTTAATGAACTGCATTAAGTTAATCTCGTCGCCCTCTTCACGCTGTGCATTAATTGCAGAACGAAGGAAGTCAGAGTTAGTTACACCAGAGATTTCTGATGGATACTGCATACCGAGGAATAAACCAGCTTGAGCACGCTCGTCTACTTCCATTTCAAGAATGTTTTCACCGTCAAGAAGAACTTCACCTTCTGTAACGTCATAACTCGGGTGACCCATGATAGCTTGTGCAAGTGTAGACTTACCAGTACCATTTGGTCCCATTACAGCGTGGATTTCACCCTGCTTAAGTGTTAAATCAACACCCTTTAATATTTCTTTACCGTCTATTTCAACGTGTAGATTCTTAATTTCTAAAACAGATGCCATGTCTAATCCTCCAATTGAAATTTAAGATTTTCTAATACTCTTATAGTTTATAATAATTCTAATCTATAGTCAAAGTACCAGACTCCTTGCAACACCTATATATTATACCCCAAAAAGCGCGCAGTTTAAAGGGTTCAGCTTCTTAATATGAGTCTTGACGTCAAAAAAATAAAAACACTTCTAAATGACTATTCTATCATTTAGAAGTATTTTATCTACTTTTGTCTATTTGAAAATATCGATTGTAAACGGCGGTTTATAGACCTCTCCATTAACAGCTTTAACGATTCCGATAATCGCAAATACGTAAAATGCAATCGTTACTATCGGACCGAGTACAAGTCCAATCAGAATGATTGATGTCAGCCATGCAGCAAACATGTAAATTGTATATGATAATCCGAAATTTGCAACGTGACGGAGTGCATCTGAGGTAAGCGGATCATCATCTTTTTTCAGTACCCAGATTATTAGCGGACCGACTACTGCAGTAAATAGCGATACGATATAGGAAACTAAAACCAGCGTGCTGTCGAAACCAGTTCTCGGTGAATTATCAAAGTCATTCATATTAGTTCCTCCCGTCTATCTTCAAGTTAAAATACACTTTAATTTTACCATTACTCTATTATCTGTGCAATTTATCAGACAAAAAACCAGACAGCTTCTGCTGTCTGGCAAAGGGGTTTTACTTTATAAAATCAATCGTAAACGGCGCTTTGTAAATCTCACCGTCCGATGATTTAACAATCCCGATAATAATAAATATATAAAATGCCACGGTAATAATCGGTGTCAGTATATAACCGATGAGTATTATCGCCGTTAAGCCCGCAATAATTAAATAAATTGTATAGGAAATACCGAAGTTCACTAAATTTCGCAAGGCAACTTCCGTTGCAGGATCATCATCTTTTTTAATTACCCAGACAATTAACGGACCGATAACGGCGGTAAAAAACATTAGCACATAGGTGATAATAACCAGTGTTTTGTCAAAACCGTTATGGACTATATTGCTGTAAGGCTGTTCATTATTCTCCATTAAAACTCTCCTCCTCCGGTTAATTTTATTTATACCCTGTACTATGACTGCAGAAACATCTTTTCGTTCACATAATTTATCTATTCCCGCATTTCGCGAATAAGTCTGTACTGATATAATATACTGTATTGATTATAACACTTGTGAGGGAATTTTTTTGAATACACATAATACTTCAACACGCAGTCCGTCAAAATTTATAAATTTGCTGATCGATATAAAATACTTATTAAAAGGTAAGGTCCTCGCTGCCAATGTACTGCCCGTATTTACAGCTTACTGGCTCGCTTTGTACTTTAACGGCGAAAACTTTACCGATCACTGGGTGCTTTTTATTTTAACGATGGCCGGCAGCACCCTCGTTATTTCCGGTGCACTGATGTTCAATAACTGGTTTGAATACGATCTTGATAAAAAAATGGACCGTACTCAGCAGCGTCCGACCGTTACCGGCTCATTTCCTTTAAAAGGTGTACTGATTGCTGCGGTCGCAACGACAGTAATCGGACTGGCTCTCATGCTGATAACAACAATCGAAGCAGCAGTATATTCATTTTTAGGCTGGTTCTTCTACGTCGTCCTGTATACATTCTGGTCGAAACGCCGGTACACAATTAATACGATAATAGGCAGTATCTCCGGTGCATTTACGCCGCTGATCGGCTGGGCTGTAATTGCCCCCGCTGCTCATGTTGTCCCGATTGCCTTATTCTACATATTAATTATCTGGCAAATTCCGCATACGCTAGCTATCGCTGTTAAACGCCTCACTGACTATACAAGAGCCGGCGTGCCGATGCTTCCGGTCGTTATCGGAGTCGATGCGACGATCAGACAAAACCTGTATTACGTTATCGCCCTCGTGCCTGTGCCGTTTATCCTGCTTGGAACATTCGGCTGGATATTCTTTACCGTCTCGTTGATTCTGACTTTAGTATGGATTTTCCTGTCTGTGAAAGGATTGCAGACTGATAATAAAGAGCGCTGGGCAAATATTAATTTAAAATATTCACTGATATATCTAATCACCTTATTTATATTGATGATTGTGCTGACGATATAAAACAAGCCTGAAATGACTGATTGAGACTGGTCATTTCAGGCTTGTTTTTTAAAGTCATTTTGGATAGACAGTTCTTTTCGTAGAAATCAAAAAAGCACTCACAGAGGAGTGCTTTTTGAAGCATCGTTCTTATTCAGCTGGAATAATAGTGCCGTCGTATTCTTCTTCAATGAACTGAACCATTTCTTCCGATTGCAATACTTCGATTAATCTTTGCAGTTCCGGACGTTCTTCATCGCCTGCTCTTACAGCGATAAGGTTAGCGTATGGCGAGTCTCCTTCTTCTACAGCAATTGAATCGTCAACCGGGCTTAAGCCCCCGTCGATCGCGAAGTTAGCGTTGATAATTACTGCCGGCGCCTCGTTATTTTCGTACATGCTTACCAGCAGCTCAGGTGCTGTATTGTTATCGAACTCAAAATTGTGCGGGTTTTCTGTTATATCATCAAATGTCGCATCCTGGATTTCGATGCCTTCTTCGATTTCAACCAGACCTGCATTTACGAAGAATGACAGAAAACGTCCTTCTTCAGCAGGGTTATTCGACACTAAAATTGTCGACCCGTCAGGAATATCTTCCAGTGAATCATAATCGTTTGAATATACTGCCATTGGCTCGATATGTACGTTGCCGATGCTTGTTAAATCATAACCGTGCGATTCAGTTTCACCATCTAAGTAAGGTGTGTGCTGGAAGAAATTAGCGTCCACTTCTTCATCAGCAAGCAATCTGTTAGGCGTAGTGTAATCGTTAACGATTTCCACGTTAACTGTGATATCTTCTTCAGCTAAAATATCAGCTGCTCTTTCTAAAATTTCAGCGTGCGGTGCAGGTGATGCCGCAACTGAGATTTCAGCCGCCTCTCCTTCAGCACTTTCTTCTGAGTCCGAACCGTTACCGCATGCTGCTAAAACTAATACGAGTGCAAACAGAGTGACAATACCAAAAATCTTCTTCATGTAATAGCCTCTTTTCATTATAGTTTTTATTGTTAGATCAGCGTTTATCGACTGCTTTAGACAGAGTATCTCCAATAATCTGGATGATAAAAACGATGATCAGAATTACTACAGTTGCAACGAGTGTGACATCCGGCTGGTTTCTTGTGAAGCCGACCATATAGGCGAGGTTACCAAGACCTCCCGCACCGATAACTCCGGCGATTGCAGTAGAGCCGACAAGCATAATTGATGTCACCGTGATACCGGAAATGAGAGCAGGCAGCGATTCCGGAATCAGCACTTTCCAAATGATAGTCCACGTGTTCGCTCCCATCGATTCAGCCGCTTCAATAACACCCTTGTCGATTTCCTTCAGACCGATTTCAACGAGACGGGCAAAGAAGGGCGCTGCACCGATAATCAGTGCAGGAAGCGCACCATTTGAACCCATTACCGTTCCCATAATTGCTTTTGTGAACGGCATAATTAAAATAATTAAAATGATAAATGGTATTGCTCTGAAGAGGTTAACAATAAATGATGTTGCGCCGTAAACCGGTTTTGACACACCGTTATGACTTTTATTCGATAAGAATAAAATAATACCGAGTATCAGCCCGATCAGGAAGGCCAGTGCAGTTGCTATCACGGTCATATAAATTGTTTCGTAAGTCGCTTCTAAAACTGCATCCCATTTCACGTTTTCGAAGGCGAACATTTCTTTAAATGCTGTCAGAAATTCATTCATTTACTTTCAACCTCCAGCGTGACATCGTGTTTTTTAAACTCTGCAGTAATTTGTTCCAGTGTTTCCTGATTAATATCGAGGGCGATATAAAGATGACCGTATGATTCCTGATTCGTCTGCTTAATATTTCCTGACAGGATATTTACATCAAGACCGTAATTCCGGATAACTTGAGAGACAATCGGCGATTTTGTGCGGGTGCCGACAAATGTCAGCTTAACGATAGTTGAAGTCGGGAAAGCTTCTTTTATTTCTTCCATGGCTACTGCGTGGTCATCATCCGAAATATCATCCTTAACGAAACGTTTCGTTACATTTGACTGAGGATTCTGGAACAGTTCGATAACTGGCCCCACTTCCACTACTTTACCGTTTTCCATGACAGCTGCCCGGTCGCATATTTTTCTGATAACATGCATTTCGTGCGTAATCAGCACGATGGTCAAGTTCATCTTTTTCGTAATATCGACGAGCAGGTCAAGCACTTCATCTGTCGTTTCAGGATCCAGAGCACTGGTCGCTTCATCGCACAGCAGAACCTGTGGTTCATTCGACAGCGCTCTCGCAATGCCGACGCGCTGTTTCTGGCCGCCGGACAGCTCACTCGGGTAGTTGTTTTCGCGGCCTTCCAGACCAACCAGCCTTATCAGTTCCGAAACACGCAGCTGCCGTTCTTTTTTAGGTACACCTGCGATTTCCAGCGGAAAGCTGATATTTTCAGCGACTGTTCGTGACCAGAGCAGGTTAAAATGCTGAAATATCATCGATACTTTTTGACGTTTTTGCCGCAGTTCTTTCATCGTCATGCCGCTGATTTCATCACCGGTTACTGTAACAGTCCCTTCCGTCGGCTGCTCCAGTCCATTCAAGAGACGAATCAGCGTGGATTTGCCGGCGCCCGAGTAGCCGATAACTCCAAAAATTTCACCTTTCTTCACATTCAGACCGACATTATCTACTGCCGTTATATTTTGATTTTTAGTTTTAAATATTTTAGTCACATTACTAATATCTATCATTATATATAAATCCCTTCCCTTTCCAGGAGAACAATTAAAAAAACCTACTCCAAAAATGAGTAGGCTTTTAAACGTTCATTACGCCTCTCATCTGAGGATATTAATCCAGTGATTTGGCACCTTGTCACGATGACGGTTGCCGTGGCTTCTAAGGGCACATCCCTCCACCACTCTTGATAAGAGTTAATATTTGATTGAAATTCATATTATCAGACTATTCTTTATTAGTCAATCAGAAATTCTTCCAGAACTTCGTTTAAATAAGTAACAGATTGAAATGCGTAGACTTCCCTGACAAGTTTGCCGTTTTTAAACAGCAGCAGTGCTGGCGCAGAACGAATCTGATATTTATCTATCAGTGTTTTATAAAAATTTAAGTTGATGCGTTCATAGCTGATTTCTCTTGCAGAAGCAGCGACGCTGAGCATCGTTTCTGAGATATCGCATGTTTTGCACATCGTTGCATAGCCGAAAATAATATAATACTCTCTATCCTGTATATTCTTTAATATATTTTCCGTTGAAATTGTTTCCTTCACGATAAAACTTACCTTTCATTATTAGGCTCGTATCTACATAAAAACCGTGTCTGAGCAAGAGGTTTGCAAGGTAGTCATGCGGACAGCGTCCGACTTCCCCGAATTTGGGATCTATATAAATATGAGTACTTTCACTAAGATGTTTTTTAAACCATTTACGAATTTTTCTTCCTTCCTTATCCGCATCGGATAAAATGAATATTTGAGAATCGCCAAGCTGATCAATAATCTCATCCAGTTTTGAAATACCCATCGTACCGAAGGTGCAAATTATCTGTACAGGTTCCACCAGCACTTCTTCCAATCTGCGCTTATCCGTTTTTCCCTCAACAATGAGTACTTTATCAGAAAGATTCATCCGTATCACCCTTAGTTAAATTTTTAATATAAATTCACTTTAAGCAATAAATATAGGTTTTAAAAAAACTCCGGACAAAAGTCCAGAGCTAAGTTATTATTTCTCGATTACTGCCTGGTAACCAGCAGCATCAAGAAGGTTATCTAATTCGCTTTCATCTGAAAGTTCAACTTTCAGCATCCAAGCACCTTCGTATGGATTTTCGTTAACAAGTTCCGGACTGTCCTCAAGCTCTTCGTTAACAGCAACTATAGAACCGGAAACCGGTGCATATAATTCAGAAACAGTTTTCACTGATTCCACGCTGCCGAAAGAATCACCTGTAGAGATGTCGTCGCCTTCTTCTGGAAGTTCGACAAATACGATATCTCCAAGTTCAGACTGTGCAAAGTCAGTAATACCGATTGTTACAGTATTTCCTTCAACTTTAATCCACTCATGATCTTCGCTGTACTTTAAATCTTGTGGTAATGACACGCTAAAACCTCCCTTTTAACTTATCATACTTATTGTTGCACAATTGCCATACTTTAGGCAAGTGAATTAATTCAATAATGCATTTTTATAAGTTTCTTCTTTAAAACCTAATAACACATCATCATCAAGTACAACCATCGGCCGCTTAATCAGCATGCCGTCACTTGCGAGCAGTTCCAGTTTCTCTTCTTCACTCAAATCATGAAGACGTTCTTTTAATCCGAGCTCTTTAAATTTAGTGCCCCGCTTGTTAAAAAAGTCATCAATTGAATGCGACGATTTGTCGAGGATACCTTTCAGCGTATCTTTAGCCGGTACATGCTTAACCATATCAATTTCAGTAAACTCCAGATTATTATCTGCTAAAAACTTTTTGCCCTTGCGGCAAGTCGTGCATTTAGGGTATTCGTAAAATGTAATCATAGTTATCCTCCCGAATAAGAAATTATTCTTACACTTATAATACCCCAGATAAAGTAAATTAGACATATGCAAAAACGAAAAAAGTCCGAAACCTCAGGGGAAGGTTTCGGACAAAGGGGCTGGGGAGAAGAGTTAAGTTTTCATATCTTCTGGTTCCCATTTTATCAGCTGGTTATTATTCTTTCGTTAACCTGCTGTAAAGATTGCTTAATATTTTTATCTGGTAAATATTTCACGCAATTGTGTTACATGAATCTGTCCCGGAGCCGCATCCCTTGATACAAAGCCGTAGGTTAGTGCCGAAGCCGCTTCTCCCTCTGCCGTACGCGTGTCTTTTCCGAGTTCTCCCATAGAGATTCCAATTATTTTGTCTCCGTACTTTTGTTTAGCACTTTTCACAGCTCCAGTGACTTTGTCCACATCCTTCTTTTCATGAGGGAAGTAAGCAACTTTGTATAAATCTCCGCCGAGCGTGTGCATTTTATTAATAATCGATAAAATTTCTCCGCTTGAGGGTGTACGCTTAAAATCGTGATGACTCATCAGGCATTTCACATTATTGGCACGCGCAGTTTTGCAGACAGATGCTGTAATTTTATCGCCGGATTGAACTTCGATATCGATATAGTCAATATCCATTGTCTGACAGACAGCGTTTAAGAGCGCTTCGTACTCAACTGTTGTTTTTGAACCGCTGCCGCCCTCTTTCGCCGTGCGGTATGTATAAATAATTTCTTTGTTCAGCGGTTTAAAATAATCTATAATATATCTGACTTTTTTGCCGTGATCCTCCCGGTTCAACGCATCGAAAACATCTCCGCGTATCTCCACGATATCAAAAGCGTCTATATTCTCTTTCGCTTTTTGAATTTCTTCTTTAATTTCGTCATCATTATGACCTGATAAAGTGACGACAATCTTCGTTGTATTCATAAGTTTTCCCCTTTGTGCGTTCTGAATGCGATTGATAGCTATTTCAATCTAATGGTATCATAAAACCATTATAGTATCCCGGGGGTTAAAGTAAATGAAAAAAATTAAACTGCTGACTTTGCTGGCATTCACAGCCATGCTGTTTGCGGCATGCAATGATAATACTGATAAAGAAAATACCGGCACAGCTGAATCTTCAGAGGCTGCATCTCTGGAAGAGGATAAAGATCTTTTTGACAGCGAAGAGGAAAATGAAATTGAAATCGATGAAGTTGATGAAGATGCAGTCGAATCAGCAAAATCAGAGAGCGATAATTATCAGCTGGGCGAGCCCGTTGAAATCGACGGCATTACTGTAACAATTAATGATGCTTTTATGACAGACGAGCGCAACGATACGAATATTATCGATGTCAGCGGTGTGCTCGTTCTCGACATTACATATGAAAACGGCACAGACCAGACATTCCCGGCAGGACGCGATATTACGCTTGAAGCGGACGGTGAACTCGCACACAGCTACGAACTCGACAGCATCTTCCCTGCCGACCTTGCTCCGGGTGAGAGTATAACCGGCCAAATGTCCTACGGCTTAGTATCCGCACCTGAAAATATGGTTGCTGTATTTGAACCCTTGATGAATTCAGAAGGTAAGACTGCGGTTTTTGATATAGTTGTTGAATAATTTTAGGTTTTGCTGGGTGGTGGTGGTTGGGGTGGCGTGTGCCACCGTGGATTCTCCGTGGCGCGGGAATGAGCGGCGTGTGCCGCCGTGGATTCTCGATGGCGCGGGAGCGGACGGCGTGTGCCACCGTGGATAAATTCATCTCTCTTTGACTGACTAAACTCACTACCAGGTCAATGAACAACATAAGATTCCTAAAATCACTATAAAAACTCCAGCATCATCTTTACACCAATAA
>X87_Garden_Dormouse__coassemble_125_pt1 | contig 15719 bp, 17 predicted proteins | sample X87_Garden_Dormouse__metabat2_low_PE_003 | metagenome-assembled genome bin X87_Garden_Dormouse | reverse complement strand
GAATGTAAAACGTCCAATTTTAGCATCGCGCGTATCGTAGATGACTCTTTCTGTCACGCGCTCGTAGTCGATTTCATTGCCGCTCATTTTAAAGCCGCGCGACTGGCCGATTGCATCAAAAATTTCCACGATTTCGGTGTTTTCATCGATGTTAATATTGTAAAACTGTTTGAGCGCATCAAGGTGATGCTCCTGCATGAATTTAAGGGCAAAGATCGCAATGTCGTCGAGGTTCACGACGTTATCCTTAATTGCACCCGTCAGCGACAGTTTCTGTCCGATTGACTCGTCTTCGAATTTCGGCCAAAGCACACCCGGAGTGTCGAGCAGTTCCATCTTAGTTCCCGCCTTAATCCACTGCTGCGCTTTCGTCACGCCCGGCGTGTTGCCGGTTTTCGCCACTTTTCGTTTTGCTATATTATTAATAATCGTGGATTTGCCAACGTTCGGAATTCCGACAATCATTGCTCTGATCGCACGCGGATTAATGCCTTTACGCTCCATGCGTTCAAAGATTTCCTTCGTCGCTTCAACGACTGTGTTTTCAATTTTCTTCAACACGTTCGGCTCCTTACCGTTCAGCGCTATAGGATAAACTCCTTCAGCCTTCAGGCGGTTAATCCAGCGATCCGTTTCCTTGTTATTCGCCATATCTTTCTTATTCAGTACAACCACTCTCGGCTTATCACCGATGACGTGATCGAGCATCGGATTTTTGGAAGCATAGGGAATGCGCGCGTCCAGTATTTCTATAACGACGTCCACCTTCTTCAAACTCTCTTCAATCTGGCGGCGCGCCTTCGCCATATGCCCCGGGAACCAGTTAATTGACATCTTCGGTTGCCCCTTTCTGTATTGTTATTTTTAAAATTTGATTTTCTTGTGTTTTGTTTATTCCTCTTGTATTTTATCATGATTTTGGGCGGGATGTGAGGAGGATTGGGTTTTGTCAGACACTGTCAAAGCCACGGTGTCCGACAAATCCTGTTATCGGACACTATCAAAGCCACGGTGTCCGACAAATCCCGTTATCGGACACTGTCAAATCTACGGTGTCCGACAAATACTGTTATCGGACACTGTCAAAACTGCGGTGTCCGACAAATACTGTTATCGGACACTGTCAAAACTGCGGTGTCCGACAAATACTGTTATCGGACATTGTCAAATCTACGGTGTCCGACAAATCCTGTTATCGGACACTGTCAAAACCGCGGTGTCCGACAAATCCCGTTATCGGACATTGTCAAATCCACGGTGTCTGACAAATCCCGTTATCGGACACTGTCAAAACTGCGGTGTACGACAAATCCCGTTATCGGACACTGTCAAATCTACGGTGTCCGACAAATCCCGTTATCGGACACTGTCAAAGCCACGGTGTCCGACAAATCCCGTTATCGGACACTGTCAAAGCCACGGTGTCCGACAAATCCAATAAATATCTTATCAGTTAAGATAATCTTTATATTTACGGGTATTCTGCTCTTTTTTCATCGCTTCAGTAAAATCATAGTACTTAAATATATAATTACTTGATTTATATCTGCCTGCAGCATCACAGTACTTATTCAAAATTCTCTGGAGGGTGCGCACGTTAACAGCTCCCCCCGTAAACCCCATCATCCTCCGGCTGGTCATCTCCAAATCTCCAAATAAATATTTAAAATCGCTGATAGCTCTCACTAGATGAGTTTCGTTACTTTCCCGGGAGCCGCAGCTGAGGCATAGATGATGAAAACTTTGTTTTTCCAGCTTAAAGCTCCCGCACCCGCCGCAGTATAGTCCGTGCCTGACCATATCGAATTCGACGCGGAGTTTAAAATAAGGATTTGGCACGATGTGACGCTCAATCACATCTGCAAGTTCTGAAGCAGAAGCACCGCTGTATTCATTTTCAAAGCTTCGGAAATAACTACGCATGGCATAGCGCAGCACAAAGTGCTGAAAGAGAGCTTCCTCCCCTCCGGAAACCCTGAATTCTTCATGAGGAAAAACCAGTTTTCCGGACACTTCAAAATCAAAAGATACGGCTCGTTTCAACCTCACAAGCTTTCCAACAGCGCGCCTGAGCTGACTCAGCGCGTCGTCCGGGAGAGCGTAATCCCCTCTGTACCAGGTTGTCCCTTCCACCCGGTAATCGCCTGAAAAATTTTTAATTTCGTTAACGGTAATACCGGACTCACTAACGATTAAAGTGTCGTACTGGGTGACAGATCCTTCAATCTGTAAATATAAATCACGGAAAACATATAAATTACTGTGCCCCGCCTCGTCAAACAGTAAATCATAGGCGCGCTCGCCGGCAGCGCCGCGCCGAAGTCTCCATAAATGTTCCTCAGATTTTTTATCGAGTCCTCGCCGCCTTGACAAAGCCTGATAGTACAGCAGTTCTTCCGGATCCTTCCGTTCAGTCAAAAACATTTGCACCGCCTCCACAAAGTAAATTTGCTACTTCATTTATACAACGGCCCGGCAGCATAATACAACATTTATTAACTTTAGTTAACATTAAAATTAATCAAAAAAATACCCAGACCAAAACTGGTCCGGGTATGATAAAGTGCCTTATCGGATTTCTCTGATGCGGGCAGCTTTACCGCGCAGGTTGCGCAGGTAGTAAAGTTTAGCACGGCGTACGCGTCCACGGCGGACAACGTCGATTTTTTCGATTTTAGGCGTGTGTACAGGGAATGTACGTTCAACACCAACACCGTAAGAAATTTTACGTACAGTGAAAGTTTCTGAAATTCCGCCTCCACGGCGTTTAATTACAACACCTTCGAAAAGCTGGATTCTTTCGCGGTCTCCCTCTACGATACGAACGTGAACTTTAACTGTGTCTCCTGCTTTGAATTCAGGAAGATCAGTTTTTAACTGGTCTTTAACGATAGAATTTAATAATTCCTGTGACATGATATATCTTCTCCTTCTTCCAATTATCTTGCCCGAGTTGCTTTGGCAGCGGATGATTGTGATATTTACGTGTATTTACACTCGTATAATATTACCATACAAATTGTGGCCATTCAATAAATTTTAAAATAAAACTGAACTTTATCCGTCCAAGAGATCCGGACGGCGTTCTTTTGTGCGTTTCAGACTTTCTTCGTGCCGCCATTCTTCAATCAGCTTGTGATTTCCGGACAAGAGCACATCCGGCACTTTCATGCCGCGGTATTCTCTCGGGCGGGTGTAATGCGGATGTTCAAGCATACCCGTCGAGAATGAATCTTCCTGATGGCTTGCTTCATTGCTCAGCACATCCGGAATCAGACGGACAATTGCATCAGTCATTGTCATCGATGCGAGCTCGCCGCCTGTTAAAACATAATCACCGATGGATACTTCATCGGTAACGAGCGAACGGATCCGCTCATCATAACCTTCATAGTGGCCGTTGATAAAGACAATGTTGTCTTCTTCAGCCAGCTCTTCAGCGAGTTTCTGGTCAAACGGCCTGCCCTGCGGGCACATTAAAATAACGCGCTTGTTATCGCCGATATCCAGACTGTCCATAGCGTTGAAGACAGGTTCCGGTTTTAAAACCATGCCTGCTCCGCCGCCATATGGATAATCATCGACTTTGTTATGTTTATCGTTTGAAAAATCACGGAAGTTAACCATATGATAATCGACGATGCCTTTGTCTTTGGCGCGTTTTAAAATAGATGCTCCGAGGACACCTTCGTACATGTCCGGAAACAATGTTAAATAATATATATTCATTAATCCAACAATCCTTCGAGTGGTGTAATTTCAACAAGCCCGCGGTCGAGATCGACCGTTTTAACGACCTGTTCGATATACGGAATTAAATATTCGCGCTCGCCTTCTATAACCCAGACGTCGTTTGCGCCGGTGAACATCACTTCAGAAATTTTACCGAGCTCGGTATTATCATCGAGATTAATAACCGTCAGGCCGACGATGTCACGAACGTGATACTCGTTCTCTTCAAGCTTGAGATCTTCTTCGTTTTCTTCGATAAAAACATCTTTGCCTTTTAAGTCGAGAATGTCGTTCATGTTCGACACCCCTTCAAACTTCAGCAGATGGAAGTTCTTATGCGTGCGGTAGCTTGCAATCGTCAGTACTTTACCGCCGATTTCCACCGTTTTCCCCGCTTGAAAACGTTCATCCAGAAAGTCGGAGTCGCTCAATATTTTAACTTCGCCGCGCACACCGTGGAAATTTACCAGTTTACCAATTTTAATTCGCAAGATGAACACCTCTTATAAAGAATAAAAAGACACACTGTTAAAGTGTGTCTTAATGCAAATCAACAAACACTTTCTTTGACGCGTCTCTGTCAGCGTTTGAAACAACGATGCGGAGCGCTTTAATAAAACGGCCGCCGCGGCCGATTATTCGCCCGACATCTGATTCGTGCACGCTTATTTTATACGAAACTTTATGCGGCGTCTCGTCACGATTAATAACGAGTTCTTCCGGATAATCCAGCATCGGTTCAAGAATTGTTTGAAGTAATTTGTCCATCGGAATTATTTCCCGAATTTAGCATTGTGGAACTGTTCCATGATGCCTTTGTCACTGAAGATGTTACGTACAGTGTCGCTTGGTTTAGCACCATTCTGCAACCACTCTAACGCTTTTTCGCTGTCTAGGACAACGTTATCTTCAGATTTAGAAACCGGGTTATATGAACCGATTTGTTCGATGATTCTACCATCTCTCGGGCTGCGTGCATCTGCAACTACGATACGGTAGTAAGGATTTCTTTTAGAACCCATACGAGTTAATCTAATTTTTACTGCCATGTGTGAAAACTCCTCTCTCTACTTCTTTTCGACTTACTTATCATAACAAACAAAAATACACATGTAAAGAGTTTTTTCTTTACATGTGTATTTTACTTTTAAAATGGCAGACCCATGCCGCCGAACGGGTTTCGGCCTTTCTTTTTGCCGCTCGTCATCTGTTTCATCATTTTCTTCATGTCGTTAAACTGTTTTAAGAGACGGTTGATTTCCTGCAGTGAACGACCGGAACCTTTAGCAATACGCTTTTTGCGGCTGGCGTTCAGTTTTTCAGGATTCTCGCGCTCATCGAGCGTCATCGAACGGATAATCGCCTGGACATGATCGATTTCCTTGCCTGAGAACTGCATTTTATCGAGTCCTTTAATTTTGTTTGCACCCGGCATCATTTTTAAGAGATCGTCCAGCGGTCCCAAGGTTTTCACCTGGTCCATCTGGCTCAAAAAGTCATCGAGTGTAAAACTCGAGTCCTTCAGTTTTTTCTCAAGCGCCTTCTGCTCATCTTCATTAACGTTGTCCTGTGCTTTTTCAATAATGGACAATACATCGCCCATGCCGAGTATGCGGGAGGCCATGCGTTCCGGGTGGAAGGCTTCGAGCCCGTCCATCTTCTCGGACACCCCGACAAACTTAATCGGTTTCTCAGTAACGGAGCGGATAGACAGTGCTGCTTCGCCCCGCGTATCGCCGTCGAGCTTCGTCAGCGTCACGCCCGTAATATCGAGCAGCTCGTTAAAACTTTCTGCGACGTTTACCGCGTCCTGTCCCGTCATCGCATCGACGACGAGCATAATTTCATCCGGCTTCGACAGTTCTTTAACATTTTTCAGCTCATTCATCAGTGCTTCATCGATGTGCAGACGGCCTGCCGTATCGATAATCACCGTATCGAGATGTTCTTCTTTCGCGTGCTGCAGCGCTTTTTCTGTAATTTCCTCCGGCTTGACCTGATCGCCGAGAGCGAAGACAGGAATATCGATTTGTTTTCCGACCGTCTCCAGCTGATCAATCGCTGCCGGACGGTAAATATCCCCCGCTACTAAGAGCGGGCGCTTATTGTGTTTTTTACGCAGGTGCAAAGCAAGCTTCCCTGCTGTTGTCGTTTTACCCGCACCCTGCAGGCCGACCATCATAATAACTGTCGGCGGTTTCTGCGCGAGATTAATTTTCTGATTTTCTCCGCCCATGAGCGATGTTAACTCTTCCTGAACGATTTTAATGACCTGCTGGCCGGGTGTTAAGCTCTGCATAACAGCCGAGCCGAGCGCGCGTTCTTTAACATCGTTCACGAACTGCTTCACGACTTTAAAGTTAACGTCCGCTTCAAGCAGTGCGAGGCGCACTTCGCGCATCATTAATTTAACGTCGGACTCCGTTACTTTACCTTTCCCTTTAATGCGGTCCATCGTGGACTGCAGACGTTCTCCAAGACCTTCAAAAGCCATAGTGCCGTCCTCCTTAATCCAATTTCTCTAATCTTTCGATTATTTTTCTGACGTCCTCGCTGATATTATCGCCGAGCTTATTTTTCAGCTCCGCGTACAGTTCGAGACGTTTATTAAAATTTTTATACATACCGAGTGTGGCCTCGTATTGTTCCAGCATATCGCGTGAGCGCTTAAGGTTATCATAGACAGCCTGCCGTGTCACGTTCATCTCTTCTGCGATTTCACTGAACTGAAAATCTTCCAGATAATACAGTTCAATATATTTCTGCTGTTTGTCAGTTAACAGAGACTGATAAAAATCATACAGATAATTCATCCGCATCGTGCGTTCTAAATCATTCGTCATCTTTATCTTCCTCTAATTTTTCTTCGAGCGTTTCCGACTCCTGAATCATATCAGCAAATAAGCCGTACACATAGTTTTCCGCATCGAACGGCTGCAGATCATCGAGCTGCTCGCCGAGTCCGACAAATTTAACCGGGATGCCGAGTTCGTTTTTAATAGCCAGCACAATACCGCCTTTAGCAGTACCGTCCAGTTTGGATAAAATAATGCCTGATACATCAGTGACTTCTTTAAATGCTTTCGCCTGGCTGAGTGCATTCTGCCCGGTTGTTGCGTCGAGCACGAGCAGCACTTCATGAGGCGCTTCAGGCACGACCTTCTGAATGACCTTTTTAATTTTAGACAGTTCATTCATCAGGTTGCCTTTATTTTGCAGACGGCCTGCTGTATCACAGAATAAAATATCCGCCCCGCGTTTTTTTGCTGCACTGACTGCATCGAACATTACTGCAGCAGGATCCGAACCTTCCGCCTGTTTAATGACATCGACCCCGACGCGGTCGCCCCAGACCTGGAGCTGGTTAATTGCACCGGCACGGAAAGTATCTCCCGCAGCGAGCATAACCTTTTTGCCTTCCTGCGTATACTTGTGTGCGAGCTTGCCGATTGATGTCGTTTTGCCGACACCATTAACACCGACCATTAAGACGACAGTCAGCCCGTCTTCATTAATATTCATTTCATCCGAAACATCGCCGTTCTGCTCGTAAATTTCAACCATTTTTTCAACGATGGTTTCCCTGAGTTCAGATGTTTCCGTAATATTTTTAAGCTGGGCTTCGCGGCGCAGCTCTTCGGTTAATTCCATTACTGTATTAAAGCCGACATCGGCTGAAATCAGCACTTCTTCCAGTGCTTCGAAGAAATCTTCATCTACCGTACGGTAGCGTGCCATCAGCGCGTTGATATCCTGCTGGAATTTGTCGCGGCTCTTTTTAAGACCGACTTCAAATTTATAGCTGAGCTGTTCCTGCTCCCATTCTTCAAACTCATCGAGCGAAATCAGGCCGTCATCGAGCTTATCCGTCTGTACTTCAAGCGATGCAGGTTCTTGTTCCTGTTTTTTCTTCTTGCGTTTAAAACGGTCAAAAATCCCCATTAAATTCCTTCCTTTCCTGCCGGTTCTGGTTCTTCATAATTTTTTAAATCCACGCTGATCAATTTCGTGACACCTTGTTCCTGCATAGTGACACCGAACAGCCGGTCCGCTTCTTCCATCGTACCCTTACGGTGAGTAATAACGATAAACTGCGTATCAGCTGACAGCTTTTTCAAATATTTTGCATATCTCGTGACATTCGCTTCGTCGAGTGCCGCTTCAACTTCATCGAGAATAATAAACGGACTCACTTTCACCCGGAGTACACTGAACAGAAGACTGATTGCGGTCAGTGCACGTTCGCCGCCTGACAGAAGCGACAGCGATGACAGTTTTTTACCCGGCGGTTCGGCAAATATTTCTATGCCGGAATCCAGATAATTCCCTTCTTCAAGAAGGCGCAGTTCCGCCCGGCCTCCGCCGAACATATCGGTAAATACTTCCTGGAAGTAATCGTTCACCTGATAGAATGTTTCTTTGAAACGCGCTGCTACTGCTTCATCCATTTCACTGATGACGTCGAGGAGGGTCTGGCGTGCTTCGATTAAGTCATCTTCCTGCTCTTTTAAGAACGTATAACGCTCATTAACAAGCCCGAACTCTTCAATGGCACCGATATTAACGGGGCCGAGTTCTTCAATACTCTTCTTATTCAGTGTAATTTTCTGACGTTTTGCTTCAATGTTTTCGAAACTCTCAAATTGCCCGAGAGCAAGTTCATAAGTCATTTTATAATTGTCGCTTAAGTATGTCATTTTATTTTCAATTTGTGTATCTAAACCTTCGCGGGCAGCGGAATCAGTTCTCAGCTGTTCCTGGCTGCTGTCGGCGGATTTCCGCAGTTCACTTTCAGCTGCGGTTTTCTTCTCGTGCTCTTCTTTAATTGCAGCGAGTTTGCCGGTAATCGTTCCGAACCTCGTGTTCAGTTCGTCGAGGGCAGCTGATAACTGCACTTTGCTGTCTTTCAGTTCAGCGATGTTCATCGTCGAAAGATCATCGTTGATCATCTCCGCTTCGCTTTTCGTGTTATCAATATTATGCTTTAAGTTATCGATGTTATCACGGAGACGTTCAAGTGCCGCCTCGGTAAAACGGATTTCGCCGTCTATTGATATTTTATCATTATTCAGCTGCTGCAGTTCACTTTGAAGCTGTGAAATTTGAGTTTCTTTCTCGCTCTTCGACCGGCTCATCATATCGATGCGCGTATTAATATCACCCATCTGCTGAGTATAAATTTCAATTTTCCCATCGTAGTCGCCCGTCCCGGTGTCCGGAGAGAGGCTAGCTACTTCACTCTTAAGTTCAGCCGCAGCAGCAGTTTTATTCGAGAGTTTAAAATCAAGCTGTGTGACTTCAGACTGGAGCGCGTCATGGTTTTCACCAAGTTTTGTGCCTGCTTCCTCGAGCTGCTTCAGTTCTACAGTCGCCCCGGCAATCTGATTTGCTGTCTTGTCGACTGCCTCTTTCAGCACTGCTGTCTGTGTTGTATACTCTTTAATTTTTTCTGTAATTCCTGCAATTTCCTTCTTCGTTTCCATAATGGAGCCTTTACGGTTTTTTGAACCGCCGCTCATTGCCCCGCCCGGCATAATCGTTTCACCGTCCATCGTAATGATGCGGACACGCTGGCCGGTTGCTCTTGCCATGGCAGAAGCATCGCTCAAATCCTTAACGACAACTGTCGTATTTAAGAGATGCAGGAGCACTTTCCGGTATTCGCGTTTAATATCTGCAACTTCCGATAAAACCTGGTAATCGATATTTGACGCTTCAAGAGATTTTTCAACATCGACTGAAAGATAACGTTCACGAATTGTATCCAACGGCAGGAAAGTCGCAAAACCAAAGTTTTTCTGCTTTAAAAAGGCAATTGCAGTACGCGCGTTATGTTCGACATCCATAACGATATTCTGACTGGCCTGGCCGAGTGCTGTATCGAGAGCCGTCATATATTCAGACGGTGCCGATATCAGTTCGCCGACGGCGCCGATAACACCGGGAATGCTGTCTTTGTTTTTGAGTACAGCCCGGACGCCGGGATAATATCCCTGATAGTTCTCCGACATATTTTTCAGCATATCGAGTTTCGACTGCTGGTTCTGAATAAAGTTTTCAGCCCGGCTGTAATCACTTTTAGCCTTGTCGTACTGCTCGTTCAGATCATTCAGTCTGAGACGGGTATCTTTATAATCCGTGCGCGTAGCGGTTAACTCACCCTCCGCTTCAGCCAGCATCTGTTTTTTCTCATCAAGAATACTCTTTAATTCCTCAGCTTCAGCATCGAGCGCTTCCAGACGTTCCTTTTTATACTGGATACTGTCAGCTATTTTTGACTGTTCATCGCGGCTCCGGCGTTTATCGTTTTCGAGGGTGGTTTTCTTAACCATCAGCTCGTAATATTCATCTTTCAGCTTTTCAATATCGCTGTCATCTGTCGACTCTACGACAGCGAGCTCGCGTTTTTTGTCTTTGACGGCTTTTATCAATTCAGCCTGCCTGGATGTTAACTCAGCCTGCTTCTTTTCTTCTTGTGACAGCTCTTTTGTTAAGCCATTTAAATCTTCTTCGTAATTTTTAAGACGGGTATTCAAATCCTGCTTCAGCGTTTCTTTGTTCGTTTCACGTTCGGCATAGAGTGCGATACGCCCTTCGATTTTTTCGAGTTCCCGCGTCGTCTGAAGAAGTTCCTGATTTAAGCTGCGCTCTTCCTGCTGCAGTCTTTCCCGCTCTTCTTCAAGGGAGTTAAGCTCGGTAAGCACTTCTTTCAGCGTAGTGCGGGCATGTTCTAAGCCTGACTCCTCTTTTTGAATCCTTGCGGTAATTTCATCGAGTTCTGTAAGAAGCAGTTTCGTATCGTAGACATTGACCTCGATATCGCTTTGTGTCATTTCTTCTTTCAGCGCAAGGTACTCTTCTGCGATGGCACTTTCTTTTTCCAGACGGTGTACCCGGGAACTGATTTCTTCGATAATATCGTGAACACGCGACAGGTTCTGCTTCGTGTCGTCGAGACGTTTTTCCGACTCGTGCTTGCGGTTTTTATACTTCATTACACCCGCAGCTTCCTCGATAATCTTCCGGCGCTCAAGCGGTTTCGCCTTTAAAATTTCATCGACCTGCCCCTGGCTGATAATATTATATGCATTCTTTCCGAGACCGGAGTCTAAAAACAGCTCTGTAATATCTTTCAGTTTAGCTTTTTCACTGTTGATAAAATACTCGCTGTCCCCGCTTCGGTACAGTTTTCTTGAAATAACCACTTCATTGCTTGAACCGAGTACATGGTCGTCATTGTTTAAAATCAGACTGACCGAGGCGCTGTTCATCGGCGTCCGGCTGTCCGTGCCGTCAAAAATAATATCTTCCATTTTCGAACCGCGCATCACGCGGGCCGACTGTTCACCGAGTACCCATCTGATTGCATCGGTGATATTGCTTTTGCCGCTCCCGTTCGGACCGACGACAGCAGTGACCCCGCTGTCAAACTTTATATTGACCTTATCTGCAAATGATTTAAAACCATGTGCATCGATTTGCCTTAAAAATACCATATGTCCCTACACCTCTTGGCCAAGTGCCCTAAGTGCACTTTTAGCTGCTTGTTGTTCTGATTCTTTTTTCGATAAACCGGCACCCGTGCCGTGCACTTCGCCGCCAATTGATACTTCTGTTTCAAAGCGGCGGTGATGGCTCGGGCCTGTCGAGCTCACGAGTTCATAAGTGACACTCAGTGAGAATGCCTGATGCGAATATTCCTGCAGCATCGTTTTATAGTCGATAATTGCATTGTAATCTTCAGACGAAATATGCGGAAAAACGAAGTCGCTTAAAAATTTCCATACTCCGCCTTGTCCCTGATCTAAATACAGGGCGCCAAGAAAGGCTTCAAAAGCATCACTGACGATTGAGGGCCGGCTTCTGCCGCCGGTTTTTTCCTCGCCGCGTCCGAGCAGAATTAAGTCCGGCATATCGAGTTTCGAGGCAAATACTACAAGTGAAGGTTCACACACGATATTCGCACGAAGTTTTGTCAGCCTGCCTTCAGGCAGCTCTTCGTATTTGTTAAAAATATGATCTGATACCATCAATTCTAGTACTGCATCGCCGAGAAATTCGAGCCGCTCATTGTTATATCTTTTATCAAGCCCGAGATCGTTAATATAGGAACTGTGCATGAAGGCCTGCTGATAAAGACCGGGTCTGTCCGCTTTAATATTAATTTTATCCGCGAATTTCTTAAACATTACATTAAATTTATCCAGTTTATCTTGTGCTGATGAGTCCGTTTTAACTTTGTCCAGCACGATTTCGAAATCCATATATCCACCTCTTTTATTTTACTATTTCCTGTATTTATTCACAAAGAAAAATCCACTTCATCATAAGTGGATTTTTCAAGTGTTTTATTGTTCTTTTTCTATTTTATCAATGAAATCCAGTGCGTCGCCTACTGTGTTGATTTTTTCAGCTTCCTCATCCGGAATTTCCATATCAAACTCATCTTCAAGTTCCATCACCAATTCAGCGATATCAAGTGAGTCTGCACCAAGGTCATCTTTAAAAGATGCTTCTCTTGTTACTTTTTCTTCATCGATGCCGAGTTTGTCAACGATGATGTCTTTAATTTTGTCAATATTAGCCATTGTTTCTTCACCTCCCTTAAATAATAGCACAGCTTTTAACCCATGTACATACCGCCGTTGACGTGTATAATCTGGCCTGTAATATACGATGCTTTATCACTTGCAAGGAAACTGACTGCGTTCGCAATATCCTTCGTTTCTCCGAAGTGCTTCAGCGGAATCTGCTGCAGCATGCCCTCTTTAATATCATCTCCGAGCACATCTGTCATGTCGCTCTTAATGAATCCCGGCGCGACACCATTGACAGTAATGTTTTTCGAGGCCAGTTCGCGTGCCACTGATTTTGTCATACCGTCGATTGCCGCTTTCGTCGCCACATAGTTCGTCTGCCCGGCATTGCCGAGCGAACCGACGATGCTTGAAATATTAATGATGCGTCCCGACTTCTGGCGGATCATCGGCCGCGATACGCTCTTAATAACGTTAAAGGCACCTTTAATATTCACGTCGACAACATCGTCAAACTCACTCTCTTTCATGCGCATTAACAGATTGTCGCGTGTAATTCCCGCGTTATTGACAACGATATCGATGGAACCGTACGTATCGGTAATATGTTTAATCATCGCTTTCACGTCATCGGCATTCTGCACGTGGCACTGATAGCTCTCAGCAGTGCCGCCGTTTGACTTAATCTCTTCGACGACCGCATCCGCTTTATCTTTTGAACCTGAATAGTTCACGATAACCGTATGCCCTTCCGCTCCGAGTGTCAGGGCAATTTCGCGGCCGATACCGCGCGAAGCGCCTGTGACCAATGCTGTTTTACTCATTTAAAAACACCTCTGCCTGTTCGAATGTATCGATATTTGAAGTAGCTATTTCTTTCGTAATTTTGCGTACCAGTCCCGACTGGACTTTCTTCGGCCCGACTTCAATTGCTTCAGTCACACCGAGTTCTGCTGCTGTTTCCACGCATTCCACAAAACGCACCGGGTGCGTAATCTGTTCAACGAACTGATGTTTAATCACGCCGGCTTCAGTTTCAGCCTTGGCGCTGACATTTTGGATGACCGGAATTCCGGCATCTTGAAAAGTAATCTGCTCAGTAAAATCTTTAAACTGAAGACGGGCAGGCTCCATTAAGTGAGAGTGGAAAGCACCCGATACTTTTAATGGAATAATCCGGCGTGCGCCACGTTCTTTCGCCAGTTCCTTAAAGCGGTCAACCGCTTCTTTATCTCCTGATACAACCACCTGATCCGGTGCGTTAATGTTGGCAGGCACAACTTTTGTCTTACCGTCTGACGCACTGATGCATGCTTCTTCAAGATCTTTAAAGCCCATGCCGATTACAGCCGCCATAGCGCCTGAGTCCGCCCGGCTCATTAATTCACCACGCGTTGTGACAAGTCTCACACCGTCTTTTAAAGTTACAACACCAGCATGAACAAGCGCCGGCAGTTCGCCGAGCGAGTGGCCGAGCAGATAGTCGCCTTTTAAGCCAGTCGCAGCAAGTACTGCCAGACTGTGGGCAAATAAGGCAGGCTGCGTGTATTTAGTATCATTTAATCTTGCGTCATCTTCAGAGAACATTATTTCTTTTAAGTCAAAATCAACATATGAAAAAATTTCGTCGAGTACAGCGCGGGCTTTATCGTTTTGTTCATATAAATCTTTTGCCATCCCGCCGTACTGGGCACCCTGCCCCGGAAAAATAATTAATCTACTCATCATTTTCACCTATTAATTCTTTTATTTTGTCAATCGTACCTGAGTCTGCCATGATTTTCGCCTGTTTTACCGCATTGACGATGGCAGTTGCATCTGAAGAACCGTGAGCCTTAATTACATTACCCTGCAGCCCCATGAGCGGCGCACCGCCGAATTGTCTGTAATCAAGCATGTTTTTAAGTTCCTGGAAATCATTTTTCAAAGCGAGAGCCGCAAGTTTATTTACCGGATTTTTCAGCATGATTTTCTTCACTTCGCCGAGCAGGCTTGAAGATGTGCCTTCAATTGTCTTTAAGACAACATTACCGGTAAAACCGTCGGTCACCGCAATATCTATATCACCTGATAAAATATCGCGCGTTTCAAAGAAGCCTGCAAAATTCAGTCCGCTGTTTTTTAAAAGCTGATAGGTTTCTTTTGTCAGTTCAGTCCCTTTAATCTCTTCACTGCCGTTGTTAATCAAACCGATTGAAGGATTTTTGCGGCCTTCAATATTTTCCATATACACGCTTGCCATTTGTGCAAACTGCAGCAGATGGTTCGGTTTGTTTTCCGAATTAGCACCCATATCCAGCATCAGCATGCCTTTGTCAGAAGTTGTCGGCAGCATCGTTGTAATCGCAGGGCGTTCAATCCCTTTAATACGCTTCACACCGAACAGACCCGCACTCATAATTGCACCTGTGTTGCCTGCTGACACAACCGCATCCGCTTCACCGTCGGCTACAGCTTTCACTGCTCTCACCAGGGAACTGTCTTTTTTTCTTCTGACAGATTTTACCGGGTCATCTTCCGATTCGATTTTTTCTGTCACTTCAATGAAAGTTATCCGCGGGTGGTTCCCGCTGTAGCTGCCCGGCATACCAAACGCCAGAATCTCTACATCATCAAAAGTATCTGCTGCCTGCAGAACACCTTCTTCTATCGCTTTTGGGGCATTGTCTCCGCCCATTAAATCTACAGCAATTCTAGCCATCGTCTATTCACCTTCATTTTTATAATACATCTCAAATTTTCCTGTAAAAATTACTTTGCCATCGACTTTTGATTCCACTTCGATGTGCGCTTTATTATTGTCCATAGTCGTTACTTTCGCTTTTGCGACAACTTTATCGTTTAATTTCGCCGGACGCTTAAAATCCACCGCCGCATGCTGTGTCAGCGCGAGCGGCTCATCGATTAAAGCAACGCAGAGCGAATTCGCCTGTGCGAACAGAAAATGACCCCGTGCAATTTGATTCTTTTCAAACACGTGACTTTCCTCAACGATAAAAAGCGACAGCGCGCTCTTATTCAGTTCAATATCGATAATTTCCCCGACTACTTCCTGAATTGACAGTGAGCGGATTTTATCAACACCCTCACGCGCCACATTTTTAATGCGTGCACGCAGCTCAGGAATGTTCAGTTCCAGTCGGTCCAGACGTATCGTTTGAATCGATACACCGAAAATATTCGCCAGCTGCTCATCCGTCAAAAACGGATCATCGGAAATATGAGACTCCAAACTCGATTGACGCTCCTGTTTTTTTAGCTTCACCATTCTGATTCCTCTTTTAGTAGTTGGTATTAATATCTATATATAACACTAGACTCAGTATATAAAACCTGGCTCATGATTTCAATTATTTTAAGAAAGTATTTTAAATTTGAGGAGCGTGTTCGGTGTTTGTCGGACACTGTGAATTTGACGTTGTCCGATAAAGAGATTTGTCAGACACTGTG
>X87_Garden_Dormouse__coassemble_124_pt1 | contig 15882 bp, 17 predicted proteins | sample X87_Garden_Dormouse__metabat2_low_PE_003 | metagenome-assembled genome bin X87_Garden_Dormouse | reverse complement strand
TTATTCGGAATTAAACGTTGACATATTGTCATTCAGTTTTCAATGTTCTTTGTGTTTTTCAGGCAATCTCTGTGATTGCTTAAGTTATCTTAACATGTCTGTTTTTCAGATGCAACAACTTTTATTAAGTTTTTGTTAAGAATATAAAGTTTTGATTACGTCGCGTTTGAAGCGACCTTTATATCTTAGCACATTCAAGCTTCGAATGCAATAACTAATTTTAAGTGTTTGTTAAGTTTCTTTCGCGCCTTTCGACGACTTTCATATCATAACACGTCTGTTTTTCAGATGCAACAACTTTTTAACTTTTTATTATTCTTGTTAATTTTTGTTGCGTCGTGTTTTGACGACTTTTATATCTTACCAAGATACGGAGGAAAGGTCAACGCTTTTTATATATTAATTTTATATATTATAAAGAAAGACCGCAAAATCAGCATTCTGCGGTCTTTTTTCTTCTTATATAGTTTTCTTCATAATATTTCTAACTCATTATTTCTTCTTATCCTGTTTCACAGCTTGCCGCGTTTTGTTTTTATAACCCATTTTCTCACGTGCTTTAATTTGGCTTTCTTCTTTCGTACGTTTTTCTTCCGCTTCTTTTTTGAGCTCTCTGCGTTTTTGCTCATTAATATCACTTCTCGTGATACGGCCTCTCTCTTCTTTTTCTTTTTGAGAGTCTTCTATATACTTCGGCAATCTGATCAGTTGATATGCGTTAGTCAGAATGACCGTAAATACTGAACGGTAAATCCAGTTAGTCTCTTCTACTGATATAAAAGGAAGTAATGTGAGTGAAGTCATAAAAATCATAAAGAACGCTGAAGCTATAAATACATTCGCCTTTGTGATTTTATTTTTATAATATGCAAAGCCTACTCCGGCTACTACGATTATAATAGGAATCCATACAAAGGACCATGTAGAACCGTGATCTATCCCAACCTGTCTGAAACGGAGATAGAACAAATCGAAAACTGCGTACATTATTAGAAGAATCTGTACATACGGCCAGGCTTTTCTGAATATTCCCATGCCAAGCGGATGAATGAATAAATATATATAGAAAACAACCTGACTGACTGTTGCTATTAACAGTCCGTAGCCGACCAGAAATATAAAGCCGGCAAAAAAGTCACCGAACTGGCCCTGGAACAAATATTTCGTAACAGTTTCGTATTCAGTTACCAGACTGATGGCGGTAGTTATAACCGCACCAATCATTAATGTAACAAAATAAAACTTAACTAAATACTTCGATGTCATTCAGCAGTGCCTCCGATCACTTTCTTCGCCATGTCTGTATAGACAGCACTGATTTCATCATCTTCATATACTGACGGTGCAAAATCTTCTTCATTCCATTTCGGCTGACCCAGCGGAAGCTGTCCTAATAACGGCGTATTTAATTCATCTGCGAGCTTCTGGCCGCCGCCTTTACCAAAGATATACTCTTTGTTTCCTGTTTCTTTACTTTCAAAGTAACTCATATTTTCCACCACGCCGATAATCTCGTGATCTGTATGCTGTGCCATTGCACCAGCTCTTGCTGCAACAAAGGCAGCAGTCGGGTGCGGTGTTGTAACGATGATTTCTTTACTGTGCGGCAGCATCTGGTGAATATCCAATGCCACATCGCCGGTACCCGGCGGCAGGTCAAGCAGCAGATAATCCAGATCTCCCCACTTCACTTCTTCAAAGAAACTTGTCAGCATCTGGCCGAGCATCGGCCCTCTCCATATAACAGGCGTATTTTCTTCAACAAAGAAAGCCATGGAAATGACTTCGACACCAAATCTCTTTACTGGGATAATCGTTTCGCCGTCAAGTTCCGGACGTTCTGTAATACCCATCATATCCGGTACACTGAAACCGTATATATCGGCATCAATTAAACCGACTTTTTTGCCTTCTTTTGCAAGCGCAACTGCCAAATTCACAGCAACTGTCGATTTACCAACGCCGCCTTTACCTGAAGCGACAGAAATAAATTCCGTCTTTCCGAGTGTAAAACCGCGTTCCATTGCACTGCCGCGTGTGGAGCGGAATTTTTCAATTGTTTCATCCGGCAGCTCTTCAAAACGCAGTCCAACACTGTCTGCACCCTCTTCTTTAAGCAGGCTGACGATTTTCATCTGCAGTTCCAATTGTTCCTGCCCGCCCTCGCGGCCAATTGCTATTTTAACACTGACGTGTTTTTTCTCTTCTTTAATACTAACTTGTAAAATCCCTTCGGTCTCACTGATCGGGACATTTAAAATCGGGTCGTTCAAATTTCCTACTAGTTCTCTTACCTGACTTTCAGTAATCATGTATATGCTCCTTCATTCGACTTAATTCCATTACCGTTAATAATAACACAACATCAGAGACGCTAATATAAACGAAAAGTGAATTTCCGGTTACATTTCAAAAACTGGCTCTCCGTCTATAACAGTTTTCAGCACTTTTGTTTCCTTGACTTCATCCGGTGTGACCGTCATGACATCTCTGTCCAGCACGATAAAGTCCGCAAAATATCCTTCAGCTATTCTGCCTTGTATATTTTCTCTGTAGACAATTCTGGCCGCTTCAGTAGTATACATTTTAAACGCTTCAAAACGGGAGACAATTTGTTCCGGATTATATACAGTACCGTTATCCTCCCGGGTCATCAGCGCATGAATGCCGAGAAAAGGATTAACTTTTTCAATCGGTGCATCGGATGATCCGCCGAGTATAATACCTTTATCCAGCAGTGTTTTAAAAGGATATAAATATTCTGCACGTGCACTGCCTATATATTCCTCTACCCACGGCATATCTGAAGTCAGGAAGGTCGGCTGAATATCGCAAACAACAGGCAATTTGGCGATACGCTCAATTAAATCCGGCCGCAGCAGACTGATATGAATCAGACGGTCATGCTTCCCTTTTGGCACAGGATACTTCTCTACAGCATCGAGCACCATTTCAATCGCCCGGTCGCCAATCATATGAACAGCGATCGCATCATTATTAGCCCGGGCAGTCTGAACCAGCTGCTCCAGTTTTTCCACCGTGTGAATCTGCAGTCCTTTGTCTTGTGTACCGTTATATGGTTCGCTGACAAGTGCAGTCTTCGCTCCAAAAGCACCATCTGCAAAAATCTTCATCGCATCGCGTTCCACAAAGTTTTCTTTATATGTTTTATCAGCCTTAACGACATCTTCGTATACCTGCTCATGAGTCAGAAGATTCACCCTGAATTTTAATGCGTCTTTACCCAGCGTGTTTAAATAAGCATCCAGCGGCACATTAAAATCACCGTAGTAGGCAAGATCTTCCGTATGAACATTCGCAATACCGAGAGACTGCAAATATTTAACACCGCGGGCAATGTCTTCCCCTAACGATTCGGCGGTATCTTCCACAGTTGCCGCACGCATTTCTTCAAACGCCTTGTCGTATACCCAGCCTGTCAGTTCGCCATCCTTATCTCGTTCAAAATATCCGCCTTCCGGGTCCTCGGTATCTTTAGTGATGTTCAATGCTTCGAAAGCTGCAGAGTTCACTACTCCCGCGTGCGCACAAATACGCGTAATTAAAGTCGGTTTATCGGTCAGGTCATCCAGCTCTTCTGCTGTAATTTTATACTGGTTGTCGAAATTGTTTTCATCATAGCCGAGGATATTGTTCCAGCTGCGGTTTGTCTTAAACGCTTTAACCTGTTCTTTCATCTCATCGATGTCCGTTACATCGTCGAGTGCCAGCAGCTCCAGTTTCTTGCCGATCATAACCAGATGCTGGTGCACATCGGTCAGGGCGGGCATCATTGTTTTACCTTTTAAATCGATAAATTCAGATGCAGATGATTTTAATTCTTCATAGCTCCCGATTCTCTCAATCAGACCATTATGTATTAATACAGCCTCAACCGTATCCATAGGTGCATTCATCGTATAAATTGTTCCGTTATAATATAATGTCGACATCTATTCCATACCTCTCATCTATAAAAAAATACTTTCATATATTATTATATATGAAAGTATTTCCAGATTCATTTATCGTTCACTTAATTTTTTACTCCGGTCCCTCGCACTGCCGAGAGTCTTCGAAATCATTTCCTGAAGTTTGAATTCACTGAGCGTATCTAAGCCCGCTTCAGTCGTACCTGCTTTAGATGTAATATCCGTCCGCAACTGTTCAAATGATTCAGGACGTTCCGATAAAGTTTTCCCTGTACCAATAACCAGGTTTCTCGTCAGTTTTTCCGCATCTTCTTTTGAAAATCCGAGTTCCTCGAGACTTTTCGCATACTGTTCGTAAATGTAGTACAGAAATGCTGGCCCTGAGCCGGTCGCTGCTGTAATGTTATCCATGCCTTCTTCACCAACGACAACATTTTTACCGAAACTCGCCATTAATTCAATCAGTTCGTCCTTGTTGTCGAAGTCATCCGAAAATGCAATGCCGTTAACCGAATACTGCACCATTGCATTTGTATTCGGCATAATTCTCGCTACCGCATTTTCCATACCAGCTTCTTCCTGAATTGTCGCGATGTGAATACCCGCCATCACCGAAATCAGTTTTGTTTTCTTTTCCAAATACGGACGGATCCGTTCAGCTACATCTGTAAAGTTCTGGGGTTTGCTGGCGAGCACGATATAATCGGCATCTTTGCACAGTTCCGCATCATCGTAGGACACATTCACACCTAGCGATTCTTTAAATTCCATCGCTGCCACCCGGTTTGACTTACTCGTAATATAAATGTCTTCTGCTTTGACTGTTCCTTTTTCAATCATTCCTGTAAATATCGCACTGGCCATATTGCCTGCGCCAAAAAATACTATTTTCATCCCTACCACTCCGCTCAGTTTTTCATTCGTAAGCTGTCTATAATATCATATTATCCACGAAGGTTGCATCAGATATAAAAAACAATCGCTGTATAGTGGCATATCGCTGCGATTATGATAAAGAAGTGCCAAATCATGTGAAAATATTTACGTGTTTTCTGCGCATAAAACCATGCCCCTGCAGTGTAAGCGAGTCCGCCGAGTATAATAAGGCCGATAAAGACCCACGACGTTTCACTTATAATAGAAGGAATAAATGCAACTGCGGACCAGCCCATAATTAAATAAATTGCCAGACTGACTTTTTCGTTCACAACAGGTGCCAGCACCTTATAGAGAATACCGAGTATTGTTGCAACCCACTGCACGATAAGTATTACAAGGCCGAAGGTGCCGCCGACAACAGAAATTGCTATCGGTGTATACGTTCCGGCAATCGCCACGTAAATAAAACTGTGGTCGAGAAGACGCATAACATATTTATGATTTGTATTGTGCTCCATCGAATGGTACAGAGTGGAGGTCAAAAACATCAGCAGCATACTGATGACGAATATTGAACCCCCGGCTGCATGAGACATACCACCCTCCAGATACATATAGACAGCGGTAAACGGCAGCAGAAAAATAAATATTATCGCAGCTACCCCGTGACTGACCGCGTTGCCCACTTCTTCTCCGAACGTTAAGGGAACAACATTTTTCAAAGTTCTTTCTATCCTTGTAGATACTTCTTCTTTATTATATTTGCTGCTTTCAGAATTTGACTCTTCAGCCATTAGATCAGTCCTTCTTCAGTTAAATCTTTAAAGGCAGTTTCTATACTGTCATTTCCTGCTTTATTTTTAAGCGGTGAAAATTCACCTTTTCTGTCGACCTGAAGCGTATTGTGTTTATCAGCATATTTAAATGCATCGAAGTAAAACTTCTCAAACTTCAGCACCTCTTCTTTTACAACTGTTAAATGATGGTCGAGGTGTTCCAGTTTTTTCAGCGCCAGATGGTAAGGCATTTCACCGTCAGCTGCTTTATTTAAAAAGTTCATGCTGTACATATGAATACCGATATTTGCGTTCGTGAATTTGTCTTCACTGCCGGCAGGAAGTTCCGTATATTCCACCACCCCTTTACTGCCGTTCATTACGGCCAGACGTCCGACTGACTCACCAGATTTCGGCGTAATCGATTTCGATGTAATATCATTATTTTCAGTAACGTGGAGACCGACCAGCGCAGGATCCAGCACTTTAACGACAACGTTGTCGACATTGTTCATAAATACGTATTTTACGCCCGCCTGCTCCATCTCCTTGAGCATCCCGCTGTTCTTTAATGAGCTGAAAATCCCTCCGTTGCCGTTCGGTGTCAGCATAATGTCCTTATATTCGGTAAGAAGCAGTTCGCCCTCTTTGGTCAGCGGTGGAAAATGCTCCTGTTTAAAGAAGTGAATGTTTTCTTCCGGCACTTCAAAATAATTATGCTCTTTAAAGAAGTCCATCGTTTCTTCATGGTTGATATCGCTCGTCATAATATACCAGTGAACTTTCAGCTCACCCTGTGCATTTTTAAACTCGAGAATCTGTCTTGCCTGAAGCTCGAACAGCGACACACCTTCAAATGAAAATGTTCCTTTCGGACCTGGGTGTTCAAGTCTTGTTCCCTGACCTCCGGCCATCAGCACTACTGCAACTTCGCCGCTCTCGACAGCAGTGTTCGCCGCTTCAGACACAGCATCTAAATCGAGTGCGGATTTCAGCACATAAGGCACCTCTTCTACTGAAGATAAATCCACTTCTGTTTTGTTGACATATGTTTCGTTATAAACACGTTCGATAGTATCAATGTCGAGCGCGTTAAATTGTTCTTTCACTTTGTCCTGATAGCTGTCTTCCAGCAGATTGTATTGAGGAATCCATTTTTCAATCATATTTTTTCTCCTAACTTATGCAGTAATAATACGTTTGATTAGTTTAGTCTGTTTCTGCTCACTGCCTAAATGATAGCTCGCGATAACTTTCTGAGCGACGCTGTTCACGTCTTCAGTGTTCGCTGCAATTTTAGCGATAACATCGCCTTTTTGGATATAGTCTCCAACTTTCTTCTCGAGTACAATACCGACAGCGAGGTCGATTTCGTCTTCTTTTGTCTGGCGTCCTGCACCGAGGATTGATGCTGCAACCCCGATATTTTCCGCATCGATGACTTCAACGTATCCTTCTTCTTCGCTGACAACATCAAAGTGATATTCTGCCTGCGGCAGATTTTCAGGATGATCAACAAGCGTGCCGTCGCCGCCCTGATTGTTAACGAAAACTTTAAACTTTTCTAGAGCACTGCCGTCCTTAATAACTTTTTCCAGCATAGCGCGTGCTTCATCGAGATCTTTTGCCTTGCCGCCGACAACTGCCATCTGTGCTCCAAGTGTTAATGATAATTCAGTTAAGTCAGCAGGTCCTTCACCTTTAAGCGTATCGATTGCTTCTTTCACTTCGTTTGCGTTACCGACAGCATAGCCGAGCGGTTCTTCCATGCTTGAAATAATTGCCATCGTGCGGCGGCCGACATTATTACCAATACGCACCATTGTCTCAGCCAGTGCTACAGCATCTTCTTCTGTTTTCATAAATGCGCCGTCTCCGACTTTAACGTCTAAGACAATTGCATCTGCACCTGCAGCAATTTTTTTGCTCATTATAGAACTTGCAATTAACGGAATCGAGTTTACCGTTCCCGTAACATCGCGCAATGCGTAAATTAATTTGTCGGCAGGTGTCAGGTTTCCGGACTGTCCGATAACCGCAACTTTGTCCTTATTGACAAGATTCACAAAGTCATCCTGTGTCAATTCCACATGGAAACCTTTTAAAGCTTCAAGTTTGTCAATTGTTCCGCCGGTATGACCGAGGCCGCGCCCGCTCATTTTTGCAACGGGAACATCTAGTGCTGCTACTAAAGGTGCGAGCACTAATGTAGTTGTATCACCGACACCGCCTGTAGAGTGTTTATCCACTTTAATGCCGTCAATTGCAGACAAATCAATCTGATCACCGGAATTCACCATAGCCATCGTAAGGTCAGCTGCTTCTTCAGGGGTCATATCGTTGAAGAAAACCGCCATTAATAAAGCTGAAGCCTGATAGTCGGGAATTTCCCCATTTGTATATCCGTTAATGAAGAATTCAATCTCCTCTTTAGTCAATTCTTTGTTATCGCGTTTATTGGCGATAATATCTACCATTCTCATCGTAAAGTGCTCCTTCTATTTAGACGTTGCCGTCCATTCCTTTTTATTCTTATAGCGTTTCGTATGCGCATAAATATTCTCAGCCGCATAATCTTCATTAGTATACACTGTTATATCAAAATATGTCCCATTTTCACTGTGTTTTTCGTCAGTATAAATATCCTTTAAATGCACAAACAAATTTTTCATTGCCGTATGATCGAGGCTCGGATATTCACGTAAAATTTTCTTTTGCAGCCGGCCGTTCTGTTCCAGCACTTCCTGCACAACAATAACAAACGATTCCGATTCCTTAATTACATCATCAAAAATATTAGTCTGTCCGCGTTCAGCCATTGTAAATCCTCCTCTCTGTTAACAGGCATATCCATTTCATCTTTTTAATATCTTCATTATACTTAAAATATGTCACAATTCATAACATGAACTTTAAAAGTGGAGGTACAGATATGCAGAATTTACACGGGAAAACTGCTTTAATTACCGGAGGTTCCAGAGGTATCGGTTTAAAAACTGCCCAGGCACTGGCTGACAACGGAGTAAACGTTGCAATAGCCGGCCGCAACAGCGACACTTTAAAAGATGCTCTTTTAACCCTGGAAAAAAAAGATGTAAAAGCTATTGCCGTAAGCGGTGACGTTTCAGTTAAAGCGGATGTTAAAAGCATCGTCGAAGAAGTATTAAACGACTTTGGCCATATCGATATTCTGATTAATAACGCAGGAATTATGGGTAACGGCAGCTTCTTTGATGATAATGAAGATATGTTCCGGAAAATGATCGACGTTAATGTTTTCGGTATGTATTATATGATGAAAGAAGTGCTGCCTGGTATGCAGGAGCAGAATTCCGGCGACGTGGTAAATATCGCTTCTGTTTCAGGTCTTCGTTCGTCAGCAGGCAGCGCACTGTATTCCGCGACGAAGCATGCCGTTATCGGATTAACTGAAGGCGTGATGCGGGAAGTCCGTAAAAATAATATACGCGTTCAGTATTTAACACCATCAGCGGTCTTAACTGATTTAATCGGCACACCGTCACTCGAGCCCGAAACGATGACCCATCCCGAAGATATCGCTGATATTATCGTCAACCAGCTGAAGATTCATCCGCGCACATTTGTTAAAAACAGCGAGATGTGGGCTACGAATCCAAAGCCTAGAAATCTGTAATTAAATATAATTATCGTCTGGAACTGATATTTCCAGACGTTTTTTATGCGGCTGGTAAAAAATAACGCTTGTTTATTTTTAGAAAATGATTTGCCAGTCTATTAATTTTTCTTCATAATTAAAATTGAAGTTTCAGAATGGAGGGTAATAATGAGCCCAACTAAAGAAGATTATCTAAAGGTGCTGTTCGAACTTGGAGCGTGGAAAATCCAGGTGCCGAATAAAGAAATTGCCGAGCGTTTAAATATTTCCCCCCCGACTGTGACTGAAATGATGAACAGTTTAGTTAAAGCAGGATGGGTAGAATATACACCATATAAAGGAAGTATGCTGTCTGATGCAGGAGCAGAATATGCAAAAAAACTGATACGGAAACATCGCCTGTGGGAAGTTTTCCTTGTTGACAATCTGGGATTTAATATCGATGAAGTGCATAATGAAGCAGAAGTGCTCGAACACTCGACAAGTGATATTTTAGCCGATCAGCTTGAAAAGTATTTAGGCTATCCGGAACACTGCCCTCACGGCGGCGCTATTCCTTTAGAACTGATGGATACCCAGGAAAAAGTATCAACTCGTTTATCCGATATTAAAAACGATGATATCGTCAGCATTTCAAGAATATTAAATGAAGATAAGCTCGTGCAGCACTTTAAGCGTGCTAATCTGAATATCAACGATGACATTCAAATTACTGACCGTGACAAAAAACTTGATCTTTTTTACATTACCAATCACACTTCCGGTGAAGACACTGCGCTGAGCCGGACAATTGCCCAGTACTTATTCGTCGTTGATAAAACCGAATAAACGAAAAGACCGCTTCCTGCAGGAAGCGGTCTTTTCGTTTGTCATATTATATTATTTAACGTCTTCGCCTAAATAAGATTTAAGCATCCAGTTATTTTTCTCAATCTCCTGAGCCATTGCGATGAACATATCTGCTGTACGGTCGTCGCCGGCACCTTCTGCCACTTTCACACCCTGGTTTAATTCTGCTGAGAGTACTTCAAAGTCTTCTGTCAGCTGTTTAACCATCTGTTTTGCATCAAGTCCGTATTCGCCTTCTTCAATACTTGACTCTTCAAGTGCTTCAGTCAGTTTTGCGACTGGTTCGCCGCCGATTGTTAAAATTCTTTCCGCAAGATCATCTACATATACTCCTGTTGCATCATACAGCTCTTCAAATTTAGCATGTAGTGAAAAGAAGTTAGGTCCTTTAACATACCAGTGGAAATTATGAAGTTTAGTCCATAATACCGTGTTGTTTGCCAGCTGTTTATTAAGTACCTCGATTACTTGTGTTTTCTCTTTAACTTGTACCATTAAAAATCACCTTTCTCTTATATAGATTTGATTTTCGCCTAAACTCACTATTTAGAATCATTATTATCTGTAAATATATTATACCACGTCTGAAACAGATTTCAACTCTTATTTATAACTATTATAAATAAGGTTCTCTCTGATTCCGACTATTGTTTAGCAATACCCCTGCATACTTTTTATAAACATAAAAAAGCCGGATTATAATAATCCGGTCATCTTCAGCCCGTCATAGAGCCCATTTTCATCAACGTGTCCAGTGACGTATCTGCTGACTGCTTTTGCTTCCTGAACACCGTTGCCCATCGCAACACTATTCTCAATTAGCTCAAGCATCTCTACATCATTGGGTCCATCGCCAAATGCATACGTATCCTTAATATCAATATTCATTTTATCCAGCAGCGTCTTTATTCCTTCAGCTTTTGATCCGCCTGCTGGAATAACATCCATACAGAATTCATGCCATCTTAAAAAATATACGTCGTCATAAGAAGCTGTATACTCTCTTTCCTCCTCCTCTGTACAGAACAGAAGAGACTGATAAATAGCATTATCTTCAAAATACGCTTTGTCTTCCGAAACTTCAAAGTCGAGTTTCAGTGAACCAATCCCCGCTTTTACATGTTCATGTTCTTTTGTGCTGACCCTTAAATCTTTCTCATCGCAAAATGCGACCGGGTGGTTATTGCTGTGCGCTTGTGCACTTAATTTTTCCAGTGTGCTGCTTTCGATTGGATTATCATATATCACCTGACCTTCGAAAACAATATATTGTCCGTTGTAGCTGATATATGTTTCAATGCCGAGTTCCTCTCTCAGCTTCTTATACATGAATGGGCCACGGCCGGTTGCGATCGCCACAATATGCCCATCTTCTTTCAACTGGCGGACAGCTTTCTTCGCTTCAGCAGGCACTACTTTATCAGAGTTGTATAACGTTCCATCGATATCAAAAAATATTAACTTGCGATTTGACATAAGGCACCTCTTCTATAATTTGTTACAGTATATAAATATTCGTTAAAATAATTAAACCGATAATCAGCAGCAGCCAGATTACTGTCATGACTAGATTAGATTTATCGTGAAATGCAGTGTACAGTTTGAAATCCGTTACTATATTCAAAATGAGCTGCAGTATAACTACACTAACCAAGAGCCAGACTCCAAGTGTTATGTTTCCTGTGAAAAATATCGCTGCTCCAATAATAAATACCACTGTCATAAGGACTAAAAACACACGTTCAATATAAACGAGTTTCAGCCGCATTATTTTACCTATTGCTTTTTCGTCGCTGAAGTATCTCCGTTCATCAAAGGAAAAATGCAGTCTGTCATCGTTGAAAAAAGTCGTCATTGCAAATTTAAGCAGCAGCCCTGCCACGAGGACAAATAATAATATGTACATACAGTAAGTCCTTCCTGCTAGTTATTCACTGCACGTTTAGCCAGTTCATCCGCCATCTCATTAAAACGGACACCGGTATGTGCAGCGACTTTGTAAAAATGTATGTTGATTTGTTTTCCAAAGCTGTTCATTTCTTCAGCATAATTACGCGTGACAGCATTTTTTGCCTGCCATTCCCCAGTGTACCATTTTTCAAGACCAGCGTAATCGTAGTGCACATGGATAGTCTTATAACCATGCTGTATTGCCCATTTGACGGCATACAGAATACCTGCAATTTCAGCCGACACATTCCACAGATTATTATCCGGATCAACAGGCGTGCTTTCTGCAGCAGTATGGATTACTTCATCATTAATGATAAACACCGCACCGAAGCCTGCCTTGTTAACACGCTTATCATAGCTGCCGTCCACGTAGCTGACGAGCTCGCCGTCAGGTATTTTTTTATTTTCATCTTTAAGATTATTCATAAAACGCTCCGCCTCAGCTTTTGTTTTAAAAGATTTAAATTCGGCTCCGCTGAAGCCTTTTGCTGCTTTTTCGCAGTCTGCCCATGTATTGTAAATACCGGGACGATGGCCTTTTCTTACCGCATAAAATTTTGCCATATATATCCTCCTGTAAGTTTCAACTATAAAAATCACTCATGATTGTACCATGAGCAGCCCTCTGTTTTATAGTAAACTGTCAACACCTAAAGATACTGGTCTTAAACATCAGCACATATCTGCTGTCAGTGTATTTTCTCAATAAACTGTCTTTTTATATGAAAACACTTTCTTAAGCGCTGCTCTGGACATTGAATTTAATGTGTATTAATATCTCCTATGTGCTTTTAATAGAAAGCTTGAAAGGGAGGCGCGTATGTTTAAAAATCCTTCAAGAAATACAATTATTACAGTGTTTATGATCGGAGCTTTCGCGGTCGGCATGACGGAATATGTCGTTACGGGACTGCTCACTCAGTTTGCCGCTGATTTAGATGTTGCTGTCTCGACGACAGGACTGCTGCTGAGCGTATACGCGCTGAGTGTCGCTCTGTTCGGACCCGTCATCCGGCTCTTAACTTTAAAATTTTCCCCAAAATTATTATTACTTATATTAATATCTATTTTTATTATCAGTAATATCATTGCAGCGACTGCACCGAATTTTGAAGTGCTGCTGCTGTCACGCCTGTTATCTGCCTCGATGCATGCTCCGTTTTTCGGCGTCATGATGAGTCTTGCGATGGCAATTTCACCGCCTCACAAAAAAACGGGAGCTATTGCTCTTGTCAATGGCGGCCTTGTGATTGCAGTAATGCTCGGTGTACCTTTTGGCTCTTACATCGGTTCAGTCCTCGACTGGCGTGTGGTTTTCTGGATGATTGTCGCTCTTGGCGTTATTAATCTGCTCGGTTTGATTCTTGTCACTCCGAACTTTAAAATTGCAGACGTCCCAAAAATTACTGCAGAACTGTCAGCTTTAAAAGATAAAAATGTCATCATGCTTATTATAACAATCGTCTTCGGTTATTCCGGAGTTTTTACAGCATACACCTTTTTAGAACCGATGCTGCGTGAAATCGCCAATATGGGAGATCTTGGCGTTACCTTCAGTATGCTAATGTTCGGTACTTTCGCCGTCATCGGGAATTTCTCTTCCGGCAGAGTTCAGCCGGGTAAACTGACGGGAGCCGTAACGCTGGTTATTTTATTTGTAGCCATCGTGCTGCTCGGGTTTACATTTATGCTGAAGGTACCTTATCTCGCTTACCTTGCTGCCGGCCTGTTCGGTTTAGGCACTTTCGGTATTTCACCGATGCTTAATGCTAAGATTATTTTTGCTGCGATAACGGCACCGGCTCTTGCAGGCACGCTCGCCGCTTCAGTATTCAACTTGGCAAATGCCATCGGTGCTTCGCTGGGTTCTGTGCTCCTGTCTAACAATTTCAGTTACACTGAAATCACATTTATTGCAGGCGGCATGCTGATATTCGGCGCCTTATGCATGGTTGCCACACACTTTATAGAAGATAAAGACCGCTTCACAGCCTGATGTTAAAAAGCAAAATTATAACCTCCGGGAATCTGAAATCAGATTCCCGGAGGTTTTCTGCTTACCGCTCTGTTAACAATTGATCTGCGAGCAGACGGTAGCTGTTTATTTTATCTTCTATATTATGAGTAATCGTCACAATCATAAATTCTTCGACTTGATAGGCTTCACTGAGCCTTGTCAGTTCAGCACCGGCTTCTTCCGGTGTTCCAAAGATTAGATTTGATAATATAGTTTCTGCTTCCAGTCTTTCATCTTCTGTCAGTTCAACAGCAGCTGCATCTTCCGGGCTTGAAATCCCTTTAAAAGCTCGTCCCGTGGATTTCAGCGCCTGATTGACAGCATAACTCCAGGCGAGTTTACGAGCTGTTTCGCCATTTTCATGACAGAACACATTAACTGTAACAATAATTTTACCCGGTGAAGAACTTTCACGATATGTATCCAGCACCTCCAGGGGATTGCTCGTACTCATAAATTCCCCAAAACAGTAATTCATATTGCTGTCCCGTGCAGAAATTGCACTTTTACCGCTCGTGCCAAGCATCCATAATTGAGGCGGGGTATCCGGTACTGGCATTGCCCGGAGGCTTTTATCATTATTCTTTATAAATCCCTGAAGCTCTGCCAGAAGTTCCGGCATTTTAAACACCTGCTGCAAATAGTTATCGCTCAGCGCTTCGGATGCTTTGTTATCTCCGCCTGGTGCACGACCGATACCGATATCGATACGGTCTCCGTAAAGAGCGGCCAGAGTATTGAAAGTTTCCGCCACTTTAAACGGTTTGTAGTACGGCAGTAAAGTTGCGCCGCTTCCGAGACGAATATTTTTGGTCACCATCCCGATAGCGCCGAGTGTCACTTCAGGCGCACTTGATGATAAACCGCTCATACCGTGGTGTTCTGCCAGCCAAAACCTCGTAAACCCAAGTTCATCGCCCGCTACGGCCAGCTTCACACTATTTCTTAGCGCTTCGCCTGCGGACATATTTACAGAAACAGGTGCCTGGTCAAGAATACTCAGTTTCATAATTTATTTTTCTTCTTTCAGTGTAATGCGGTACTCTCCCACCTGGTCTTCTTCATACAGGTTATCGAGTGATGTTGAATAGTTGATAATTCTCGCCTGGAACTCCTCATTATTATTCCCCGGGAGTCTTACAAGGAACTCTTCTTTGTACAGGTGCTCTGATAAATTGTGGTAATCTTCACTTGCCACATCAAATTCAATATACACTGTACCTTCTTCTTCATCTCTTTTTAACTCTTTTACGTCCAGAGTTATATCGTCTAAAACTATAATGTCATTCGCCACTATTATTCATCCCTTTCGATTCACTAATGAGAATATTAACATCTGCAATATTCTATTGCTAATAAAATGATTACCCTTTTTAAAATTTTCTAAGCCTTGTCAAATGGACATTCCAGCGTATATTTTAATAATTTATATGTGTTCATTTTCACATATAATTAGACATTGGCTGCTTTATTACGTACATTAAAGAAATACAAATTGATTGGAGACAGACTATATGTTCAGTGATATCAAACAATTAATGAAAAATCCGTTTTTAATTATTTCCCTGCTCGCAATCTCAACAATCCCGGCACTCTATACAGCAATCTTTCTCGGCTCCATGTGGGATCCCTACAATCAGATGGATGAAATCCAAATCAGTGTCGTCAATGAAGACGAAGGCGCCGAGATGAATGATGAATCACTTAATGTCGGTGAGAGAATTGAAAATGAACTCGCTGAAAATAGCGAATTTGACTGGCAGTTCACCGATGCAGAAACGGCACAGAAACATTTAGAAAATGGAACATCGTATGCAATTATACATATTGCAGATAATG
>X87_Garden_Dormouse__coassemble_116_pt1 | contig 16658 bp, 21 predicted proteins | sample X87_Garden_Dormouse__metabat2_low_PE_003 | metagenome-assembled genome bin X87_Garden_Dormouse | reverse complement strand
CGGTGCTTCTTCAACTGGTGCAGCTTCTTTAGCTGCATCACCTGAAACAATTAATTCTTTGCCTTCAAAGATAATGTCTGATGATAAGTTATTCCATTCTTTTAATTCTGCAACTGTTACATCGAATTCCACTGCGATTTCAAATAATGTATCGCCTGCTTTGATTATGTAAACTTCTTCTTTTTTGTCTTCTTTATCTTTTTTAACTTCTTCTTTATCTTCTTTTTCACCGTCGATTTCAATAATCTGACCTGGGACGATTACATCAGAAGTTAATTTGTTTTCTTTTTTAATTGATTCTACCGTCACGTTATTTTCTTCAGCAAGAGCCCAAAGAGAGTCTCCTGATTCTACTGTATGAGATGCTGCTTCTGCACTGTAGGCAATCGTTGTTGATACAGCGACTGCTGCACCTAAAGCTAAAACTTTCTTCATAATTGTATAATCCTCCAAAAAAATTTGTTATTATATTTTACGGCTGCTTGCACCGTTAACGTTTTTATCACTGTTTCACATTATAGAGGATAATTATGTTTCATAGGTTACAGCAATATAAAAAGACTGTCCTTACTTTACAATCTTGTTACAATCTCATTTCTCTTTTGGCCGCTTTATTACACTCTTTCTTTTTCAGTTTCCGCGTCTCTTCAGCTTATTTAAAAACTGCCGAGAAAATGTTATTGCACCGCCTTTTGTAAAGTTTATGTAAAAACAACCTAAACGCTAAAGTAAACAGACTAATCTGTTATTTGTAACATAAATGCCAAGAACGTAAAGAATCTGTTTTTTTATACAAAAAAACATACTGATTAACCGCAGCAGGTCATCAGTATGCATGTGTGTGAGAATGAATGGGTGTAGAACACAGTTCAAAAGGGCGGGTCTATCTGTCAGGCTAATATTTTTTTCTTAGTATCATCAGGTGCTGTCTCATCTTTATCATTTTCTTTTTCATCTACAATATTAGAAATTATTTCAATATGCTTTTCTTTTTCAGTTTTCTGTTCTGTTTTTTCCTGGCTGAGTGTATGTACATACTTTTCGCCAAGCGATTCACTAATATTGTAATGATGTACTGCCTGTTCGATCAAGCGGGATGGATTTGATATATCAGTGCGTTCCCGGATTTTATCCGGCACATGTTTTATGCTCTCTGCCCATATTTCCATGCGGTATTCCCTGGAACCGTCTTTCTTCGTAAAAGATGTGGTCGCGAGCTGGCCGCTGACACATAATATGTCGCCGGTCTTCGCTTCGTCAAGCACACCCGGGATACTTTTACCGAACGCCTTGCAGTATAAGAAATGTACTTCTTTATCTCTCCGGGTATCTTTTGGCACGCGGACTGTTGCAATGATAAATGCATTTACACTCCCCTGCGCATTTTTTGCAATAACATTATTGCTGATAAGTTCGCCGACAAGCAATACTTTGTTCATCATTCACTATCACCCCCTTTCTGATTACAATGTAATACTTGCGGTAATTTTCTGCAAAAGACAATAATTTCATTTCAGTGCGATATATAATACAATAATAATGAATACATAAGCAAAATAAATCAGTTTTTTAATTACCGGGGATTTTTTGCTGCAAATAAATTAATTTTGTACTTTGTTAAAAGGGGACAGCAAATATGAAATCGTTTAAATTAATAGATATGAAGATTATTCAGGAACAAAACTTTATCGTTCCGGAAGTAAAAGACGGCGTAATTATTAATATGGAATATGGTGACGCACCGTGGATTATTGAAATTGTAACCGATGGGGATTTGTCTTCGATTTTAGAAAAATTAAAAAACCAGTTACTGGAAATGATGGTTACTATTACACGTCCTTCAAATGCTCCGGCTAAATTTTCAGGCAGACTGATGGATATCAATCAGATGGATGATAAAATATCTGTGATTTTTAAAGGTTCTATTATTGATCAGGGGCCTAATTATGCAGAAGATCTGCTGGAATTTCTGGTTGAAGAAGGTTACGAAGGAAAAGCGCTGATTAATGAATTCAATTCCCGCATGGAGTCAAAAGAGAACTTTAGAAAAGAAGATAAATAAAAAGAACAGCTGTCCATCAAATTTACATGATGTGCAGCTGTTCTTTTTATTTTGTGTCTGTTTCATTATCTGAAATTGCAAATGTTATTTCGCACTGGCATGCAACCTGTCCATCGACAGTTGCAACTGCAGAGCCTTTACCAATCGGTCCGCGGAGTTTAGTAATTTCTACTGACAGTTCCAAAGTATCGCCCGGTGTTACCTGTTTTTTGAAACGGCATTTATCAATGCCTGCAAAAAATGCGAGCTTTCCTTTAAATTCTTCCTGCTGAAGCAGTGCTACAGCACCTACCTGTGCAAGTGATTCTACTATCAGTACTCCCGGCATCACAGCATAATCCGGAAAATGACCTTCAAAAAACGGTTCGTTCCCGGATACCTGTTTTATACCTTTACAGCTTTTGCCCGGTTCTGTTTCTGTAATTCTGTCAACCAGCAAAAACGGCGGGCGGTGCGGAATTATTGCTTTAATCTGATCATATGTCAGCATGTCTGTCGTCAACCCCTAGTTAAGTTAATGATATGTTCCCACGTTTCAATACGGAACACCCCGAACGGATTATCCAGTATGCCGAAGCCAATCATCAGTCCTAAAAAGACGAGAACGATTGCAACGTAGAAAAACAATAGAATTCTAACCAACAATGGGAACCTACGGTGAACTATTTTCTGCTGTTGTTCTGCCATAGTATTACCCCTTTACTCTGATGTCACCAAATGCTTATCAGACGCACTGTCGTTCACGCGTTCAATATCTGCACCAAGTGCTTTCAATTTTTCATGGAAACGCACGTAACCGCGGTCCAGATGCTGAAGTTCAGTTACAGTAGTGTAACCGTCAGCTGCGAGACCTGCAAGTACGAGAGCCGCTCCTGCTCTTAAATCTGAGGCACGGACTGTCGCACCGTACAGCTGACTGCCGCCGCGGATAACCGCATGATTATCTTCAAGTGAAATATTTGCGTTCATTGCTGCAAATTCCCTCACATGCATAAAACGGTTTTCAAATATTGTTTCCGTAACGATACTCGTCCCGTCAATTGTCGTTAAGAGCGCCATCATCTGGCTCTGCATATCTGTCGGGAAACCGGGATGAGGCATAGTTTTTAGATCCGTCGGTTTATAATCTTCCAGCGGAATAACTCTCACATCATTGCCTTCCTCGACAAACCGTATGCCGATTTCTTCAAGTTTCGCCACTACTGCAGATAAATGCTCGATAACAACATTTTTTAAAAGAATTTCACTGCGGGTAATCGCACCGGCAATCATAAATGTACCTGCCTCAATACGATCCGGAATGACGGTATGTTCTGCGCCGTGCAGTTTCTCAACACCTATAATTTTAACATGTCCGGTACCTGCACCGATGACACGGCCGCCCATTGAATTAATGTAATTCGCAAGATCGACAATTTCAGGTTCCATCGCAGCATTTTCAATGTGAGTAGTACCTTCGGCAAGACTTGCTGCCATCATCAGGTTTTGAGTGGCGCCGACACTTGGGAAATCCATATGGATTTTAGTCCCCTGAAGGCGTCCTTCAATTTTACCTTCTATATAACCTGCAGTCTGTTCGAAAGAGACTCCCATTTTTTCAAGACCTTTAATGTGCTGCTCGATCGGGCGCGAACCGATTGCGCAGCCGCCGGGCATAGCAATATTGCAGTAGCCGTAACGGCTTAATAACGGTCCCATAACAAGCATGCTTGCACGCATTTTACTTACTAATTCATAAGGTGCGACACAGTTCAATTCCCCGCTCGCATCGATAACAACACTATTTTTTTCAGCTGATGCTTTTGCACCGACTCTCGTAATTAATTTTGTTAATGTATTTACATCTGATAATTCGGGTACATTTTTAATTATTGAACGTCCTTCGCCAGCTAAGAGCGAAGCTGCCAGAATCGGCAATACTGCATTTTTGGCTCCTTCAATTTCAACAGAACCCGACAGCTTTCGGCCGCCTTTAACAATAATTCTATCCATCTTCTCACTCCATATTTCTCTATACCATTCATTATAATAATACGGTGTTTCAGCATCACTTGTAAAGCATTTAGCTGAACAGGAGCGATGCTTCCTGTGTATATCTGAAGATGTCCATAATAAAGTTGCTGAGCGCTGTGCCTAAAAGGATACTGAGCAGAATAATTACCAGCCTGATTCTGCCGGTTTCTCCTTTGTTGAATAAACTTTCAATCCTTACTCCTTTTAATACCCAGAATGCTAGTGAAATACACAAAAGATGCAGCAGAATATGCATTAATGCAAACTGTGAGAAACCCAAGATAATTCCTCCTTCCGATAAAAAAAAGACTGGAAGATCCAGTCTTTTTGGAATTAATATTTAGATACTTCTAAACGGTTAACCGCGCGCTGTAAAGCAAGCTCTGCACGATATCTGTCGACACGCTCATCCTGCGTCTGACGGAGCAGGTTTTCCGCTCTCTCTTTCGCAGCCTCGGCACGTTCCGAATCGATATCTTTCGAAAACTCGCCCGCTTGTACCAGTACTGTGATTTGTTCAGGTCTGATTTCTGCAAACCCTTCCGTTACAGCCAGATATTCAAATTTACCGTTTATTTTAACGCGAAGGACACCTATTTTAAGCGGTGTTACAGTCGGAATATGACCGGCCATTACACCAAGCTCACCCTGTTTAGTTTGAAGAATAACGATTTCCGCGTCTTCTTCGTGGAAAACAGAACCGTTAGGAGTAACTACATCAAGTGCAATTGTTGCCATGTTTTACCCTCCCGTTTTAGACTTCTACACCTTGCTGACGCGCTTTTTCAAGTACATCCTCAATGCCGCCAACAAGACGGAAAGCATCTTCAGGTACATGATCATACTTGCCTTCCAAGATAGCTTTAAAGTCCTGAACTGTTTGTTTAACAGGTACGTAAGAACCTTTCTGGCCCGTAAACTGTTCTGCCACGTGGAAGTTCTGACTTAAGAAGAACTGTATGCGGCGTGCGCGTGATACAGTACTTTTATCTTCTTCAGAAAGCTCATCCATACCGAGAATAGCAATGATATCCTGCAGCTCGCGGTATTTTTGAAGTGTAGACTGAACATCTCTCGCTACTTTATAGTGTTCTTCGCCGACGATTGCCGGAGAAAGCGCACGTGAAGTAGATGCTAACGGGTCCACCGCCGGGTAGATACCCATCTCTGAAAGTTTACGCTCCAGGTTAGTCGTTGCATCTAAGTGAGCGAACGTCTGAGCCGGAGCCGGGTCAGTATAGTCATCGGCAGGTACGAAGACCGCCTGAATTGAAGTTACTGAACCAACGTTGGTTGACGTGATTCTTTCCTGCAGCTGACCCATTTCAGTTGCAAGTGTAGGCTGGTAACCTACCGCTGAAGGCATGCGTCCTAAGAGCGCTGATACTTCAGATCCCGCCTGAGTGAAACGGAAAATATTATCGATAAACAGAAGTACGTCCTGACCCTGTTCGTCACGGAAGTATTCTGCCATTGTTAAGCCTGAAAGTGCTACACGCATACGTGCACCAGGCGGTTCGTTCATCTGGCCGAAAACCATTGCAGTTTTCGCGATAACGCCTGAGTCTTTCATTTCGTAATAAAGGTCATTACCTTCACGTGTACGTTCACCAACACCCGCGAATACCGAAATACCGCCGTGCTCCTGTGCAACGTTGTTGATAAGTTCCTGGATAAGAACTGTTTTACCTACGCCGGCACCGCCGAAGAGACCGACCTTACCACCTTTAGTATAAGGTGCAAGAAGGTCTACTACTTTAATACCAGTTTCAAGAATTTCAGTTGAAGTTGACAGTTCATCAAACTTCGGAGCTAAACGGTGAATTGGATCACGGCGTTCAGAAGCTGAAATCGGTCCATCTAAGTCGATGTGTTCACCTAAGACGTTGAATACACGACCAAGCGTCACTTCTCCTACAGGCACTGTAATCGGAGAACCTGTGTTCTCTACTTCAGCACCGCGGCGCAAGCCGTCAGTAGAACTCATCGCAATCGTTCTGACTACATTATCGCCGCGATGTAACGCAACTTCTAGTGTCAGAGAGATCGGCTCTGAATCAGCATTGTCAATTTTAACTACCAGCGCGTTATTAATTTCAGGTAATTCACCTTCGTTAAAACGCACGTCAACTACAGGTCCCATTACTTGGACTACTTGACCTAAAGCCATTTAATTTCCTCCTAATCCCAATTATTCTAGTGCAGATGCGCCGCCGACGATTTCTGTAATTTCCTGCGTAATCGCCGCTTGTCTTAAGCGGTTATACTGCAGCTGAAGATCGCCAACAAGCTCTGTCGCATTATCAGTTGCTGCCTTCATAGCTGTCATACGTGCTGCATGCTCACTTGCTTTCGCATCGAGCAGTGCGCCGTAAATTAAACTCTCGGCATACTGAGGTAAAATTGTTTCAAGAATTGTTTCTTTATCCGGTTCAAATTCGTAATTTGAGAGTGCTGATTCAGAATGATCAGTCTGTATATCAGTTTCTGTCAGCGGTAATACTTTACGAACTGTTACCTGCTGCTCTAAAATATTTACAAACTTGTTATAAATAATGTAAAGCTCATCGATATCTTCATTTATGAATCCGTTAACCGACTGAACAGCGATTTCTTTTACGCTGGCAAAGTCCGGCTGGTCGGGTAATCCAAGACGATGATTTGTAACATGGAAGCCACGCCCTGTTAAAGTTTCATAGCCAATTTTTCCGAGGACGAATAAATCATATGAATCGGGATTGTTATCATGCCGTTTTTCAGCTTCTTCAGTGATAGCTTTAACGACATTGTTATTGTAAGGACCAGCTTTACCTGTATCACTTGAAATTATGATATAGCCCGTTCTCTTAATTGGTCTCTCTTCTAACATAGGGTGTGAGCTTTCGGTATCACCGGCTGCAATTGCTCTCACTGTTTCCTGGATTTTATCCATGTACGGCTGGAATTTTTTTGAATTCTGTTCAGCTCTGGACAGTTTAGAGTTGGCAACCATGTGCATTGCGCTTGTTAATTGACTCATTTTCTTCGTAGAGCCAATACGGCCTTTAATTTCTCTGAGTGAAACCATGAATTCACCACCTTAGTAATTACTTACTTCTTAGTTAGAAGGGTTGAAAAGCTTTTTGAAACTCGTAATTGCTTTATCATATGCATCGCTGTCAGGAAGCTGCTTAGTCTGACGGATCTCATTTAATAAGTCAGCGTCGTTTGCTTCCAGCCAGTTCAGGAATTCTGCTTCGAAGCGCGTAACGTCTTCAACTGGAACATCATCCAGATAGCCGTTAACAAGTGCGAATAGAATAACGACTTGTTTTTCTACTTTAAGCGGTGCGTTTTCAGGCTGCTTAAGCACTTCTACTGTACGGGCACCGCGGTCTAATTTAGCTTTAGTCGCTTCATCCAGATCTGATCCGAACTGGGCGAAAGCTTCGAGCTCACGGTAGGCAGCAAGATCTAAACGCAGCGTACCCGCTACTTTTTTCATCGCTTTGATCTGTGCTGAACCACCGACACGAGATACTGAAAGTCCGGCGTTAATTGCTGGACGCACACCTGAGTGGAACAAGTCCGACTGCAGGAAGATCTGACCGTCGGTAATCGAGATAACGTTCGTCGGAACGAAGGCACTGATGTCCCCTGCCTGTGTTTCGATAAATGGCAGCGCGGTAATTGAGCCGCCTCCGAGGTCATCGTTTAATTTCGCAGCACGTTCAAGAAGACGGCTGTGAAGGTAGAATACGTCACCCGGGAATGCTTCACGGCCCGGCGGACGGCGCAGCAGTAATGACAGCTCACGGTAGGCAGCTGCCTGTTTCGTTAAGTCATCATAGACGATTAGAACGTGTTTGCCGTCAAACATAAATTCTTCGGCCATAGATACACCAGCGTATGGTGAAATGTATAGTAATGGAGCAGGATCAGCTGCACCCGCAGTAACGATGATTGTGTAATCCAGCGCACCGTTTTTACGAAGCGTTTCAACTGTCTGGCGTACCGTTGATTCTTTTTGACCAATCGCTACGTAGACACAAATCATGTCCTGATCTTTCTGGTTTAAAATAGTATCGATTGCCAGTGTCGTTTTACCTGTCTGGCGGTCACCGATAATTAGCTCACGCTGTCCGCGGCCGATTGGAACTAAGGCGTCAATAGCTTTAATTCCTGTCTGCAGCGGCTCATCAACACTTTTACGATCCATAACTCCAGTCGCAGGACTTTCGATAGGACGTGTTTTAGTTGTGTTTATAGGGCCTTTGCCGTCAATCGGCTGACCGAGCGGGTTCACTACACGGCCGATAAGTTCTTCACCAACGGGAACTTCCATAATACGGCCGGTGCGTTTAACTTCGTCGCCTTCTTTAATATCGTCACTTGGACCAAGTATTACGATACCAACATTATTTTCTTCAAGGTTTTGAGCAAGACCGAGTACACCACTCGGGAACTCAATTAACTCTCCTGCCATCGCATCGTTTAAACCATGAGCAAGTGCAATTCCGTCACCCACCTGGATAACAGTACCGACATCGGTAACCTGCATATCCTTGTCATAATTTTCGATCTGGCTTCTTAAGAGAGCACTTATTTCGTCAGCTTTGATTGCCATGAAAATGTCACTCCTTTAGCTATTCGTATGTTCTTTAAAATTATTTCTGAGATTGTCCAGCTGGTTCCGTAAAGAACCGTCGTAAACTTTTGAACCTATAAGCACGCGTACGCCGCCGATAAGCTCTTCATTTATTTCATTGGTAATAAGTAACTTTTCATAACCTGTTTTGTCGATAAATACCTGGCCAAGCTGATCCAGCTCTTCTGCAGATAATTTATAAACCGACTCCACTGTTACACGTGCCTGATTGTGAGCCTCATCATATAATGATAAGAATTCGCCGTATATTTCTTCGAGCAATGACATATGTTTTTTATCCGACAAGATGCGCAGCAGGTTCAAGAGCAGTCTGTCGCTTTGACCGAAAGCTGCTTCCACCGCTGCAGTTCTTTTCTCACGTGTAATCTTCGGGTTGTCCATGAATTCAATAAAGTTCCCGACTGAAGCCGCTGCTTCAGTCACTTCATAGAAATCAGCTTTGACACCTTCAAGACTGCCGTGCTGTTCTGCGACGTCGAACAAAGCCTGGGCGTATTTTTGACTGAGATTAGCCATTATTTATCGCCTGCTTCCTGTAAGTAGTTCGCTACAAGGTTTTTCTGATCATCAGAGTTAATTTCTTTTTGTATCATTTTCTCTGCAATCAGTACTGAAAGTTCAGCTACCTGATCATTAATATCACGGATTGCTTTTTCTTTTTCTCTTTCAATATCCGCCTGTGCTTCATGAATCATTTGAGAAGAACGCGCCTGTGCATCATCGATAATCGACTCTTGTTCTTTCTTCGCCTGATTTTTAGCGTTTTCCATAAGTTCAGAGATTTCAGCCTGCGTTGATTTCAGCAGTGCTTCGTTCTCTTCTTTTAAGCGTTCAGCTTCTAATTTTCTGTTTTCAGCAAAATCGATATCATCATGGATTAGTTGTTCACGGTCATCCATAACTTTCTTAACTGGTTTCCACACATAGTATGACAATACTGCAAGCAGTGTCAGAAAACTCGCAAGAAGAACGAGCGAAGTCCCAACAGCCGTACCCATTGTTTCACCAGCAGCACCTAAAATTAATAGTTCCACCTATGTACACTCCTTTCAAAAAAGTCTCTAACTCTCGTAGTTATTTACATAATAAGATGGCGAAATCTTTAAATAAGACTTCGCCTTATATAACGACTCTTAGAACGTGAACATAAGCAGGAACGCGATAACGATGGCCATAATTGGAACGGCTTCAACTACACCAATACCGATGAACATAATCGTTTGTAACGGACCGCGTGATTCAGGCTGACGAGCAACACCTTCAACTGTTTTAGAAACAACCATACCAATACCAAAAGATGCGCCAAGTGCCGCTAATCCTGCTGCAATACCAGCTGCTAGTAAATTCATAAAATATTTCCTCCTAGAAAATTGTATATTATTATTTTTTTATTATATTAATGATCATCGCTCACTTTATGTGACAGATAAACCATTGATAACATTACGAATATAAATGCCTGAATCGCACCTATAAATACTTTAAATCCTTGCCATACCATTAAAGGAATAAATCCTAATGCTCCGAGCACCGTTCCTCCGGTTACTAATCCCAGAAGCAAGAGAAGCAGTATCTCTCCCGCATAAACGTTACCGTACAGACGTAAACCAAGCGTCAGGTTATATGTAAATTCTTCGATGAATTTAATCGGTGCAAGCCACCACATCGGCGTAACATATTGTTTCAGATAACCGCGCATCCCCTGCATTTTCACACCGTAGTAGTGTGTCAATACAATCATCAGCCCTGCCAGTGTCAGCGTTACGACGGGGTCAGCTGTCGGTGATTTCACCCACAGTGTATGATCCGCATCCGGTGCGACAAACGACAGCGGTATACCGATTAAGTTGCCGATTAAAATGAATAAAAACAATGTCAGCGCTAAAAAGTGGAACTGTGCGCCTTCTTTCCATGCCATGTTGCTCTTGATTATTCCTTTAACGAAGTTCATTAAAGATTCAACGAGCACCTGACCTTTGCCGGTCGGACGCACCGCGAGCTTCCTCGTCATGAAAAACAGCGTAAAAAAGATAAGCAGGCATGTAATGATAATCATCATTGAAGTTGCAAGTTCGAATACTATTGGTATTCCGAACAAATCAAACGACCACGTTGGAATTCCGTGTTCCATTTCTTCACCTCTTCCGTTTAAAAAGTCCCGATGCTGCGCGCCAGAATATCAGCGCATAAGTGAGGAGCAGCCCGATTAAAATACCGATGATATTAAAAGTTTCCGGAAACCTCACCCATATTAAACAGGCCGCTGTGACGATAAGCATTCTCGTCAGCGTTCCTGTCTTAACTTTCCCGCCATCGCCGAGCTGTGCATTTCTTAAATTCCAGTACCAATTATAAGATAACAGCATAGAACCGGTGATGCCGAGGCACAACCCTGCAAAGAACGGCAAAGAAGTAAATATATAAGCAATAATACTCAGTATTAAAAGTATTATTAAATATTTCATAAAGTTTTTAAAATATCCTTTAAAAATTTTCACTGTCTTTGACGACTCCCCAGGTAATGTAACACGTTGTGAAAACAATTACATACTCTACTGATTTTATAGGAGCGCAATTTTTGTGTCAACAAAATATGGAAATTTTAACAACATGTTCACAATTTCTAATCATTTACGGAAAAACTGATAGGTTTTTCTTTAGTGAGTCCATAATAATACTTTATGTTATCACAAATTCTGCGTGATGCCTGACCATCGCCGTATGGATTTTGAGTCTGAGACATCTCATTGTAAAGCTCTTCATCCGTAAGCAGTTCTTTAGTCATGTTGTAAATGTTCTCTTGTTCAATGCCCGCAAGTTTAAGTGTTCCTGCTTTAACACCTTCCGGACGTTCTGTCGTATCGCGCAGCACGAGTACAGGTTTACCGAGTGACGGTGCTTCTTCCTGCACGCCGCCGGAATCAGTCAAAATCAAATGACTTCTTGCAGCAAAGTTATGGAAATCCAGCACATCAAGAGGCTCGATAAGCTCTACACGATCATGATTGCCTAAATACTGCTCCGCGATTTCACGGACTTTAGGGTTTTTGTGCATCGGATAAACAACTGTCACATCTTCAAACTCATCGACAAGCTGACGTACAGCCCCAAATATGTTATGCATCGGCTGACCGATATTTTCACGGCGGTGTGCTGTCAGCAGCACAACTTTATTATCTTTATGTTTTTCAATGATATCGCTGTGGTAGTTTTCATCAACAGTAGTTTTCAGAGCGTCAATAGCTGTGTTTCCTGTAACTGAAATCGTTTCAGGATTTTTAGCTTCATCCAGTAAATTCTGACGCGCGTCTTCAGTCGGTGAAAAATGAAGGTCTGCCAAAACACCTGTCATCTGACGGTTAGCTTCTTCGGGGAAAGGTGAATATTTATTGTGTGTGCGGAGACCCGCTTCAACATGACCAATATCCACTTCATTATAAAATGCAGCAAGCGAGCCTGCGAAAGTAGTTGTTGTATCACCATGCACTAAAATCATATCCGGTTTAACTTCTTTAATTACTGATTCGAGACCGTTGATTACACGTCCGGTAACTTCTGACAGTGTCTGGCCCGCTTTCATAATATTCAAGTCGTAATCCGGTGTAATATTGAAAGTTGTCAGCACCTGATCGAGCATCTCTCTGTGCTGCGCAGTAACTACTACAACCGGGTCAATATCTTCATCTTTTTTCATTTCGAGCACGAGAGGCGCCATTTTAATTGCCTCGGGCCTCGTACCGAAAATCGTCATAATTTTTTTCATAACAATCTCCTATGATTTTTTATCGTGTACCGAATAATCTGTCGCCGGCATCTCCTAAACCTGGAACAATATAACTTTTCTCATTCAGTTTCTCATCAAGTGCCGCAATATAAATGTCTACATCCGGATGTGCTTCTTTTAATACGTCCACACCTTCCGGCGCTGCAATCAGACAGATAAAACGGATTTTTGTTGCCCCGTGTTTTTTAACTGCTGTAATTGCTTCCACTGCTGATGCACCGGTTGCAAGCATCGGGTCGATAACAAATATATCCCGTTCTTCAATATCTCCCGGGAACTTTGCATAATATTCAACGGCTTCAAGCGTTTCAGGATCCCGGTACAAACCTATGTGTCCGACACGCGCTGATGGTATAAGTTTTAAGATACCGTCCTGCATACCAAGCCCCGCACGTAAAATAGGGACGATACCCAGTTTTTTTCCGCTCAGGCGTTTAGCTGTAGTTTCCTGAACAGGTGTCTGTACTGACACATCTTCGAGTGTAAGATCTCTCGTTACCTCATAAGCCATAAGCATACCCACTTCATCGACCAGTTCTCTGAACTCTTTTGTCGATGTTTTTTCATCACGGATATAACTCATTTTATGCTGAATTAACGGATGATCCATTACTTGTACTTTCGACATATATCTTCCTCCACTCCAAAAATTAACCGGATGATCCCATCCGGTATATATTATAACGCAGTTTATTTATATAGTGGATACTTTCCTGTCAATTTAGTCACTTTCTCTGAAATTCCATCCAGACTCTCTTCATTTTTAACTCGCGTCAGTGTTTCAACGATAATATGACCGACTTCTGTCATGTCATCCGCTGTAAATCCGCGCGTTGTCATCGCAGGCGTGCCGAGACGGATGCCGCTTGTCACAAAAGGCGACGCCTCATCGAATGGAATCGTGTTTTTATTTACTGTAATACCGACTTCATCAAGCGCTTCTTCAGCCGCTTTCCCTGTCAGGCCGAATGATTTAACATCGACGAGTACAAGATGATTATCCGTGGTGCCCGAAACGATGCGGAGACCGCCTTTTGACAGCGACTCGGCCAAGGCTTTTGCGTTGTCTAAAACACGCTGCTGATAATCTTTAAATTCCGGCTGCAGCGCTTCGCCGAATGCAACTGCTTTTGCTCCGATAACATGCATCAGCGGGCCGCCCTGAATCCCCGGGAAAATATTTTTATCGACAGCTTTGGCATGGTCCGCTGTCGTTAAAATTAAGCCTCCGCGCGGGCCGCGTAACGTTTTGTGAGTTGTCGATGTGACAAAGTCTGCATATGGCACCGGATTCGGATGCAGGCCTGCTGCAACAAGTCCTGCGATATGCGCCATATCAACCAGCAGGTATGCACCTACAGCATCAGCAATTTCGCGGAATTTTTTAAAGTCCAGTATTTTAACATACGCGCTGCCGCCAGCAACTATCATTTTCGGCTGCTCTTTTTTGGCGATTTCCATTACCTTATCGTAGTCGATTGTCTCAGTATCTTTTTCAACACCGTAAGACAGGAAGTTAAACAGTTTTCCACTGAAGTTAACAGGGGAGCCATGTGTTAAATGTCCTCCGTGAGATAAATCCATACCGAGCACTTTGTCTCCCGGTTCAAGTACTGAGAAGTAAACAGCCATATTTGCCTGAGAACCTGAATGAGGCTGCACGTTGGCATGCTCTGCTCCGAATATTTCTTTAGCGCGGTCGCGTGCCAGGTTTTCAACAACATCCACATGTTCACATCCGCCGTAGTAACGTTTACCCGGATATCCTTCCGCGTATTTATTCGTTAAGATTGAACCCTGCGCTTCCAGAACTGCAGGAGAAACAAAGTTTTCGCTTGCAATAAGTTCGATATTGTTATTTTGTCTTTCCAGCTCTTTATCAATAACTTCCTGTACCTGTGGATCCTGTGATTGAATATTTGACATTTATATTCTCCCCTTTATTTATAATGTGCTCTTGGCCCGCCGACAAGTTTCGGACGGGTTGTTGCTATCGTCACAACTGCTTCTCCAACTTTTTTTACAGACGTTCTTACGGGAATGGCAACATGTTTTAAATGCATACCGATCAATGTCTGACCAATATCGATGCCGCGGTCGGCCGTAACCGATTCAACAACAACGGCGTCAGACAGCTCCTTATAAGCAAGTTCGCTTAAGCTTCCGCCCGCTTCTTTGTGCGGCACTACTGTAACCTCTTCCAGCTTTAATGCTTCCATAGTGTGTCTCGACGTTGTCAGAGAGCGGTTGATATGTTCGCATCCCTGAAATAATAAATGCATATTTTCTTTGTTTGCGATTTCAAAAAAGTGTTTAAAGATTACTTCTGCCGCTTCATCTGAACTGCTTTTACCGATGTGCTCTCCTATTGTTTCCGATGTTGAACATCCGATAACGAGCACTTTTTCCGGCGTGAAAAAATCAGCTTTATATAAATCGTCAGTCAATGCCTGCAAATCATTCTTCAATTTTACAAACGCGTCTTTCATGTCTACCACCCTCAAATTCAGTGTTCAGCCATGTGTCAACCACTTCAAGCGCAAGGCCCGGGCCGATAACTCTTTCACCCATCGCGAGTACATTGGAATCATTATGTGCACGTGTTGCTTTTGCTGAAAATGTATCGTGTACCAGAGCACAGCGAATGCCTTTTGTTTTATTTGCAGTAATATTCATACCGATACCCGTACCGCAAATTAGAATACCCTTATCATATTCTCCCGCGGCTACTTTCTCAGCAACCGGTTTCGCGTAATCCGGATAATCGACAGAATCCGTGCTGTCCGGCCCGAGATCCGTAAAATCAATCTTTTTATCAGTTAAGTATTCCGTCACGGTCCGTTTTAAATTAACTCCGCCGTGGTCGGATGCAATCACAACTTTCATACACTCATCTCCTTAGAATATATTATAACCATCGGTATAAAGAGTTTCAAAAGATTACCGGTCTTACCACTTAAATTTATCGATGTATTCTTTTAGACTCATAAATACTTCTTCGTACTGGTCTTTTGTTCCGCCGTACGGATCGGGAATATCTGCCGCGCCGGCTTCTGCATACTCAGACAGAAGATAAACATCCGCTTTTGGCCATTGTGCGAGGATCGTCTTTTTATGTCTTCCGCTCATCACGAGCAGCGTGCTGTTTTCAATATCTTCCGCTGTGAGCTGTGCCGGTTTCGCCGGCAGAGGCAGACCTTTTTCTTCTATTATGGAAAGTGACCGGCTGTTCGTGCTGCCTTCCGTAACATAAAGTCCGCGCGAGGCAATATCCATATGCGGATATTTCATACGCGCATAACTTTCCGCCAGCGGACTGCGGCAGGTGTTGCCTGTACATACAAAAATCATTTTATTCACCCTGAATCACTTCATTCCCGGTCGCTTTATATATGCGGTTCATCAGCCCTGCTGACTCCGGCACCTTATCAAAACCGTGAATAAAAATAATATCGACATCCGAAGCATCCATTATACGGAGGGCAGAATACAGATTACGCGCTGCTTCTTTGTAACTGTCACGATTCCTGCACAGACTGATGAACTGTATATCTTCACCGATGAATTCCCTGCTTGTTTCAGGTGCAATAATCCCGACTTTCTGATGGCGCTCCACTGGCAGCTTAGTATTATTGTTAATACCGCCTTCGATTACAATCAAAGGCTGACCGGGGGCGTAATGCTTATATTTCATACCGGGTGAAATCGGTTTGTCAGTCTCTCCGCTCACTGTATCAATATCTGCTTCCAGCACTTCTTCCAGCTCTTCTTTCGTTACCGCTCCCGGACGGGCTATTCTGTACGGGTACTGCGTGCAGTCAAGTACTGTGCTTTCGATGCCGTAAATTGCTGATTCACTGTCGACAACACCATATAATTTGTTTTCGAGGTCGTCAATAACATGTCTTGCATTTGTCGGGGACGGTTTGCCGCTGATATTTGCGCTCGGTGCCGCAAGCGGCATATCAGCATACTGCAGAATTCTGCGCCCTACCGGATGGCTCGGCATCCGCACTGCTACAGAATCAAGCTCCGCCACTGCATTTGACGATAGATAATCTCCTTTTAACGGCAGGATAAAAGAAATCGGGCCCGGCCAGAATGCTTCCATTAATTTAATGACGCGTTTATCAAGCACAGCTGTAAAGTCT
>X87_Garden_Dormouse__coassemble_114_pt1 | contig 16894 bp, 20 predicted proteins | sample X87_Garden_Dormouse__metabat2_low_PE_003 | metagenome-assembled genome bin X87_Garden_Dormouse | reverse complement strand
AAATCTTCCAATAAAGTCATTTTAAACTGACACTTCCTCTTCATTACTTTGTGTTTGCTGTTCTTTCTCTATAGTGCGCTTGTATAAAATCGAGTTAATTTGCGCACCCAGAATTATTATAACACCAGTAATGTACAACCAGAAAATTAAAATGATTACACCGGCGATTGAACCGTATGTTGCTGAATAGTTACTGAAGTTAGATACGTAGAAACTGAATCCCCATGATGCAACGAGGAAAGCAACTGTCGTAAAGATCGTGCCCGGGATAACCGACTTAATTTTCAATTTAATATTTGGAGCAGTAATGTACATGATAAGGAATACAATGAATACGAGCAGTACTGGTAAAATACTTCTGACTAAGTTCCATACCAATGAGAACTGGTCGTCGAGTCCGATAACGCCGAACATTAAGTTACCGATTTGTTCACCGAATACGATGAGTACAAATGTCAGTATTACTGATAATGATAAAATAACTGTAAAGAATACTGACAATAATTTTGCTTTTACAAAGTTGCGGCTGTCTTCGACGTCATACGCGACGTTAAAGGCATTCATCAGTGCAGTCATACCGTTTGATGCTGACCACAGCGTTAAAATTAAACCGATTGATAAAATACCGCCGCCGGAGTTGCTTAACACGTCGGTAATAATACCTTCCAGCAGTCCTGAAATTTCTGAAGGTGCATAATCCTGGATAAATCCTGTAATAAGATCCGGTTCAATTCTGAACAGCGGAACGATTGATAACAGGAAAATCAAGAGCGGGAATATCGCCAGCAGGAAATAGTATGCAAGCTGTGCGGCCATCCCTGTTGTGTTGTCATGTGAAAACCTGAATAACAGCCGTTTGAAAAATCCCGCATCTTCTTTTAACTTGGCTGGTTTATTAATTTTAGAAACATACAGATGTTCATCCGGTTTTTTTGCATCTTTTGATTTAAAATTAGTCTTATCGACAAAGACATCGTTATTTTTATTTTCTTTCTCTTTTTCTTCTTTAATCTGATTCAGCAGATTGGATGATGTTTCATTTTTAGACATAACTTCACCTCACCTAAAACAACAGGACTATAGTATCATAGTCCTGTTTATTTTTAATTTAGTTTTTTCTCTCTTTTAGCCTGGAAAGTATCCTTAGCATCCATAACCGCACGTTCAAGTTCCGGATTGTTGCGGCGGATTTCTTCTATAGTATCTTTCCAGAATAAAATTTCATCTTTAATCATTTCCACTTTAGATGGTTCACCTGACGGTTCGTTGAAACGCTGTTTAAGATCATCAGGATTCGTTGCGTAATGTTTAATACTCTTAGTATTTGAAACTACGGAATCGCGCGTGCCTTTATCGATTAATGCAATTAATCCGCCGACAGCGGCTCCAATTACTATAGCTGGTACTAGTTTGTTTTTCATAACTGATTCTCCTTTAGTTAGCTTTCTATTAAATATAACCTATATTTACTAAGTATAAACTTTTTAGTCTAAGAAATTAAGCAGAATAACAGAGAAAGCATTTTTTCTGTAATCTTGTAAGATAATATATATTTTTCTTATATTTTGTTAAGATAGTTTATAAGGAATGGAAAGGGGATCATCATGGATAAAGAACAGATTTTAAATGATATTGTAGAAAAGTTAAACGTCGTAAATAAAGGTGTTTTTAAATCTGAAGATTACAGCGATGAAAAAATTAGCGAATTAAATGATATTAAAGAAATGCTGGACTCGCGCCGCCAGATTTCAGCAGGCGAACAGTCAGCTATCATTGAAGAATTGTCAAAAATGAGAAAGCAGTGATTATATGATGAATATTGAAGACAAATTATATAAATATGCAGAGCTGCTCGTCGATGTAGGAATTAATATTACTGATGGCAAAAGATTATATATCAGAGCGACGGCCGATGCACTTCCGCTTGTCAGACTTGTTACGAAAATCGCTTATGAAAGAGGCTCAAAAGAAGTTAAGGTCTCTCTTTCAGACGATACTATTGCAAGGCTGAATGCGACTTACCGCACCGAAGAGGAACTCGCAGTTATACACGATTTCCAAGTTGCGGAGCGCATGTACTACAGCGATGAAAAAGCAGGTTTTCTGAGTATTATATCAAGCTCTCCTGAATTGCTTAAAGACGTATCGCCGAAAAAACTGCAGGCAATGCAGGTAGCAAACGGTCAGGCATTTAAAGAATTTTCGAGCCGCACCCAGAGTGATTTTCATTCGTGGTGTGTTGCGGGGTACCCGTCGGTCGAATGGGCACGCTTGGTTTACCCCGAACTTTCGGATGATGATGCTGTAAATGCGCTGCTCGAGTTAATACTTTACACAGTGCGTGCAGATGTCAGCAATCCGGTTGAAGCATGGATTGAGCATGATAAAACTCTTCACAGCAAAGTGGACTATTTAAATGATAAGCAGTTCACGGCTCTGCGTTATGAAGCGCCGGGAACCGATTTAACAATCGGATTGCCTGAAAATCACTTATGGGCAGGAGCGTCGAGTACGGATTCAAACGGTGATTCGTTTATGGCAAACATGCCGACAGAAGAAGTTTTTACCGCGCCTGACAAAAATCGTGTAAACGGCTATGTATCTAATACTCTGCCGCTAAGCCATGGCGGTAATATTATCGATGACTTTAAACTGACATTTAAAGACGGTGAAGTGGTTGAATACACAGCTGAAAAAGGCTACGAGATTCTGAAAAATATTATCAGCACGGATGCCGGTGCGAAACGTCTTGGGGAAGTGGCGCTTGTGCCATTTGATTCGCCTATTTCAAACAAAGGAATTTTATTTTATAATACATTGTTCGATGAAAATGCATCCTGTCATATCGCTCTCGGCAGTGCGTACGCGTTCTCGCTGCAGGGCGGTAAAGAAATGTCGCGTGAAGAATTGGACAGAGCCGGTTTAAACGATTCTATTACTCATGTAGACTTTATGATTGGTTCTGAAAAACTGAACATTTATGGTGTAGACAAGGATGGAAATGAAACGCCGGTCTTCATCGAAGGCAACTGGGCATTTTAAAAAATAAGGCTACAATTCACGTGGAAATATGATACAATTTAACTAATTGATATTTTGGAAAATCTCTTGAGGAGGATCTTTTATGGGAAGCTGGCTAATGCTTTTAGTCGTATTATCTTTTATGTTTGCAATTCTCGGTTTTTCAGCTGTGCTTTATTACTTCCTGGCACAAGCATTCCACAGTAAAGATGCACTTGTGATTGATACACCGGAAGAAGCGCTTGAGCGCAAAATATAAGAACTTTACTTAGAGGGGATGCAAATCTCCTCTATTTTTATTCACAAAGGGGATATTTAAATGAAAAAATTAATGTCTGAATCATATGCAGTGAAAACTGCCAACGTACTGCCGCCGGACTCCAACTCGCACGGCACTCTTTTTGGCGGCAGGCTGCTGCAGTATGTAGATGATATTGCGGCAATCAGTGCACGTCGCCACTCGAGGGCAGCGGTAGTGACTGCTTCTATTGATTCGATGGATTTTCTGCTGCCGATTAATATTGGAGAAATCGTTATACTTGAAGCTATGGTTACCCATACCGGACGAAGTTCGATGGAAGTCATGGTTAAAATATCAAAAGAAGATTTAACGAGAGAGTCAGGCAGAGAACTCGCTGCTTTTTCGTTTTTAACATTTGTAGCACTTGATGACAACAACAAAACTATTGAGGTGCCGAAAATCGAGCCCGATAACGAACGTCTGCAATGGCTGAACGATACAGGTAAAGAACGTGCGGAACGCCGTCTGGAAAGAAAAGAGCACAGTAAATCACTGAGCAACTTTTTCGCATCTGATTTATTGGAGTGAGCTTAATGAAAATTAAACGCATTGTAAAACTGAAGCGGGAAATGTACGATGTTTTATTCGATGACGGACAGTCTATAAAAGTGCATGAGGAATCGCTTGTGCGCTATGTACTGATACCGGGAAAAGAGCTGGAAGAAGAAGAATTTAACGAGATTGTTCAAAATATCCAGTACGATCAGGCTTATGTTGCTGCGATTAAATATATCAGTTATAAAATCCGTTCCAACAAAGAAATGACTGATTATCTCAGTGAGGATTATGAAACGGAGATTGTCAGACAGACAATTTATCGTCTGCAGGACGAAGGTTACCTCAACGATGAAAATTATGCACGGTCCTTAAGAAATACGCTCTTAAATACGACTGACAAAGGGCCGGGCCATCTTCTGAGAGAGCTTAAAAAACATCATATTCCAGAAGACATCATCGTGCAGGAAACTGAATCTTTTGATGAAATGGTCGACAGTGAACGCATGAATAAATTAAAGAATAAATTCCTTCGCACTCACAGAGGCTCATATACTCAGTTTAAACAGAAACTGCGGGAAAAATTGACACTCCGCGGTTATAGCGGTCATCATTTTGAATTGATAAATTTTGATGATGATTACGATGAAGATGCTTATTTTGAGAAAGATTTTGAAAAATATTATAATAAGTATCAGAAAAAAGAAAGCGGATTTAAACTTAAGCAGAAAATGATTGCTGCTTTGATGGGCAAAGGGTATTCTTATGATAAAATCAGTGAAAAGTTAGGCGGAATAAACGATGGATGAATCTTTAAGTAAAATGACTCGCAAAGAGTTAAATCATTATATTCAAACTAAACGCGAAGCGATGAGACGTGCAGAAATGATGGGCGTTGAAAACGAATACCGCGTGCTGGAACGCCAAGTAATTATTGCGGAATGCTATCTGATTGATTTGTCTCAAATTGAGAATGGTAAAATTTATAAAGTAATCAGCCAGGAAGATCATTATTTTAAAGTGGAGTATATGAAAGGAATATTTGTCTGGGGCTTTTTCGTGAATGGTGATGAGAAAGAATCAGCTATTCCGGTCAGTATGCTGCAGCTTCCTAAACAGGTCAGATAATGAAAAATAAAATTTTGTTAAAAGGGCTGGATTTGTCTTACAGCAAAGAAGCGAAAGATTTTAAAAAGCGTATGCTTGGCAGAGCCGGACCGATACATCTTAAAAATATTAATATTCATTTATATGAAGGCGAAGTACTCGGCCTCTTAAGCGATACCGAAACTTTGTACTATATTAAAGAAGTGCTGTCCGGCACTTTGACTCCGACTGCAGGAAAAGTTAAAACTCACGGTGGTATTTTAAGTCTCGATGTGATGGATCACATTAATAATCCATTCAGCCTGGATTCTTTTATCGAAGAATTGCTCGTAGAATATAAAAGCGGAAAAGAATTAGGAAAGACTATTGAACTGTTGCATAACAAACCTGTAATCCGTAATAACCTGAGTAAGAAGCTGAAGGAATTAAGCCGGAAGCAGCTGGCGCATATTCTGCTGGAAATATCCGGGCTGATTGATGTTGAAATAATTATTTATACTAACTTTCATGAACATCTTGAGGATGTAGATAAGTTCCGCAGTATTGTGAATATGCATGAACAAAACGGCAGAGGTGTGCTGCTTTTAGAAACTTCGCTGGAACCGATAGAAAAGATGGCAAATTATTTTACCTGGGTCAGCTACGGACAGATTCGTTTTGAGGGCAGCGTGGAAAAAGGTGTAGAAATTTACAACAAGTATCTGCGTGATAAAAGCATGGTCAAAAATATAGAACAGGAATCCTTATTTGATCTTGAATGGAAAAGGCATGTTTATGAAGATGCGAGCTACAGTGAAAACTTTAAACGTCTCGGTAAACAGCAGGTTTCTGTGCTCGACAATATCAACATCCGAAAAATCATTATCACGCTCGTATTGGTCTTCATTATGGTGCTGTCAGCACTCGTGATATTTATGAATATTTCATTTATAGGAGAGTCGCCCACCTTCACAGAAGAACAGCAGAATTTAAATGAAGATGTAACATCAGAAAGATTATCATATGCATTCGTTGACAGAGACGGTCTTGAAATGGACGGGACGATGCTGCCGCAATATACACTCCTTGAAGTGACTGCTGCTGACGAAGAAAATTATACTGTGAAATACAGAGATTCTGAAAAAACAGTGACACGTGATGAAGTGCTGTACTTTAACCCGGCAAGTCTGTATACAGAAGAAGATTTTATGACCCTGCTTGAGTATACAAGTCCGGTAATTCAGAATAATTATCTGTTTTATTCAAATTACTTAAATGGCGAACGGGAATTCCTGGAACAAAATATTACATTTGATGTTCTTGATGAAAATCACGGCAGTGTGGCAGGTATTCCGATTACTTACCATTTCAGCGGAGATACAGTATTCTCCATGGAATTTGAAGGTGCTGAAAATAATACCATTACAGAAGATTTAAATCTGTCAGGCGAAGTTACTATTTTCAGAGTAAATGAAGGATTTATGATTTATGACAGCGTTCAAAATAACTGGAATTATTTGAGAAGGTAGGTGCGCGGATATGAATTACAGAGTCAGATACTTGCTTAGACGCGTATTCAGGCAGGCCGACAGATTTACTTTATTAAACTTGTCGCCTGTGCTTATTTACATTGCGGGCTTGATACTTCTTTTTATCGGCTTTATGACGATGGAAGACAGTACTATGGTCCGGGTTCTCTACGGAACGGTAGGTTTTATGGCTGCAGTGTGGATCTTCAGCATGGTAATTCTGAATAAAAATGAAGCATACGTTAAAGATTCCATTTTAAAAGTAAATTATATACCGCTGTATTTAAGAATATTGCCGACTATGATTTACCAGACGATTATGTTTATGATTTTTATTACTATGTACAGTGCTTTTACAGCGCTTTTTGTTGATAACTGGATGATGAATATATACTCGCTGCTGTATTATATCCTTCTCGGTGTGATTCTGGTCATACCTTTTACAATGCTATTTTTAGGCGTGTCGATGCACATCAATACAAATAAAATAAATCCTGTGCTTTTTGTTATCGTCCTGCTTATCGTGCCGGTATTTTATCTGCCGGAACAGCTGCCTTCCGCGGTTGAAAATATTTTCAGTCTTAATCCATTTTATTATGTGATTAACGGACTCCAGAATAATGCCATTCATCAGGCATGGACTGTTAACCGTCTGCCTTTTGATGTGCTTTACGTCACTCAGATGGCTATCTTATATCTTTGGATGTTCGAAGCATATAACAAAATGAAAATTCAATTATACAATGAAAAAAACAGCATGCCTGAATTCTAGGCATGCTGTCATTTAATTATTGGCTAATTTCTGCTGCAGCTTAGTTTCTGAGTATACCCACCCGGTATAGCTCGACTGCACTTCGTAATCGTCTTTGTCGAGATGCATAATACAAACGAAAGGATAATGTCCGTCTTTTAAATATCTGAGATCGATATATCTGACTTCCACTGTATCATTGCTGATTTCTTTAATTTCATATCTGTATATTGAAGAGAAGAAGGTAAATGATATAAAGTTTTTATCATCTTTAACCGCTTCAAATAATTCCCCTTCAAGCGGACCGATTTTTTCAAAACGGTCATAAAACACCACCTGGCCTTTAAAAGTACGGCCGACATAGTATGCTTTTTCTGCAACGACGACGACGCGCCATTCATTGAAGCGGATAGTCGGCAGACAGAAGACACGGGTAATTTCATCATCCGGCAGCCGTTCTTTAATTTTATTAACTAAATACCTCTGATAGATAAACCGTACAATATAATAAAGAATCATCACAGCGTATAATACAACGAACAGTGTGACAGGGTTAAAACCGGAGAACCACAGTATAAAGTATAGGATATGCATGACTATTATTGGAATATCGATGGTATTTATAAAGCCGAGCTGCAGCCATGTATGATTAAACGGCCGGAGAGCCTGGGTGCCGTAGGCGTTAAAAATATCCGAAAATACATGGAGAGAGACGGCAAACAGCGACCATAAGTACATATTGATAAAGGGAAGACCGAAAAATACGCTGCTTAATACAGCGAGGGTCAGCGGCCAGATAAGCACAGTAAACGGGAGAGAGTGAGTAATCCCCCGGTGATTTTTAATATATACAGCATTATTTTTCATTTTTAGGACAGTGTCGAGGTCGGGAATCAGTGATGCGCCGACAGCGGTCGTAATAAATCCGGCAGACACAGGATCTACTGAAGGATCGATATGGGCCAGACCGACAATCGTACCGCCCATTAAGGTATGTGTTAATGTATCCATAATGTCACTCCGTTTCAATACGGCATTTTATTTATAAATATATTTTAAAAGGTGAGTTTTTAAATGTTTAAAAGACCGGTATTTAATAATACATTACTTAATTGGTATCACGCAAATAAAAGGGAACTGCCGTGGCGCGAGACTTCCGATCCTTTTAAAATCTGGCTGAGCGAAGTTATGCTTCAGCAGACTCAAGTCATTACTGTAATACCCTATTATGAGAAATTTATAACAAAATATGAGAGTCTCGATGCTCTGGCAGAAGCAGACGAGCAGGATCTTCTGAAGGATTGGGAAGGGCTCGGCTACTACAACAGAATCCGAAACTTTCAGCATGCAGTGCAGGAAGTGCAGGAAAAATATGATTCAAAAGTGCCGGATTGTCCTGAAGAATTTTTTAAATTGAAAGGTGTCGGGCCGTACATCGGCGGAGCAGTGCAAAGCATCGCATTTAACAATGCTCTTGCCGCTGTCGACGGCAACGTGCTCCGTGTTATGTCGAGGCTGAACCGCGATGGACGGGATATGACTAAAGCAAGTGTACAGAAAGATGTTAAACATTTTATAGAAAAAGATATGCCTCTTGAAGCAGGAGATTTTAATCAGGCGCTGATGGAACTCGGAGCGACTATTTGTACGCCGCGTACGCCTAAATGTGTCATCTGCCCGGTAAAGGACCACTGCGAAGCGCTGAAAGCAAACGAAGTCATGCAGTATCCGCTGAAAAAGAAAAAGAAAGCGAAGCAGGAGTATTATTATAATGTCTATTTTATTTTGAATGATAAAGACGAAATTCTTTTAATCAAGCAGGAAGATGATTTATTAAAAGGTATGTATGAACTGCCGAGATTCGATGTGGATACGTCTTTAGAGTCAATTGAAGAGAAATATAATATTCATCTCAGTCAGCCGGGAGCACCGGTGGGCAGTCATAAGCATGTGTTTACACATAAAATCTGGTACATGGAAGGCTACATTGTTTATACAGTGAATGATAATGAAAACTTTATCCCCTTGAAAGATGTGAAAAAACTTCCAATGAGTGTTGCAATGCAGAAAATGGTTAACTTAATTAGTACAGTACCGGATTCCGAACTGTAAATTTTTAAAACGCATGATGCTGTGCTATACTGTTTACGTAAATAATAAAGGTGGTGGCAGTATTATGGTGATGGAATCCATCCCGGCAGAGGGAAGCAAAATGAGGATTCAAAGCTATAAACATGATGGTAAAATCCACCGGGTATGGAGTGAAACGACGATTCTGAAAGGAACGGATCACGTCGTTATTGGTGGAAATAACCGTACACTTGTAACAGAAAGTGACGGGCGTAAATGGGTGACAAGAGAACCCGCTATCGTTTATTTTCACAAAGATTTCTGGTTTAATGTTATCTGCATGTTCAGAGATGACGGTGTCTATTATTACTGCAACTTATCCTCACCATATGCCTGCGATGATGAAGCGATTAAGTATATCGACTACGATTTGGATATAAAAGTATATCCGGACGGCAAATATCATCTGCTTGATGAAGATGAATACAAAGTGCACCGCAGCAAGATGAATTATCCAGAAAGTATCGACGAGATATTAAAACACCAGGTCGATGAACTCCAGCAGTGGATAGAACATAAAAAAGGACCATTCGCTCCAGATTTTATAAAGGTATGGCACCATCGTTTTAATAATGAACATTAACCAATCGGCATATCGTTGATTGGTTTTACTAATTTAATGGAGGCACACTCATAGATGATCAGACGTTATATGCAATTCGTTAAGCCGTATTACGGTATTATCGGTTTAACGATTTTAATCGGTGTACTGAAATTTGGTATCCCGCTCCTTATTCCTTTACTCGTCGCCTATGCAATCGACAGCATTATTCTTGCTGACGGTCTGGCGTACGATGAACGCATTTCGATGCTTATACAGATACTTCTTGTTTTTGCAGTTGTATTTGTAGTTGTAAGACCCCCGGTAGAATTCTTCAGACAATATTTAGCCCAGCGCACGAGCAACAAAATACTTTACGATATCAGAAAAAAATTATACGGGCACCTGCAGATGCTGAGTGCGAAATTTTACTCCAATAATAAAGTCGGGGAAGTTATCTCACGTGTAATTAATGATGTTGAGCAGACAAAAGACTTTATAATGACCGGCCTGATGAACGTCTGGCTGGACCTTGTTACAATTATTATCGCCTTGATTATTATGTTCAACTTAAATGTAGAACTCGCATTTGCATCAATTTTAATTTTCCCGTTTTACATTTTCGGTGTTTGGTTCTTTTTCGGACGCTTAAGAGCGAAGACACGTAACCGTTCGCAGGCACTTGCGGAAGTCCAGGGTTTTCTGCATGAAAGAGTGCAGGGAATTAACGTTGTAAAAAGCTTTGCAATAGAAACTCATGAAGAAGAAAGATTTGATAAAACAAATAATAATTTCCTGACAAAAGCGCTGGATCATTCACGCTGGACAGCCTACAGCTTTATGGTAGTTAATACGATTACCGATATCGGCCCGCTGATTGTTATCGGCTACGGTACTTTGCTTGTGCTGAATGAAAACTTAACAGTCGGTGTACTGGCAGCATTTGTCGCATATTTAGAACGGTTATACGGTCCGCTCCGCAGACTAGTATCATCATCGACATCGCTGACACAGAGTATCGCATCGATGGACCGTGTATTCGGACTCTTTGATGTCCCTTACGACGTAAAAGACAAAGAAGACGCTGAACCGATTAAAGAAGTTAAAGGTCATATAGAAATCGACAATGTATCATTTAAATATGATGAAAATGATAATGATATCCTGAAAAATATTAACCTGGATATTCCTGTAGGTCAGACTGTCGCATTTGTCGGGATGAGCGGGGGAGGAAAATCATCGCTTGTGTCGCTAATCCCAAGATTTTATGATGTCACAGCAGGCAGCATTAAAATCGACGGTCAGGATATAAGAGATGTTACTGTCCGTTCTTTAAGAGACAATCTCGGTATTGTTATGCAGGATAACATATTATTTTCGGACTCTATAAAAGAAAATATCCTCCTTGCCAAACCGGATTCAACAGATGAAGAAGTGCTGCTGGCTGCACAGCGTGCCAATGCGCATGAATTCATTATGAATCTCGAAGACGGCTATGAAACAACGGTCGGCGAGCGCGGTGTTAAATTGTCCGGCGGACAGAAACAGCGTATCGCAATCGCACGGGTATTTCTTAAAAATCCGCCTATTCTCATTCTGGACGAAGCAACAAGTGCACTGGATCTTGAAAGTGAAAGTATCATTCAGGATACTTTAGATCAGCTGTCATCCGACAGAACTACCCTGGTTGTTGCCCACAGACTGTCGACCGTTACTCATGCTGATAAAATTGTAGTCATTGAAAACGGACAGATTTCTGAAATGGGTACACATACTGAATTGATGGCGAAAAACGGCGCATACAGGAACTTATACGATATTCAGGGACTGTAAAGGACTGATTCTTATATGACTTATTTAAATATAGATTTTTTAAGCGACAATACTCTCGAAGCTGCCAAACAGCTGCTCGGGGTTGAAATTGTTACAGAAATAGACGGAGAGATAACGAGCGGCTATATTACTGAAGTTGAAGCTTACCTTGGTTTAAATGATAGAGCAGCACATACTTTCAGCGGCAAAGTTACAAAAAAGAATGCCATGATGTTTGAACCGTACGGACATATATATGTCTATACTATGCATGGTCACAACTGTATGAACTTTGTCACGACGACAGATCGTCCGGAAGGAATACTGATTCGAGGAATTGAACCGCACCGCGGCATCGACGTAATGAAAAAGAGACGCGGCAAAGAGAAGGATTTAACTGCGGGTCCCGGAAAACTGACGAAGGCACTCGGTATTACAAGAGCTGAACATAATGGTGCAAAGATCAACGGAGAGATACTTCACGTGCTTGAAGGCCAAAAACCTGCAGCAATAGAAGAAACTAAGCGCATCGGTATTGATAATAAAGAAGAAGCTGTCGATTATTTATACCGGTATATCGTTAAAGGCAATCCAAATGTGAGCAGATTCAAAGGAAAAGCTGATATGAATAATGGATGGCAATAAAAAAACTGCGGAGATAGTCTCCGCAGTTTTTTTATATATCTAAAGTTTCATCCTGTATATCAATTTTGTTTTTATCTGTATGATAGCTGAAGAAACTGTTGGCCAGTCTGTCCACACGATCAATCGCGCGGGAGTATTCATGCATTGAAGTAATAATCTCCAGTATATTCTCATACTGAAGTTTATCATCTTCATCCGTGAGCTGTGAATAGTCGGTGAGGAAATGAGTCATTAAACTCATGTCAAAGTAGTTTGCACCTTCGACGTAAAGCTCGGAAGTTTCAGGTTTAATTTTTTCAGTAAACTTCATGAACACTTGCTCATGATAGGCCATCATTTCATCCATTTCAATACGGATATGATATTTTAAATCATCAGACAGATGATTGTAATCATTTTCGTAGCGATTAATCCGTTTCAGCAGATTGTAGGCCTGTCTCGTTGAAGCAATTAAATGTTTGAACAAAACTTTGCGTCTGTGATCGCTAAATCGCTGTTTCTTAAGAAGATTGCGTTCCTCCTTATACCAGGAATACATCGTTTCCAGTTTGGTTACCCGTTTTTGCAGCTGTTCGAGGTCTTTTTTAACATTCTGTGATTCAGTAACCGAATTAAGTTCAAGACGCATCCATTTGAAAATATCATTAGCGATATTAAAACAATTATGATACATCTTGGTTTCGTAACGCGGCGGTATAAAGACCAGATTTACAAGAAGCGATACGAGAACACCAAGCATTACAAGAGAGAAACGCGTACCTGCTGTAACGAGGAAATCTGTTGTGCCCAGCTCTGCGCCGAAAGGCACATCCATTATTGCAACAACAGTGATGACTGCAAGTGTAGATACACTTTGTAATTTAAAGAATAAAAGCATTGCAAGTACTAAAATTACAGTCAGTCCAATAATCAGTACATTACTGCCGAAAAGCAGCACCATAACAATTGCAGACATTGCCCCGATGGTATTACCTCTGAATTGGTTCCAGGTCGTTTCTAGAGACCTGTATACATTAGGCTGCAGTGCATTGACGGCAGCTATTCCGGCAATAAGCGCCGGTGTTAAGCCAATTTGATTTGTAATTAAAAAAGTTAATACAACGGCTATACCCGTTTTTAATACTCTAGCACCAAAACGCATGGCACCAACTCCTAAAGGTCATTTTTGAACACATCTTCAACTATAGCAAGTGTATCATCAATATCTTTATCCGTGTGTTCTGTTGTTAAGAACCATGCTTCGTATTTAGAAGGCGCGATGTTGATCCCCCGGCTGATGAGCCCTCTGAAGAATTTCGCGAAAATTTCCCCGTCGCTTTCCTCAGCCTGTTTATAGTTTGTAACAATTTCATCAGTAAAGTAAATCGTCAGCGCACCGACTAAACGGTTGATTTTCGCTGTAATATTATATTTATCGATTAAATCATTGAGACCATCTTCGAGTTTTGCACCCAGTCTGTCAAGTTCGTCATAGACTCCGGGATGCTCAAGCACTTCAAGACAGGCGATTCCCGCTGCCATTGACAGAGGGTTACCTGCCATTGTCCCGGCCTGGTATGCAGGACCAAGGGGCGCAACATTTTCCATAATATCAAGTCTGCCGCCGTAGGCGCCAATTGGAGTGCCGCCGCCGATAATTTTGCCCATGGCAGTTAGGTCGGGTGTGACTCCGACTATGTCAGAAGCAGAACCGTAACTGAAGCGGAAGGCTGTAATAACCTCATCGTAAATAACGAGAGAACCGTTTTCGTGTGCAATATCATTTACCGCCTGCAGAAATCCTTCTTCAGGTTCAACAATGCCGAAGTTGCCGACGATAGGTTCAACAAGTACCGCTGCAATTTCATCACCGAAGTGGCTGACAGCTGTTTTAAAATCTTCAATATTATTAAAAGGCACGGTAATTACATCCTGTGCAACACTTTTCGGTACGCCGGCAGAATCCGGTGTGCCAAGCTGGGATGGGCCGCTGCCTGCAGCGACAAGTACAAGATCCGAATGACCATGGTAACAGCCTTCAAATTTAATAACTTTATTGCGCCCGGTATAAGCACGTGCAACACGGATAGTCGTCATAACTGCTTCTGTTCCGGAGTTGACGAAGCGGACACGTTCCAGAGAAGGAATCGCTTTTTGGAGTTTACGTGCAAAATCTATCTCGAGCTGAGTAGAGGTTCCGTAAAGAATACCTTTACTTGACTGCTCGGTAATTGCTTCGTGGATTCTCGGGTGAGCATGGCCTGTAATAATCGGGCCGTACGCAGCAAGATAATCGATATATTTGTTGCCGTCGACATCGAAGAAGTAGGGACCTTCAGCTCTTTCCATAACCAGCGGCGCACCGCCTCCTACCGCCTTGTAAGATCTTGATGGTGAGTTGACGCCGCCTAAGATGACTTCTTCAGCGTCGATTTGCAGTTTCTTTGAATTCGTATGATTATACATAATTTCATCCTTACTTTTCGTCAGTTTTATTCATTCAATATAATACCATACATCGGAGAAATATTTAAGGAAGTAGAATGGTTTAAAGTATCCGGAGGAAAGGGTATTATAGAGTTATAGACGAATTAATGATGAAAAGGATGACTTATAAATGGAAAAATTTCCGAAGTTTGAACTAGAAAATCAGAATGGCGAAATCGTATCTAATGATTCATTAAAAGGACGGACAGTAATTTATTTTTACCCAAAAGATAATACACCTGGATGTACTACTCAGGCGTGTGATATGAGAGACAGCATGGCGGACTTGAATGAACTCGGTGTGACTGTATACGGAGTAAGCGGTGACAGCAGGAAGAAACACCAGAATTTTATAGAAAAGCACGGCTTAAATTTTGATCTTCTTGTCGATGAGGATTTTAAATTATCTTCTGAGCTTGGAGTGTACGGACCGAAGAAAGCATTCGGCAAGGAATTTGACGGTATTACCCGTACCACGTTCGTAGTAGACGAAGATTCAAACATTCTGAAACGTTTCGATAAAGTAAAAGCATCCGAACACGCAGAAGAACTGAAGAAATTTCTCAAAGAGGGGTAGACAGCATGAAGATTACTTCAACGGTTAAATTAAAAGAAGAGATGATTGAAAAAATAAGTAAAGAACATAGTTATTTATATGTAGAAAAAGAAAATATGACAGATGAAATAAAAGCTGGAACTGAAGTTTTCGTTACATACGGCGGTGATTTGACTGACGGTGAAGCGGGAAAATTTGAGAATTTGGTTTGGGTCCACGTTATGAGTGCGGGAATTGATGAAATTCCAAAAGACATTTTTGATAAAGCGTTCGTCACAAATTCAACGGGTATTCATAAAATACCGATGACGGAATTTGCGGTTGGTATGCTCCTGCAATATTATAAGAAGTTTAACCAGCTGCAGGAAGCTCAAAATAAAAATGAATGGATTAACTATTCACTTTCAGAGGAATTACATGGAAAAGAAGCTCATATTCTCGGAACAGGGAGTATTGGCAGTCATCTTGCGAAAGCACTGCAGGTTTTCGGAGTGCGTACAGCTGGATATAATACAAACGGCCGCTCTATAGAAGGCTTTGATCAGACTTATCCAATCAGTGAACTGAATTCACAGATCGGCAGTGCCGATATCATGATTAATATTTTGCCGAGCACACCGAGTACAACGAACTTTCTTCAGACAGAGACATTTAAGGTTATGAAAGATGAAGCGGTATTTTTAAACATCGGCAGAGGAACTGTAATGACAGACGAAGTGCTGCTTGAAGTGCTGGAAGAGAAATACATTGCGCATGTTTTATCAGATGTATTTAATGAAGAACCGCTGCCGGCAGACAGCCCGCTGTATACTTTTAATAATTTGACTATTACTCCGCATTGCTCAGCGAAAACCCGCATGTATAATGTCAGAGCGTTTGAGATATTCAAATATAATCTCGAGCATATAAATGATAAGTCAAAAATGAAGAATGTTATAGATTATTATAAAGGTTATTAATAATAGTTTGACAATGATTTTACATTCAAAGTACAATGTATATATTAGGTATATATAAATAGAAGGAAGGATCAGTCATATGAAGATGATAGATACTCATCATGACCATTTCACAGAGTCTCTTGAGGCGCTTAAAGAAACAGGTGTGAGAATTACACCTCAAAGAAAAGCAGTCCTCAATTATCTTGTTGAAAGTGAAGTGCATCCGACTGCCGATGATATATTTCAAGCTCTGTCCAGCGACTTTCCGAATATGAGCGTCGCGACAGTTTATAATAACTTAAAATTATTTAAACAGACGGGTCTGGTTAAAGAACTGACTTACGGGGATTCATCGAGCAGATTCGATTTTAACTCAGTACCGCACTATCATATCATCTGCAGCGAATGCGGTAAGATTACGGATTTTCAATATCCGGCATTAGAAGAAGTAGAGCATCTTGCAGGTTTAGTTACAGACTACGAAGTCAGTCATCACCGTTTGGAAATATACGGTGTCTGTCCTGAATGCAGCAAAAATGAAGAAAGTGCTTCGCGCAGATAAAACCAGTTTCTTCTATATAAAGGATGTAAAAAGAACATCAATAAAAAATCCCGGTGCG
>X87_Garden_Dormouse__coassemble_113_pt1 | contig 16902 bp, 17 predicted proteins | sample X87_Garden_Dormouse__metabat2_low_PE_003 | metagenome-assembled genome bin X87_Garden_Dormouse | reverse complement strand
AAATGACACCTTTCACTTCACGTCTCGCCGGATTCATTGCAGGCGCCTGGTCAAAAAACTCTTCAAAATTCACTTCGTTTTCTATCTGTGCCTTAAGTTCTTCTTGTGAATATCCCGTCAGCCATCTGATTATCTCGTCCACTTCTTCTTTTGTTCTGTTTTTCCGCTCCGCTTTCGCAAGATAATGCGGGTATACACTGCTGAAACTCATTTTATAAATTTTATGTCCTGCCATAGTCCTGCACCTCTTATTAAGTAGTTATTAACTGACTTGTCTTTATGATTCATTTATAATAAAAACAAACGTACGTTCGCAAGGAGGATATGATAAATGCAGTTAGATGCGGTTGAAGTGCTGTTTTTACATTATGCAGATGGCAAAACTAAAGAAGAAGCCTTCCAGCACAATTTCTGGTTAACTGAATATAACCGCCGGCCGGAAGATCTTTTAGATCATCTGGTAAAAACAGGTGCCGTCTACCCATCCTCTGATCTCTCCGTCACCTTAACCAAGTTTACAATTCCTATTATAAAAGATTTACTTAAAAAGTCAGGAATTAAAGTCTCAGGAAATAAAAATGATTTGATTGAACGTGTTAAACAGCAGCAGGAGTTTATCGATTTAAGCGAGCTCAAGCTAAGCCCTGTCTATGTTGTGCATGATTCTTACGAGGTATTTCTGCATGACACTGTTTTCATAAATTATATCAGCCTCCACGGTCCGGTTACTATCGACGAAGCATATAATTATTATCTGGACCATGCGGACATAACCCCGTCGGAAATTATCATTGCCCTTCACGAGAAAAAAATTGCAGAGAACCTCACTAAAACCAACAAGTATGAGGCGGTTAAATGTCATCACCTGCTCGCCGACTACTACAGCAGTGAGCTGAACGACCTTGAAAAGAGTCTTTACCATTTAAATCAGTTCACGATGCTGATTGTCCTGCAGTCCATTCAGAGGTATCTGCAGCTGGAACACGCTGAGCAGCGAAATTCTTTTTTTAATATTGATAACTATACGATTGAAAAGTACCGCAATATGTTACTCATGAAACAATTTACGATTAATGAACTGTACGATAAACTTCTCGAGCACTCAAAGGAACTACCTTATGCTGATAATCATATTACACTGGCTGCCCAATTTATCATCCGGTATATTATCGGCAGTGAGCAGACAGAAATCAAACTGACAGAAGGTCTGGGTGAAACTCCAACTAGAGAATGATTATTTAGACAGACGCAGAAATTCTGCGTCTTTTTTTTATCATTTTTTTCAGATTATTTTGACTTGGTAAATAATTAAGCTTATAATTTTGCATTATCCAAGCTTTAAATAATATAAGGGAGATGTGAAAATGGATAACTTATTTACTACATTAGATAACCTGAACGAAGAAATCATTTCAATACGGAGACATTTACATAAGCATCCGGAGCTGTCGTTTGAAGAAGTAGAAACACCAAAATATATTGCTGATTTTCATGAGCAGTTAGGTCATGAAGTTAAGACAGGAGTGGGCGGCAATGGTGTGCTCGCATATTTAAAAGGAAATCATGAAGGCCCGACAGTTGCACTCCGTGCAGATTTCGACGCTCTGCCGATTCACGAGGAGACCAATCTCGAGTTCCAGTCAGTCAATGACGGTGTGATGCACGCTTGCGGCCATGATGGTCATACGGCCACTTTACTTGGAGTAGCCAAGGCTTTAAATAAACATAAAGACGAGCTTCACGGCACTGTCGTATTTATTCATCAGCATGCTGAAGAATTGCCGCCGGGCGGCGCGAAGCCGATGATTGAAGATGGTGCACTTGAGGGTGTAGACGTTATTTTCGGCACTCATTTACAGGCACAAATGCCCTTATATGAGATTAATTACAGAACGGACGAGCTGCAGGCATCTTCAGATTCATTCGAAGTCACTATTTTCGGTAAAGGCGGACACGGCGCTATGCCTCAGGATACAAAAGACAGCATTTTAATAGCATCACAGCTTGTCGATAATTTCCAGCAGATTGTCAGCCGACGTGTGAACCCGCTTCAGTCAGCTGTTTTATCAGTATGTTCATTCGAGGCAATCGGCCCGTATAACGTCATTGCAAATACCGCTAAGATTAAAGGGACTGTTAGAACTCTGAATGAAGAAACGAGAGAACTCATGGAACAGGAAATGCAGCGTGTCATCGAAGGCACCTGTCATTTAAGCGGAGCTGATTTTGAATTTAAATATGACCGCGGCTACCCCGTTTTAATTAATCATAAAGAAGAAACTGAATTTGTTATGGAAGTTGCCGAAACTGTGCCGGAAGTTCAGGAGATAAAAGAAACTGAACCGATTATGGGAGGCGAAGATTACTCTTACTATCTGCAGGAAGTAAAAGGGACTTATTTCTTTACCGGTGCACAGCCTGAAGGTACAAAAAATCCGTATCCTCATCATCATCCTAAGTTTGATATTGATGAAAAATCATTGGTGATTGCCGCGAAAATACTGGCAAAATCAACAATGGAATATATGTCAAAAAATAAGTAATCACAAGGGAGAAACTTATGGATAATACTTCGACACATTTATGGAAAGACTGGCGGCTGCACCTGGTAGTTCTCGTCATTGTCATTATTACAGAACTGATCGGGACACATGAAATACCTGTCGGTGCCGGAGCAATCCTGCTGCTTCCTATGCTCTATGCAGTGATTATCGGACTTGCAGCTTTCTTTACTCCGCTCATTAATAAAGTACAATCCAGAAAAGCTGAGTCCTTAGTGTTCATGTCAGTCACATTGCTGATTGCTAAATTTGGAGTTCAGGCCGGTCCCGCTTTGCCGGAATTAATTAAAGCCGGCCCTGCATTAATCTTTCAGGAGTTTGGAAATCTGGCAACAATTTTAGTTGCCCTTCCCGTTGCGATAATGCTGGGCTTAAAACGTGAAACTATAGGTATGACCCACTCTATCGGGAGAGAGGCAAATCTTGCATTAATATCTGAGAAATACGGTATTTCTTCTCCTGAAGGCCGAGGCGTCGTATCCATGTATATTTTCGGAACAATTTTTGGGGCAATATTTCTCGGTGTGACGTCCGGACTGTTTGCATCAATTTTGCCAATCAGTCCTTTGTCTTTTGCTATGGCAACAGGAATAGGCAGCGGAAGCATGACCGCAGCTTCTCTTGGACCTCTTGTCGCAATGTATCCTGAACAAAGCGAACTGATTACAGCTTATTCAGGAGCAAGCAACCTTCTCACCTCGGTAACCGGTTTATATATGAGCATATTCATCGGTTTACCGCTGGCCGAAAAATATTACAGCTGGGTAACTAAATTAAAATCTAAGAGAAGAGGGTGAGATGATGTTAGAAAAATTAATAGATTGGACTCTAACATTAACCATTGTTGCTGCAATGACATTGCTCGGTAACTTTATCGGCTATGAAGTAATGCCGCTTGCTGCCCTGCCCGGTATTATCAGTTTGATGGTTATTGTACTAATCGGCATGATTATTCATGAAGTGCTTCCTTTTAAAAGGCTGCCCGCCATTGCTTATATCGGCTTGCTGGCTTTTATTTTAACTATTCCCGGTGTCCCCGGAGCAGAAAAAATAGCAGAGTGGACAGCTGAAGTTAACCTCCTTGCTCTAACCACTCCAATTCTTGCCTATGCAGGCATTTCTATCGGCAACTCCTGGGCTGATTTTGCAAAGATGGGCTGGAAAACTATTATTATCGGTATGCTTGTTTTATTAGGAACTTACTTAGGCTCAGCGATTATTGCTGAAATCATTTTAAGAATACAGGGTATTGTTTAATTTCATCAAAAAAGACAAAAGCAGATTTCTGCTTTTGTCTTTTTTAAAATTTATCTTTAGAAAATTCTTTATATCCCGTTACTTTTTGAGTCTCATAAAATTCTTTAAACCGTTTTAAAATGTCCTCATAACTGAGTCCATCGAGGTGATAAATTAATCCATGTTCCTTGGAATCCCTCGCCGGCAGTGCTTCGAAAGTATAACCTTCTTCTATTTTAATACACTGGATGACATCTACTTCAAGGTCGTAATTGTTGAATGATAATGTAGCAAAACTGTCTTCTTCTTCCACTATATCTTTTACTGCCCTTTCCACCTGAGGCCATGTCGGATTTTGAAAGTCATCCAGACCAGTGGACAATTCAGTATAAGGCTCCTGCGGCGGCTGTTCAGCTTCATTCTTGTCGTTATCTTGTTTCAAGAAATCAAATATTCCCATGTCATTACACTCCTTGTTAAATCCGAACAATTTATACGTCTTGCCAATACTTAAACAGAGGACCGTCAATGCCAAATACAGGATCTTTATCAGGCATAGGGACCTTTCTTATATTCTTCAGTTTTTCTTCCCGCTCTTCTTTTTTACCGTAGCAGAAATCGTATTCTTTTCCGTCAGGGTATGCACCAAAGACAGAAAAGTCCGGGCTGCTCTCGATATTTTTATGACCAAATCCCGCTGGTATAATCACAGCATCTCCCGCTCGCACATTAACTTTTGTTCCTTCCTCACCGCCGAGATGAAGTGTCGCAGTACCGCTGTCTATAACGATTACTTCATGAGTTATACCGTGATAATGATGGTAAGGGGCCACTCCGCCCTGCCATATACCCCGCCAGTTGTTAGCACTTAATATCTTTTCTGTATCGTCATGCTCTTCTATCACATTTTTATAATGCAGCAACGGACAGCTTGCATTATTCGGTATCATACCATCGTCTGCATATTTTAGAGACGTAATTTCAATATCTGCTGCTTTTCTCAAAATATGACCTCCTGCAAATTTATATACTTATAGTTGCCCGTTTTACCGGTTGTGTAATCATAAAAAATAAGCGGATGTCCAGCAACGGACATCCACTTATTAAAATTAGTTTAATTATCTTCTTTGCTCTGTGCTTCTATTTCCGGCGGCTGTTCATCCGGAAGTGTTTCTTCAAATGCTTCCCGTTTCTCTTCCAGTTCTTTTTGAGTTTCTTCTCTGTAGCCCGCTTCATAAACAAGCTGCTGTTTTTCGAGCTTGATTATGCCGTATTCGCTGCGTAATGCTTTATACAGCGAGATTGCAAGCATAATAACTATAAAGGTGAACGGGAAGGCGGCAATAAGCATGGCCATTTCAAGCGCGCTAAGTCCGCCTGACAGTAACAGCACCATTGCTGTACCAGCCAGAATACCGCCCCATACTAATTTAACTTTCAGCGGCGGATTTAGTGAACCGCCTGTTGTCAGCATACTCAGTACGAAAGTACCGCTGTCTGCTGATGTGACGAAGAATGATGCAATCAGTAAGATCGCAATACCCATAATCAGCGGTGCTGCCGGGTAATTTTCAAGGAAGGCGAATAATGCAACTTCGTTCCCCTGCGTTTCTATCAGGCTGTATATTCCTCCGCCAAGCAGGTTGTCGGATTCAATACCTGCAACACCAAAGATTGCGAACCAGATTGCACTGAATAATACCGGAACACCCATTACACCAATGATGAATTCACGGATAGTTCTGCCTCGTGAAACACGTGCGATGAAGCTGCCGACGAAAGCAGCCCAGCCGATCCACCATGCCCAGTAGAACAGTGTCCAATCATTCAGAAATCCTCTTTCACCAACAAATGAGTTCATATTAAAGGTCATGCTGATTAAGTTTTGCAAGTAGTTACCTGTATTTGTCATAAACGATTCGATCATTAATACTGTAGAACCAAATACAAATACGAACACCATTAAGGCAATCGCAATGACCACGTTCCCCATACTTAAGTAGCGGATACCTTTGTTAACTCCTGTTGCGGCCGATGCAATAAAGGCAATAGTAATAATAATAACGACAATCATCTGTGTTATTAAGTTATTTTCTATCGCATCGAAGCTGTAGCTGAGCCCAGCTGTAATCTGCGTGGCACCGAGACCAAGTGAAGTTGCAATACCAAAAATTGTTCCGAATACAGCAATTACATCAACTGTGGTACCCATCCAGCCTTTTGATCTGTCACCGATTAATGGTGACAGCGCTGAGCTCATTAAGAGCGGTGCATTATGTCTGAAGTTAAAGTACGCAAGAGCCAGCCCCACTACTGCGTATACTGCCCACGGGTGAAGTCCCCAGTGGAACAAGGTAAATTGAAGTGCTTCCTGCTGCGCTGCAGCTGTACCGCCTTCTGTAATTGGCGGATTATGGAAGTGTGTCAGCGGTTCGTTGACACCGTAGAACACAAGCCCGACACCCATACCTGCTGTGAACAGGAATGAAAACCAGGTGAAATAACTGTACTGCGCTTTCTCATCCTGCTTACCTAAACGGATTTTCCCGTAAGGACTGATAACCAGATAAAGTGCAAAAATAACAAAACCGGTCATCGCGAGCATGTATACCCAGCCCAGTCTATTAGAAATGAAATCGTTAATAGCACCTAAGACCGACTCGACATTGGAGGGGAATATTGCACCCCATAAAATAAATATAAATGCGATAACAAGTGAAATATAGAAGACGGAAGTAACGGATGATCTTCTGTTTTTCATGAAATAGCCTCCTGATTTAGTTTTGACGTCCTGTACAAAGACATACTCAAACAAATATAGAGCAGACTCCATATTGCAGACGACTGAAAATTGTAAAACACACTGCTTTTTTGTGAGAAAAAAGATGGTAAATGTCTGAACATCTCCACTAAAAAAAGAAAATTGAAAGATGATTGTAACAGGGTTTAAACTTTCGTCAAACCTGCGCTTTCTGCGAATAAAGATAAATCCGCACGACAAAGGGGATGGATATTACTTCAGTGCATTAAATGCATTGGACAACTAATAATGCTAACATGGATAGTTTTAAATTAAAACGGTACAAAAGGATGAATGCGTTTTATATCTTCAACCAGTGTATATTTACAAAAATATTTCCCTGTTTTTTTCCTAATAAACCTGTTCAGCAGCACTTCTTTACAGAAATCAGATGGAAACTTAAAAAGTTTCCATCTGATTTCACTTTATATTGCAGCGAGGGGGGATTTTATCTTTTTGCCACTTAGCAAATAATAATTTTTTATAATGCTCGTAAACTGCTTCACCCTCTAACTTTTCATCTCCATAAACGAAGAAGGGAGGAATTTTATCAGACTTAAATTGAGATTTATGTTCTTTAACTGTCTCACCGAGCATTTCCAAATCTTTTTTGAATTCAATCGACCGCTTTCCGCCCCGCCGCTGATGTTCTTCATCAAGTATTGTAAGAAACTTATATGCATCAATTAGATAAGGGTGACCTTCATTATAAATTGACTTTACAATTGGATGAGAAAGATAGCGGGTGTTCGTTTCAATAATTTTCATTTCACCAAGACATACTCTGATAATCTGATACATCTCAAGCACCTGCTTAGATAAACGCCGGTTATCGAGAAACTGTGCACTGATTTTATGATTTTCATGTACTCTGAAAATTTGCATGGTTTCCTCCGCTTTCTACTTAAACCCTCTTGTAAACGATGCAGGTACCTCCGATTCAAATCTCATAATCTTGCCGCTCTCCGGATGTTTAAATTTAATCGCATTCGCATGCAGTCCCAGACGGCTAATGGTATTCATAGCAGAACCGTATTTTTTATCGCCGACGATCGGATGGCCGAGGTCCTGCATATGCACGCGAATCTGATTCTTTCTGCCTGTATCGAGGTTTACTTTTAATAATGAAAATTTGCGGTTTGTTTTCAACACTTTATAATGTGTAATTGCTTTTTGCCCGTGATTCGGTTTCGGACTCGAATGCATCATATATGTCTTATCTTCTGTCAGCCAGGAAGTGATGGTGCCGTCTTTTTTTACAGTTCCTTCAACAAGTGCAATATATGAACGTTCCTGCACTGTTTCAGTCCATGCTTTTTGCAGGCGCTGCTGAATCATTTTACTGCGCGCAAATATCATAACTCCTGAGGTATCCCTGTCCAGTCTGTGTACAATAAATACACGATTATTCGGATGAATACTTTGAACATATTCCATCAGCTGCCTGTAAGCAGTCATCTGTTTTTCTTTCTTTGAGCCCATCGATAAAAGACCGCTGTCTTTGTCGATAACAATGACAGCATCATCTTCATGAAGTACTTTCATACCTTTTAATTTTACACCTGAAGCCACACGCGTGCGTATCTGCACAAGATCTCCCGGCTTCAGGATATCGTCAAACTGAGTAGTCGGTTTATCATTCACCACAATCTGGCCGCGCTTTAAAATACCTTTTACAGCGTTACGGCTTTTTGACGGCATGACTTTGAATAGAAATTCGAGGACTTCAGTCTGTTCCTTTACTGTCCACTCTTCATGACGCGGTGTATTTGGTTTATTTTTTGATTTTTTCTTCATCTTAAAATTCCTCTGCTTTATCTTATTTAAATGCTTTCACGGTACTAAGCGGTTCTTCTATTGTACTTCGTATATTCCTTAATTACAGTAAAATATTCATATTTAAAAGCTTCCTGTCTAAATTCGGCAGGAAGCTTTCCCAAATAAATTAACTTTATTTAATTTTCACTGATTACTGCTTCTTCAAATTTCTTCATTTCCTTATTCATCACTGATTTAACAACAGGTTTCGCTGTCAGTACAAACATTCTGACACCTACGCTGCTTTCTATAGATGATTTCACGGTAAGTTCAGAGTATTCACCTTTGGATTCCACGTTAAATAACGTTGTTATAACGCCCTGTTTTAACCTGGTTTTCATTATAATCTTATTGTTATCAGCGTATTCGATGATCTCATTTCTGAAACGGTAAGTCTTCTCTCTAACGCCGAGCGTTATTCTGAATTTAGTTCCTTTAGCACGTTTTCCTTTTGTACTATATTGAATATCTTTAAGAATACTGAATATATTTTTTAATTGCCTGTCATCATTTATGACTGCAAATACTTCTTCCGGTGATGCTTCCAGTTTGTCATTACGATAGCTGTATATATCCATGTGCTGTCACCTGCCTTTGTATTTATCTTTTCGTTACGACTATCTTTCGTTTTTTTATCCTGTCATTTAAAATGGTCCGAGATTAATCAGCACGGCGACTGTCAGAAGCACAAACGCTATTCCCGTCCATATTAAAAACAGCGGGAAAAACCACTTTGCCCATTTAATCCATGAAACTCCTGCTACAGCGAGACTGGCCATGAGCGGACCTGATGTCGGATATAATACATTTGAAAAACCATCACCGAACTGAAAGGCGAGAACACTGACCTGACGTGTAATACCTATCATGTCCGCGAGCGGTGTTTGAATCGGCATCATAATTGCTGCCTGCCCGCTTCCGGAGGGTACAAAGAAATTAAATACAGAGTTCATGATAAACATTCCGATTGCTGTTGCTACCGGCGGCAAGGCCGATAGAGGCTCAGATAATGCATTCACGAGTGTGTCTAGGATTTGACCGTTTTCCATGATTACGAGCACAGCTCTGGCCAGTCCGATAATCAGTGCACCATATACAAGGTTTTTACAGCCCTCTAAAAATGTAATAGCTATTGTATTGTAATTCATTCCTGCTATTATGCCTGCTATCAGTCCTATAATAACAAAAAATGCTGCCATATGATCTGTTGTCCATTGAAATTTAACTACCGCAAAGACGAAAAATATTAAAGCTGCACCAGTCCAAATTAAAATCAGCTTATGCCGGCCGGAAAAATTTTCGTCAAAATTCAGTTCACTTTCTCCATCCTGCTCTATACCGATTAGGCTTCTCGACGGGTCATTTAATATTTTCTTACAGTAACGCCACGTATACCAGATTGTCACACCAACCAGAAGGACAAAAGCAATTAGCCTGAATACCATGCCGGAAAACAGCGGAAGTTCTGATATATTATGGGCTATTCCCACTGTATAGGGATTAAGAAAACCTGCAGAAAAACCGACAAATGCCGCGTTAAATGTAATTGCGACTGCAACGAGTGCATCAAGTTTCAATGCTTTAACGAGCAGCACTCCTATGGCAACAAAAGGAATTACCGAGTTCGCGAGAGCTCCCACTGCTCCTCCCAAAGCAAATAAAATTATTATCGTTGCAATCAGCAGAAATTCCTTCCCTTTCATCGTGTCGATTGCTGAATAGATTCCTGTATGTATCGCACCGGATTTGTTGATAATTTCGAACATACCGCCGGCAAACAATACCAGAAATATCAATCCGGCACTTTCAACCATCCCTGTCTGGACTGACATAAATATATCCATGAAGCCTGCCGGCGAAGATTCAACATTCTCAAATGTCCCCGAGATTACAGTTGTAACCCCATCTGTTTCCTCCCTGTCAAACGCTCCGGCCGGCACAATATATGTTGCTGCTGCTGCCATTAACAGCACCGCAAAAACAATGACATATGTATCTGGAAACTCCCGCTTCTTCCGCTTTCTTTTATCCGATTCTTTGACCATAAAACAACACCCCTTTTAACGTCTGAATATTCTATAAATTTAAAAATATATTACTATACTACCATAGATATAAATTATGCAAATTGTATTTTTATGCATTTAAATTAAGTACTGCTCCAATTACCTTTTATAATTTGGTTAATTACATTAAAGACGGGTATTTATAATATGTATTTTAATTTTCAGGAGGGGATCTTTAATGTCTAAAAAGAAAGACGAACTGAATCAGCGAGATACAATTGATAACACTAAGAAGGCGCCGCTTACGACGAATCAGGGTCTGCCTGTGAGCGAAGACGAATTTTCATTAAAAGCCGGTGAACGCGGTCCGACTTTAATGGAGGATTTTCATTTCCGTGAAAAAATGACTCATTTTGACCATGAAAGAATCCCGGAACGTGTCGTACATGCCCGCGGTTTTGCTTTTCATGGTGAATTCGAAGTTTACGAATCCTTAGAAAAATATACAAAAGCAAAATTCCTTACAGAACCAGGTAAAAAAACACCGGTCTTTGTCAGATTTTCCACAGTTGCCGGAAGCCGCGGTTCAATGGATATTCCACGTGATGTACGCGGTTTTGCCACTAAGTTTTATACGGAGGAAGGCAATTATGATTTAGTCGGTAACAATATGCCTGTTTTCTTCATGCAGGATGCTATTAAGTTCCCGGACTTCGTCCACGCAGTAAAACCTGAACCTCATAATGAAATGCCTCAAGCAGCTTCGGCCCACAATACTTTCTGGGATTATGTATCAATGAACACTGAAAGTGCCCATATGGTTATGTGGCTGATGAGTGACCGTGCAATTCCAAGAAGTTTTAATATGATGGAAGGTTTTGGTGTGCATGCCTTCAGACTAGTAAACGCAGAAGGCAAGAGCCATTTTGTTAAATTCCACTGGAAACCAAAAGACGGCATGCATTCAGTACTTTGGGACGAAGCACAAATAATCAACGGTAAAAACATCGACTTCAACCGCCAGACTATGTGGGAAAATGTTGAAAAAGGAATTCCGGCAGAATTCGAGCTCGGGCTTCAGATTATTCCTGAAGAAGATGAATTCAAAATGGATTTTGATATCCTGGATCCGACAAAATTATGGCCGGAAGAAGATGTACCTGTACAGATTGTCGGTAAGATGACGCTCAACCAGAATGTTGACAACGTCTTCGCAGAAACAGAACAGGTAGCATTCCATCCCGGCAGTGTAGTTCCGGGAATTGATTTCACTAATGATCCCCTTCTGCAGGGCAGATTGTTCTCCTATACAGATACGCAGTTAATCCGTCTCGGCGGTCCAAATTTCCATCAGCTGCCGATTAACAGACCTCTATGTCCGTTTTCAAATAACCAGCGTGACGGTTATGGACAGATGTCTATTCATAAAGGACAGACGTCGTATCATATTAACCAGATGAATGATAATCAGCCGGAACCGGCAAGCGCTGAAGACGGCGGTTACGAGCATTATCATGAAAAAGTAGAAGGCAGAAAAGTTCAGGCACGAAGCGACAGTTTTAAAGACCACTTCAGCCAGGCAAAACTTTTCTTAAATTCATTATCAAAACACGAGAAACAGCACTTGTACGACGCTTTCAGCTTCGAACTCGGCAAGTGTGATATGGAAATTAGAAACCAAGTCATTTCAGAACTGATAAATCATATTGACCGCGACCTGACAGAATATGTCGCCGATAAGGTGGGTGCTGAACTCCCTGATGAAGTAAATGAATCAACTTATGAAAAAAGTTCACCAGCACTCAGCATGACGAACACTAATTTCTCTCTGAATACACGTACAGTGGGAGTCATTATTATGCCTGATGTTGCTGAGACAACATTGAAAGAAACTAAGCAGAAACTTGAGGAACAGGGACTTCAGCCGACCTTTATTTCAGATAAAATCTACCACATCGGTGATATTACGCTGGATGCGACCTTCGATACCGTACACTCAGTACTGTTCGATTCACTAATTGTCATAAGCGGTGAAAAACCTCTGCCCGCTCCGGCAATTGAAAATCTGGAAATCGCTTATAAACACAAAAAAGCAATTGGTTTCGGCACTGATTCAGTAAATATATTTGATTCTCTGTCATTCTCTCAAAATGATCCGGGAATCACTGATATAGAACAGGATTTCGACGGTTTCTTAAACAACGTTAAAGGTCACAGAGTGTGGGAAAGATAATTTTTTGACTTGAAAAGCGTGACATTAAAAATATTATGTGTAATACTAGTCATTAATTAAATACTGGTGCCTTTAAATCAGTCCAGAGAGACTGACAAGGACAGCGCGATGTAATATTAGTGCGGTTAAACACGCCCTCGCCGAGGGAAGTTTGCCGTACCTTATTATAGAAAAAGCTTCTTGTCATGTTTCTGGCAGGAAGCTTTCTTTTTGCCTGAAACCATAACGAGAAGTGCCCTTTTCGGCGCCAGTTTCTTAAATTCAAAAGATACTGGAGGAGTTATGTATGTCATCTCATGACAAAGAATTCTCACTTGAGGCAGTGCCTCAGTCAAGTCGCAAAGGTTTTTGGAATATTTTAGCCGTTATGCTTTCACTGAGCTTTTTCTCAGCGAGTATGTGGTCAGGCGGAACATTAGGTGAAGGGCTGTCTTTTACGAGCTTTATTCTGATTGTTCTTGCCGGTAATTTAATACTCGGTTTATACACAGGCGCGCTCGCTTATATCGCTGCTAAAACCGGGTTATCGACTCATCTTCTTGCTCGTTATGCTTTCGGTAAGCAAGGCTCTTATATTACTTCTTTTCTGCTCGCATCCACCCAGGTGTGCTGGTTTGGTGTCGGTCTTGCTATGTTTGCTGTACCTGTGTCGATTGCTACAGGGATTAACGTATTTGTGTTAATCGGGGTCTTCGGTGCGCTGATGACTATCTCGTCAATTTTCGGTTTAAAAGCTCTCGCGCTTCTCGGTTTTATCAGTGTGCCGACTATCGCAATATTTGGTTCTTATTCTGTGACCGATGCTGTCAATTCAATGGGCGGCATGGAAGCTCTCTTTGCTTATGAACCTTCACAGTCAATCAGTATTGCTCTCGCGCTGACTATCTGTGTAGGATCCTTTATCAGTGCCGGAACACTGACTCCCGATTTCACACGTTTTGCAAAATCAGCTAAATCTGCAGTCAGCTCAAGCATAATCGCTTTCTTTTTAGGGAACTCACTGATGTTCCTGTTCGGCGCAGTCGGTGCTATGGCATTTGGTATTGCTGATATTTCAGAAGTGATGCTGCTTCAAGGGCTAATGATTCCGGCCATTATTGTACTCGGCTTAAATATCTGGACGACAAACGACAGCGCACTTTACGCGTCAGGTCTGGGTTTTGCAAATATTTTCAAGCTCCCTAAAAAATATATCGTCGTATTCAATGGTATATTAGGAACCATCGCAGCGATGTGGCTGTACAATAACTTTGTCGGATTCTTAACACTGCTGGGTTCTGCCTTGCCGTCAATCGGTGCAATTATACTCGCAGATTACTTTATTGTCAGACGCGGAAAATATGCAGCATACAGTATAGTAGAATTTAAATCGTTAAACCGCGTTGCTCTCTTCGCCTGGATTGCCGGTATTGCTTTAGCAAATTTCGCACCGGGAATTCCTCCGCTTAACGCTTTACTTGGAAGCAGTGTCATTTACGTTGCAGGTATGAAACTTGCAGCATATAAAGAAACAGTTTCAGTTAAAACTCCAATAAAAACAAAGGATGAGATTGTACGTGATTATTAAAAATGCTTCACTCAGAGGAAAGACAGGATTATGGAACATCACAATTGAAAATGGAAAATTTAAAAATATTACACAAGATAAAGTTAAAGACACCGAGAATACTCTAGATGTAAACGGATCACTTGTACTGCCGCCGTTTATTGAACCGCATATCCATCTGGATACGACGCTGACCGCCGGTGAACCGGAATGGAATTTAAGCGGCACCTTATTTGAAGGTATCCAGAGATGGTCCGAACGCAAGGAATCATTAACAATCGAAGATGTTAAAACCCGCTCGAAAAAAGCAATTAAATGGCAGATTGCCCAGGGTATTCAGCACATCCGCACACATGTAGATGTTACTGATCCGGAGCTGACCGCCTTAAAAGCAATGATTGAAGTAAAAGAAGAACTTGCAGAGTTCGTAAACATTCAGCTGGTTGCTTTTCCGCAGGAAGGGATTTTATCGTATCCGAACGGCAAAGAACTGCTGGAAGAAGCCGTAAAACTCGGTGCAGATGTAGTCGGCGGCATCCCCCACTTCGAATTCACGAGAGAGTACGGGGTGGAATCGATGAAAATCTCCTTCGATTTAGCAGAAAAATACGACAAGCTGGTCGATATTCACTGCGATGAAATCGATGACGAGCAGTCGCGTTTCGTGGAAGTTGTCGCAAATGAAGCCTACCAGCGCGGCTACGGCGATAAAACGACCGCGAGCCATACAACAGCAATGGGTTCCTATAATGATGCTTATACAGCTAAACTGTTCCGTCTGCTTAAGATGTCCAATATCAACTTTGTTTCTAATCCGCTGATTAATATTCACCTTCAGGGCCGTTTTGATACGTACCCGAAACGCCGCGGACTCACGAGAGTGAAAGAAATCCAGGCAGCAGGCATGAATATCTGTTTCGGCCACGATGATATCTTTGATCCGTGGTACCCGCTCGGCACAGGAAACATGCTGCAGGTGCTTCACATGGGTATTCATGCAGCACAATTAATGGGTTACGAAGAAATTATCAACTCAATTGATCTGGTTACAAAAAACAGTGCAAAAACTCTCCACATTGAAGAAGAATACGGCATAGAAGCAGGCAAACCTGCAAACTTTATCGTGCTGAATGCCGATAATGAATACGACGTTATCCGCAAACAGGCAGTTGTGACACATTCATACCGAAACGGGAAACTGATTGCGGGAACAAAACCTGCAGAAACGATGATTAATCTCGGTACAGAAGAGAAAATTGATTTTGAAAGATAAGACGACTATCCACTGCCGCTGCTCTGCAGCAGGCAGTTTTTTCGTTATTGCACAGCTATCCTGTTAAAATTAAGTAACTAATGGAAAATGAAAGAGGAAACATTATGACTGAAAAAGCAGTAATCTACACATCTGCGACATGTCCAGTATGCGGCATGGCGAAAGATCTTTTAAATTCAATGGATATAGAATATAAAGAAATCAAAGTCGATATCAATCCGGTCTCGACCGTCAGACTGATTGCGAAAACAGGTAAATTCACAGTACCTCAGACGATTATTAACGGCACAGTTATTTCCGGCTTCAATCCTGATAAAGTCATTGAAGCGGCACACGGCTAACAGGCAGTTTTATCGAGTAATTTCATACACCCTGTTAAAATTAAAGACAGTGAAAGATCCGTTTTACATGAAAGGAGTTTTAATCATGAGTGTAAAAGAAAATGAGAACAATATCTCAAAAGAAGAGCCAAAAGAAATTAAAGGAATTGAGACTTTAGATTTTGGCACTTCAGGTATGGTATGTGACTTCGAGACCGGCGTATGCGGTCCAATCAACGAAGAGAAAGAGGATAAAAAATAATGAAAATTACAATCTGGTCAGATTTTGTATGTCCATTCTGCTTTATCGGACAGGCGAACTTAGATAACGCACTTAAAACATTTGCACATAAAGACGAAGTTGAAATTGAATACAAGAGCTTCCAGCTGATGCCGGATGCTGAATACACACCGGGTGAAACGTACGCTGAAACTTTTGCTAAAATGAAAGGCATTCCTGAAGAACGCGCTAAAGGCATGTTTTCACAAGTAATAGAAACAGGAGAAAAAGCAGGCGTTGAAATTAACTATGATATCGCTAAATTAACGAATACATTCGATGCTCACCGCGTGTTCCAGTATGCCAAAGAACAAGGTAAAGGAACTGACTTCTTTAAAGCACTCTACGATGCACACTTCACAAACGGCGAGGTGCTGAATGATGAAGAAACACTCGCCCGTCTGTCAGAATCAGTCGGTTTAGACGGTGATACTGTGCGCGGTATCATCAACAGCGATCAATATAAACAGGACGTCAATGTCGACATCTCACAAGCATCACAACTAGGAGTACAGGGCGTGCCATTCTTCCTGGTAAACGATAAATATTCTATCTCAGGCGCGCAGCCTGTCGAATTATTCGAAGAAGCATTAGAGAAGATTTACCATGAAGGACAGGACGCTGAATAAGGAATGATTTTTTGGGGGTGGTATTTTGAGTTGGTATGAGAGTCTGTCATGCTAACCCTGGAGCTCTGGGATACACATGAGATTCAATCATACCAACCCCAGAGCCCTGGGATACACATGAGACCCAATCATATCAACCCCAGCTCCCTGGGATACACATGAGACCCGATCATGCCAACCCTAGAACCCTGGGATATACA
>X87_Garden_Dormouse__coassemble_111_pt1 | contig 17041 bp, 16 predicted proteins | sample X87_Garden_Dormouse__metabat2_low_PE_003 | metagenome-assembled genome bin X87_Garden_Dormouse | reverse complement strand
CTTTCTGCTTCATCGTTTTATTATATGCTTCCAGATAAACTTTCTCTGATTCTGAAGCCATATTCATCGTATTCATTGCGCGGTGCCAATGAGGATAAACGGGTTCTAAAGCAGTGAAGTCCGTAATTTGTGAAACGTCATCGTCGGTCAATTGCAACGTGTAGGATGCGACGTCTTCATACAATTGTTCTTTATTACGTGCTGCAATAATGACCGAATCTACATTTGGTCTGTCACGGAGCCAGGCAAGCACAACTTGCGGTACTGTTACCTTATGTTTCGATGCAATATCCTGCAGCATCTCAACGAGATTATAAAAGAATTCCTTGTCTTTAAGATAAGGTTCTGCCCATCCGTTGCCTTGGCGTGTTCCCGGCTGTGCTTTTTGATTTCTCGTAATTTTACCGTTCAGCATGCCTTCGCCTAAAGGAGACCATATTGTGTTTCCTATCCCAAGCTCTGTTCCTGCCGGAAGCAGTTCGTACTCCGCCTCCCGTGATTCGGGTGTGTAATAGATTTGATGAGCTGCAGGCGGAATCATATTATTTTCCACTGCAAAAGTATGTGTTTTGGCAAGTGACCAGCCGCTGTAATTGGATACACCCCAGTAGCGGATTTTACCTTTCTTAATCAAATCGTTCATCACCTGGACAGTTTCTGAAACAGGAACACGGCCGTCCCATATATGAATGTAGTATAAATCCAAGTAATCTGTACCGAGACGTTTCAGTGTCTCATCAATAGTCGTTTCAATATTGGCGCGTGTTGCACCGCCGTCGTTAGGACCACCTTGGATCGGGGTGCCTGTTTTACTGGCGATTGTCATATCCTGGCGTTTATCGCGAATTGCTTTGCCAAGGACTTTTTCGGCATCGCCTTTAGCGTAAAGATTGGCTGTGTCAAAATGATTAATCCCTTTATCTAGTGCATAATCGACAAAATAGTTCGCTGTTTCCTGATTCATATCTCCTGTTGCCTCAAAACCCTTTGTGCCGCTGAATGGTATGGTACCAAGAGAATATTTAGAAATATTAAGACCTGAATCTCCTAATAATGTGTAATCCATTCTTATCCCTCCAAATTTCATTATCAAATAATATATTCCCTGCATCTTGTTTATAAAACAGACTTTTCAACTCTTTGTCCGATTGAGAGAAATATGACAGGGTATAGATTCTAAAGAAGCAAATTTACAGGAGGCTTTTAAATGACACAGACAGTACTTATTACAGGTGCAGGAACAGGATTCGGTAAAAATATTGCATTCGCACTGGCGGAAAAAGATCATCCAGTTATCGCAACGGTGGAAGTGATGTCACAGGTATCTGCTTTAGAACAGGAAGCACGCGAACGCGGTGTTAAAATGAAGATCGAAAAACTTGATGTAACAAACCCTAAAGACCGTGAAAAAGCTTGGGCATGGGATATTGATGTGCTGGTCAATAATGCAGCTGTCAAAGAAGGCGGCTCATTAGTTGATATACCTGAAGCAAACTTGCGTCATCAATTCGAAGCCAATGTCTTTGGACCGATATTATTAACTAAAGGATTTGCCCGTAAAATGGTGGAAAATAAACAAGGTCGCATTGTTTTCGTATCCTCAGTATCCGGTATTACAACGAACCCGCTGTCCGGACCGTACTCAGGCTCAAAACATACTGTAGAAGCGTTCGCGATGGCTTTGAGCAAGGAGCTGCAGGAATTTAATGTGGAGGTATCGACGATTAATCCGGGTCCTTATTTAACAGGATTCAATGACCGTGAGTTTGAAACGTGGAAAAACTGGGAGATTGATTTAGATGACACAGTATTTGACTACAGAAAAACAGCTTTTCCTAGTGAACAATTTGACCCTGAAGAAGTAACAGAGCCAGCAATCAAAGTAATCCTCGGTGAAACAGATCAGTATCGCAATGTGATACCTGAAAAAATGGTTTCTCAGCTGCAGGACACACAAAAATCTGTCTGGAATAAAACAACAACTGCAGATCTTGGGAAACGTCACGAATCGGTACAAAAATCTTATGATATTGAACCGGGAACGCCGGCAGAATAATAACTGGAAGAGCAAAAAAGCATTGGGAGCTCCCAATGCTTTTTTATCTTGCGTCGGTGCTTGTGAAAGGAGAAATGACAGTACCGAACTCGAGAGCAGCGAAAACAGCAGCTCCAATAAGCGCGATTAAATACAAATCATATTTTGAGAATGATGTTCTATGATAGTATGTGCGGACACCGTCACTGAATCCTTTGGATTCCATTGCAATCCCAAGTCTGTAAGCTCTTCTTATGCTTTGACTGAGCAAGGTCACAATTGTTGATTTCAATCCTCTAAATCCTGAAATGTATTTTTTATGAATCAATGCTTTTCTGACCTTTCTAGCCTGCCTCAGCTGGAAATATTCTGCAACAATAATTGGAACCATGCGGATAGCTGCCATAAAGGAATAAGCATACTTAGGTTTTATTTTCAGCTGAATCATGAGCGCGTAAAACACATCTGTTATTTTCGTTGTAAATATCACTAGGGCGCCAAATAACGACAATATAGCGCCGCGCATTGAAATATGAATACCTCTGACAAAGCTTTCTTCAGTAATATGAATAATGCCGTAGCGAAACAGCGTCTGTGTCCCTTCACCGTAGAATATCATATAGAGGCTTGATATAAATCCTGAAATTAAAATAAATATTAACAAGATTGTCAGGTATTTTATTTTAACTCCGCTTAAAAGGAGCAGCATGATGAGCATAATAATTGTCAGATGGAAAAGAACATTTGGATTATGAATGAAAATTACAGTAACAAAAAGTATTGCTGCCAGCAGTATTTTTGTCAGCGGATTTGTCCTGTCTATAAAAGTGCTGTAATTCTTCACCGCGTCAAGCATCGTGTATCCTCTTCTCATGAAGCATTCCGTCTTCAATAATCAAGCGTCTCGACGGATAGCGTGTCTTAATATTTTCATCGTGCGTAATCATGATGATTGCAGTCCCTGATTCAGTCAGTTCTTGAAATATTTCCAGCATTCGAAAGGCGTGTTTCTGATCGAGACCGAATGTCGGCTCATCGAGCAGCAGGATGTTCGGCACACCGCCGAAAGACGTGGCTACACTTAGCCGGCGCTTCTGTCCTGTAGAAATTTCCAATGGATGCAGGTGTGCTGTATTACTAAGCCCCATCTGCTGCAAAATGACTTCGGTCTGTCTCACTGCTTCAGAATATTCAAAGCGGGATTCCATATTGATGAAAACTTCATCAAAAACTTTGTGCGTAATAAACTGGAGTTCCGGATTTTGAAATACCGGATATACTTCTCCGGCAATTTGTTTTGTTTTTGCAACTTTCTTATTCCGGTAGTAAATATTGCCAGCAGAAGGAATCAATTTCATTATCGCAAGAAGCAGACTGGACTTTCCAGTACCGTTTTTTCCTTCGAGCGTAATCCATTCTCCTCCGGCAACAGTTAAGTTATCGATATGCAAAATCTCCATCCCCTGCCGTTCAAGATGGAGGTTTTTTATTTCGAGCAGTACCTCTTCCGCTGGCGGTAACGGATTGAACACTGGAGCTTCCTGCCATGAATCCGGATGCCAAACACCATATTCATTCAAAAGGTGTTTATAATTTTTTAAAACATCGTCCGGAGTACCGTCATGAGTAATCTGAGCCTGATTATTCATCAGAATAACCCGGTCGACTTTGTCCCATATATAATCGACACGATGTTCGACTATAATAACTGTGCGGTTGTGCCAAATGTTTTCAATGACATCCCATAGAGAAGATGCAGACTCGTCATCAAGCATGCTCGTTGGTTCATCGAGAAACAAAGTATCCGGATCTTGCAGCAGGGCTGAAGCGATCGCAAGCTTCTGCTTCATTCCCCCTGATAAATTATTAATATTTAAGTTAAGTGGTATATTAAGTCCCGTCTGACTGAGTGCTTCCAGCATTGCCGTTTCCATATTTTCCTTCGGAATATTTCTATTTTCCAAAATAAAAGCAAGCTCTTCTGCTACTGTAGGCATCGTAAACTGGGAATCAGGATCCTGAAACACATAGGCGTTATTATCAGGAATTTCGATTGATTCGGTTTTCATGGGTGTATGGATTGCCCGCGGGATTAACCCGCCCATGACGTTTAATAACGTGCTTTTACCTGAACCGCTCGGTCCGAGCAGCAGTACTTTCTCGCCGGCTTCAACTTCAATATTTAAATCGGTAAATAATTTTACCGGTGCTTCTGGAAATTTTAAATTTAAGTTCTGTATATTAATTGCCGGCATATTATAATCCTTCATGTGAATTATCGTGTCTTTGTCCTACAAACTTTAATACGCCGGTTTCTTTAAGTGCTTTGTAGAGCAGATGGCCGAGCCAGCCGGCAACAAGCGCGCCGCTGAGTATCCGAAAACTGAACATCAGGACAAGATTCCATGTCTCGAGCATCCCGAGATAACCATAATACCAGTCGAGCGGCAAAGTAGATAAAGCTGCCGCGATGCCGGCCAAGGCTGCCACCATCAGACTCGTACTCTTATATTTAAAGAACATAAAAATAAGTTCGCAGACCAGTCCCTGTATTAAGCCGTACATAATCAGTGAAATATCAAACTGAAGGAGTACAATCGTTTCGCCCGAAGCTGCTGCAAATTCTGCAATCAGAGCAACACCAGGCTTCCTGATAACTAAATAAGCGACAATCGCAGCGATAAACCACATTCCGTATACCAGTTCATTTAAATGCAGACCAAAGGGTTGGAGAATCGTATAAATCCCATCCCATAGAGAATAAATAACAGCGAAAACCAGTGCAATAACGACAGTAATTAAAATATCAGTGAGTGTTAAACCATTTCTTTGTGCCATTTTGAAGCCTCCGTTATAAATTTCAAACAAAAAAACACACCACTAACGGAATGGTGTGCATATAAAAATATGCCACTTCCCTACGCTAGTATAATCTAGATCAGGTGATAAGGGTCAGTCTCAGTCCGATGCGGACACCCCCAGTGGTGGTGAATTTATTATTTGATTATCACTATCATAGTCCACTTGCACGGATTTGTGAAGCTGGAATTATTTAGTTACGGAAATCCCCTGTTTATCGTTTTCATAGAGCGTTACTTTAAGCAGTGTATCTTCCTTTGGCAGATGACTACTAAACTGTTCAAAAATCCAGTACGCAATATTTTCAGCGGTTGTATTCATAGCAGGCAGAGTTTCATTGAGCACGCAATTATCGAGTTTTAAAGCAATGTGCTCTCTATAGATCTGATCAATTAAATGAAAATCTGTGGCAAGGCCCAATTCATTTACCATTGATAATATTTCTAACTGAAATGTGTAGCGATGGTTTTTTAAATCTTTAAAGGCTGTACTGGAAAAAAATATACGGTTATGACAAGTGAATTCGAAATGCTTATTAATAACTATCTGATGATTAAAATATTGAAATTGCTCCGGCGGTTTAACATTTTCTAAAGACATAATTTTACACCTCAATATATAGGTATTTTCTAAATTATACTATACAAAAGATATGAATTTAATTGTGTCAAATTATTGACTGCATGTTCTGATATGGTAACCTTGAGGGAAGTAATTCATAATTTTTAGAATTTTACATCTTTATTTAGAGAGGAGAGACAAAGCGCATCAGCAATTAAAAACAAGGGGGAGTAACATGAAGAATTTTCTAAAACGCTTAGCAGCAGTTATCAGTTTATCATTGCTAATCTTTTCAGCAGGAATTCCCATCGTATCTGCCGAAGCTTTTGATCCGGACTACAGTGAAGATAATGATGTAGCAGCAGCTGATGAAGGGATGGTTGTATCGGCGCACCCGCTTGCTTCTGAAACGGGTTATGATATCCTTGCCCACGGCGGTAACGCCATGGACGCAGCTATTGCTATGCAATATGTATTGACCGTTGCAGAGCCCATGATGTCGGGTATTGGCGGCGGAGGTTTTATGATGGTATATGATGGAGAAACAGGAGAAACATCTGTGATAAACAGCAGGGAACGTGCGCCTGCAGGTGCAGATACGGAAATGTTCCTCGATGAAGACGGGGAAGCATTACCATTTGAAGAACGTGTCAGAAGCGGTAAGTCAGTAGGAGTTCCGGGAACATTGAGGGGCTTGGAGGCAGCCCACGAAACTTGGGGAACAGTTGATATGTCGGATTTGATTGCTCCAGCAATTTCAATTGCCGAGGAAGGTTTTATGATAGATGACTTCCTGGCTGCACAAATTTCTGATAACGCCGAAAAATTACAGGCTACAGCAGCAGCTGAAGTATTTTTTAACGATGCTGAACCCTTAGCAGAAGGCGATGTACTCGTTCAGGAAGATTTGGCGAAAACTTTAAACCTTATTAAAGATAATGGCATCGATTACTTTTATAACAGTGAAATTTCAAAAGCGGCTGCTGACGCAGTTCAGGAATTCGGCGGCTCAATGACACCAGAAGATTTATCGAATTATGAAATTACATTAGATGAACCGATTTGGGGAGAGTTTAACGGCTATGATATTGCTACCATGCCTCCGCCAAGCTCAGGCGGCATATTCATGCTTCAAATGCTTGGAATGCTCGATGGTTTTGATTTATCCCAGTATGATATAAACTCGCCGGAGAAATATCATTTAATGGCAGAAGCAATGCATCTGGCATATGCCGACCGTGCTGAATATGCAGGAGATCCGGAATTTGTGGACGTGCCTGCAGAAGGGCTCCTCCATCCTGATTATATTGCAGAGAGAAGCACACTAATCAGCATGGACAGTGTGAATGAAGAGCCGGAAGCGGGAGATCCGTGGGAGTATCAGACAGGGACAGATGAAGTGAATAATGTTGCACAGCCGAACGATAAAGTTGATGGACAGACGACCCATTTTTCAGTAGCGGATAAATACGGCAATGTCGTTTCATACACTACGACGATTGAGCAGGTATTCGGTTCTGGTATTATGGTGCCTGAATATGGATTCATGCTGAACAACGAACTGACAGATTTTGATGCTGAACCAGGCGGAGCAAATGAAGTACAGCCGAATAAGCGTCCGCTCAGCAGTATGACACCGACTATTGTATTTGATAATGGCAAACCGGTAATGACTGCAGGTTCGCCGGGCGGGCAGACCATTATTACATCAGTTCTGCAGACAATTATCAATGCTTATGAGTACGAGCTCGATGTGCATTCAGCAGTAACAGAACCAAGAATTTTTACTAATGACTTGGAATCTTACAGATTTGAAGAAGGTATTCCTGAAGAAGTTATTAGCCAGCTTAATGAAATGGGACATAATTTTGAAGATGAATCCGAAGCCATAGGAAATGTCAGCAGTATCCAGATTGATCCTGTGACGGGAGAATTTACAGGGGCTACTGATAAAAATAGAAACGGTGCCGCCTACGGCCTGCAATCCCAGCAGTAAAAATAAAATAGAGCAGCCGAAACCGGCTGCTCTATTTTATTTAATTGAAAAGGTTTATAAAGAACACTATAACGGGAATATTAATAATATCTATTAAGAATGCCCCGACAATCGGTACAATCAGGTAAGCAGTTTTAGAGTCGCCAAATTTAGATGTGATTGCATCCATATTAGCCATAGCTGTAGGCGTTGCCCCCAAGCCGCTGCCGATTAAACCGTTAATCATTACTACAGCGTCATAATTCTTGCCAAGCAGTCTGTAAACAACAAACATCGTATACAGAATAATGACGATAACGTGCACGGAAACAATCAGCAGAATCGGCAGTGCTAAGTCTGCGAGCTCCCAAAGTTTGATGCTCATCAGTGCAAATGACAGGAATAAGCCTAAAGAAACTGCACCGATTTTATCATTTACAGTTGTATCAAAATCAAACGGCACCTTGTCTTGTGAAGCGTCTAATAATGTTCTGACAACAATTGCAACGAACATTGCACCGACATAGTCGGGAAGAATTACTCCGGATAAATCCGAGAAGATACCGCCAATGTATGTGCCGAGCGCCATTGTGAATGTAATGATTGCCAAATAAATAAAGAACTGGTCGATAGTCAGTTTGCTTTCCTTTTTAACGTCCTGAACTTCATATTCGCCGGCATCAAAAGCAGGTTCATTGCTCTTGAGATTATGTCTATTAATCATATAACGTGCAACCGGTCCGCCGAAAACTCCGCCGGCAATAAGTCCGAGAGTCGCTGCAGCAATGCCGACAGTAGTGGCTCCCTGCACTCCTAATCCATCGATTGTTTCACCGAATGCTGCAGCACCGCCGTGTCCGCCAATCATAGCAGGAGACGAAGCCATAAGTCCGAGCAGAGGATCGATTCCAAGCAGACTAGCAAGAGAGACTCCTAAAGTATTTTGCAAGACTGATAAAAAACTTGCTGCAAGTAAATAGATAATAAGTAATTTACCGCCAAGTTTAATTAACTTAAAACTGGCACCCAATCCGACTGTGGTAAAAAATATAATCATAAATAAAGACTGTAAGGACGTATCTATAGTTATCGTCACTAAGTCAGAAGTGTGCATTATTAATGTAAACACTGCGAAAAGCAAACCGCCAACAACAGGTGCCGGTATAGAGTATCTATCTAAAAAGTATATTTTTTTAACTAAGTAAGCACCGATGAGGTAAACCATCACTGCTAAAAATAATGATGTTACTAAATTTAATTCCATATCCCATCCTCCATCATTTAAAAAATACATCAGAAAATCCATTCTAATCTAAAACCCAGAAATAACCAATGATAACTTTTACATATTTAAAGAAATTTAATTATGTTTAATTATTAGATGTTCTTGAAAACTATATTGAAAGGGGTGATATTGTATGCGCAAACGGACGAAACTCCTTATTGGAGCGGGGCTGGCAGCGGGGGTACTGTATGCAACGAAGTCACAGAACAGACAGATGATTTTAGGACAGCTGGAAAATGCAGTTAATAAATGGACGGACGATGATTACATTATTAATCTTGGAAAACCGGATGAATTGCGTGATGCAAACATGGTCGATGAAGGCGCGATGACTAGCGTACTTTATTATTACGAGTTAAGGGATAAAGCGTCAGAAAAATAATGAAAAACAATCACAGTCTTAAGGCTGTGATTGTTTTTCATTATATCGTTATAACGTATTATGTAATGAACTTTACAAAATATCGATATACGGTACAAATATGTCCTGTCAAGGGTTATGGCGCTCTTGTCACTGACTAAGCTCTGTACATGCGGAATGATACATATCGATTTAGTAAGTACTGAATCACGGTCGCAAACATTGTCGCACTTATTTTAACAATAATGGCGTTCCATCCAAGCTGTTGAACGAAAATGAAAACAGCAATGGAAACGACTAAAAACCCTGCTGTACCAATAGTTAGAAATGAAAAGTAGCGTCTGAAAAATTTGCTGTGCGCCTTAAAGTTAAAATGATAATTCAATATGAAATTTGTTGTGACACCGGTAAACATGCTAACCAGATTCACGATTTGAATATGAATACCGGTATAAGTGTGCAGCATGATAAACAACAGTAAATCAATGATACCGCCGACTGCTGCAATCATGCAGTATTTAATAAATTCTTTAAACTTGCTCATATAAATTCAACTTTCTACTGGCATTTTACGTTGCATTATATCACAAAAAATGCGTCTCCCCGTTCGGAAGACGCATACTGTCTATTCAAACATTGATTTAGAGATATTCAATGCTCTCAGCATCGCAGTTTTCTTATAATTATGTCCTTCGCTCTTACTTAAAATATCATCCACAGTTTTCACACCATCAACAATATAGTCGCCTTTATTCAGCATAATACATTCAGCACGGGATCCTGCAACGACATCTGATATTTCGGAACGTGTCGGAATTCCGGTTTTAATCAATGATTCCAGCACCTGAGTAGCCCAGATTACCGGCACATGAGCAGCTTCACAAATCCAAAGCAGCTCTTCTTGTATCTCACTGAGCCGTTCATAACCGATTTCTACTGCCAGATCTCCCCGCGCTACCATGATTCCAAAAGGTCTGACTGCGGCAGCTGCAGCAATAATATTCGGTATCTCCCCGATAGCCTCAGTCGTTTCTATTTTGGCGATAACCGGCATTTGCTGTTTACCGGCCGTCAATTTTTCTCTTAGAGTATCTTCAATATATCTCATATCATCTGCACTTTTGATAAAAGAAAAAGCGAGAATATCTGCGTGTTCCGCTGCAAAATCGAGATCGTTCATATCTTTCTCTGTCAGTACATTTAAATTGATATCAAGGTCCGGAAAGTTAATGCCTTTTTCTGTTTTAATTCTGACACCTTTTGCTTTAGATGTTTTAGTGACCCGGCAGATTAAACCATCATCCTGAACTTCTGTTACTATTGCTTCTACCTGCCCGTCATCAATTTTAATCAGCTGATCAATATCTACATTTTTCAACACCTCGGGAACCGAAGTATTAACCGCTATATTCACTTTGGAAGGCAGTATCATTGCTTCCTGATTAGAGAGAAGAAAGTATTCTCCAGTTTTCAGTTTTGGGTTTCTTTTGGAAGTCAAAAGAGTCTTGATTCGGACTTTCGGACCGCTTATGTCCATTAATATTCTGCATGAGTCTCCGGTCTCATCAGCTGCTGTTCTTATATTTTCAATCATCTGTTTCCAGGTATCCTCATCATCATGTGCACAATTAATCCGTGCAGAATTCATCCCCGACTCAATCAGGGATTTAACCAGTTTATAATCTTTTGCTGCTTCAGGCGGCATCGTTACCATAATTTGCGTGTATCGGTGCTCTTTACTCTCGCCGAGCAGCATATTTGTATTGTTCGCAAGCGGACTGTTTCGATCTTCCGAAGCCGGATATTTAAAGTATTCAGTATCCTGTTGAATATCACCGGTAATATATCCGAGAGTTTTAATAACAGCATCGAGGTTGCCGGCAACGTTTGGTTCCAGACGGCCGAGGGATGATACCCCCCATGGGATTAATGAATTTTGCAGTTCGCGGCGGTCGTAACGGCGAAAAGCCATATAGTAAGCGAGATTTCTCAAACTTTGGATATATTCTTCCCGTACTTCTCCTCCCTGCCAGGATTCCAGTATGTGTTCACCGTCTTTTGCAACCTGTCTGCGTATCTGTTTTATATCTTCTAATAACGGCAATGCTTCTTTATTCATAACGACCACCTCTATAGTCTTAAATACCTTTTTTATGAAGTATAAACATCAGGATGAAATACACCAGATGAATATACGTCCAGACGATAAAACCCGTGAAGCCGTGCAGCACGATAGTCATAACACTTAAATATTCGAGCAGATAAAACAGCATACTTGTGACGACCCAGCTGAAAATCAAAGCAGCTATGTAAACTCCCGGAAATTTATTAAATATAAATTTAAGTAAAACAGCAATCGCAATGGACACCGCGAGATGCAGTGCGATTTCTATACTGATATTCAGATCTCTTTCAGTTAAAAAGTCAACATTCAGAAGCAGTGACATAAGTTCCAGAGGGGTCAGGTATTCCACAATCGCACAGACAATAAGAAGAAACATACCGGTAATCCCCCCGGCAATTATTCCTGAACGCAAATATTTCATATATTCATTCCTTAAGTTTATAAACGGGGCTGCCGGTTTTTTTACAAACCGAGCAGCCCGTTAATTTAACCGTAAATTTTGTCAGTGGCTTTAGCACCTTCGATATCCCGTTCTTTCAGCTCATGCGTTGAGAAAGTTGTCCAGACTACCGTAACTGTTGTGTAATTAATTCTGATACCGGGATGATGCTGCTCTTTTTCAGCATGCTGTGCAAGCATATTTACAAATTCAATGCCGTCTAAAAAACGTTCGAATTTAAACTTCTTAATCAGTTTCTCGTCTTTTAATTCCCAGCCATCCAGTTTTTCTGCTTCTGCTTTAACATCCATTATTAATTACCTCCTGCTCATTTTATATACAGTAATTTATACCCTTTATGAATAAAAGAAATCATGCAGATGATTGAAGATAGTAAGAATGTGGTACTTATATAAAATAAAACAATTATAAGGGACAGGTGATATTGTGGAACAATCTAAAGCTATTGAACGTATCGAAGAGATATTAAACGAGTCGAAAATAGGTGTTTTATCCACAGCAAAAGACAATGTGCCTAATGCACGGTATATGTGGTTTTATAATGACGGATTAACGCTGTATGCCAAAACCAATGACCAGTCTCCTAAATACGATGAACTCGGAGAGAACCCGCAGGCTCATGTGCTGCTGGGATTTAATGATACTAAAAACCATGCTTTCGTAGAAATCAGCGGCGAAGTTGAAAGAATCAATGACCAGAAAACAATCGACTGGCTGTGGGAAAAGCAGGATCAGAGTTTCTTTGACTCTAAAGAAAATCCGCATTTGAAAGTGCTGAAAATTACACCGAAAGAAATAAAAATTATGAATGACGACGAGGAACCCGTTGAAGTCAAACTATAAGGAAAAGCGAGGGAAAACCCTCGCTTTTATTATGACTGATAACAGGAAGGGGATTTGATGAACACTCAGAAAAAATGGGCAGCGGGTTATCTGGCTGCTTTTTTAGTAATGATAGTGATGAACTACTTTATAGGAACAAACGTTGGAAGTGTTGCAGATAATAATCAGCCTATTATTCAGCCGGCAGGATTTGCTTTTTCTATATGGGGTTTGATATATGCTTTGGTATTTATTTGGATAATTAAGCAGTTCTTTCAGAAAACATGGGAAGATTCTCCAGCATACAAATTAAAATACTGGCCAATTGTTAACTTTTTACTCAACAGTGCCTGGATTTTAGTGTTTACTCAGCAAATGATACTCGCTTCAGTAATTGTAATTTTTTCATTGCTGATCACCTTATTTATTATGCACATTCTAATCACTGGAGGGCATTATAATTGGTTTGACCGTTTACCTTATTCTATTTATTTTGCCTGGGTGACAGTTGCATCTATCGTTAATGTTTTTCAATTAACGAATGATAATAATATAGATTCTCTAATCGGCTTGGATGAATTAACATGGACAATTATTATGCTGGCAGCAGCCGGAGCTATCGGTGTCATAATAGCGTTGTATTTTAAAGACTGGTTATATCCCCTTGTCATTATCTGGCCCTTATTTGCTATCTATACGGAGAATGACAGTGAATATACAAGTTTAAATATTACGTTGCTGATTGTAAGCATCGTACTCGCAGTTTCTTCCATTGTTGTTATGGTGATGAAAATTAAAATTAAGGAGAGGGTTTAAAGATACAGTTAATCGGGTTTATAAAAGAAGAGAAGATTTATGTGTTAAATATATTTAGGAGTGGTCATTTTAATGAGTAAAATATCTAAGGAAGATATTTTAAAGATTGCAGAACAAGAAAATATTGGTTATGTAAAACTTCAGTTTACTGATATATTAGGTGCGCTTAAAAACGTGGAAATTCCAGTTGAACAGCTGGAAGAAGCTTTGGATGGCGAAACTATGTTCGACGGCTCTTCTATCGAAGGCTTTGTGCGTGTTGAAGAATCGGACATGTTTTTAAAACCTGATTATAATACATGGGCTATTTTCCCATGGTCGGATGAAGACTGCAGAGTAGCACGTCTGATTTGCGATGTGTACAATTTTAATAATGAACCGTTCGAGGGAGACCCGAGAAGTAATTTAAAACGCATCATCAAAGAAATGAAAGATATGGGTTATGATGCTTTTAATTTAGGGCCCGAACCAGAGTTCTATTTATTCAAACTGGATGCCGACAGTAATCCAACGACAATTGTAAATGATACAAGCGGATATTTCGATTTATCGATTACGGATTCAAGTGAAACATGCCGCCGTGAAATAGCTAGAACATTGAAAGAAATGGATTTTGAAGTGGAAATGTTTCACCATGAAGCGGGGCCGAGCCAGCATGAAATCAGTTTTAAGTACAGTGATGCTGTGACTTCGAGCGATAATATCCAGACATTTAAGCTAGTAGCGAAAACAGTTGCGAGAAAATATGGACTGCATGTTACATTCATGCCTAAACCGCTGTACAATGAAGCTGGAAGCGGCATGCATTATAATGTATCGTTATTTAAAGATGGTAAAAACACTTTTTATGATGAAAATGATGAGTACGGACTGAGTGAAGAAATGAAATACTTCATGGCCGGTCTTTTAGATCATGCGAGAGGGTATACAGCCGTCTGCAACCCGCTCGTAAACTCGTATAAGCGTCTGAGTTCGGGATTTGAAGCTCCCCGTTATATTGCATGGAGTGGGAGTAACCGTACGCCGCTGCTCAGAATCCCATCAACCCGCGGTGCAGGTACACGTGCAGAAGTGAGATCGCTGGACCCTTCAGCGAACCCGTATCTCGCAACTGCTGTAATCCTGAAAGCAGGACTAAGCGGTATCCAGCATCAGAAGGATTTAACAACACCGGTAGATGAAAATATTTTCGAAATGACAAATAAAGAGCGTAAAGCAGAAGATGTGGAAGACCTGCCGACGACATTGTATACAGCTCTGAAGGCACTAAAGGCTGATGAAGTTATTCAGGACGCATTGGGTAAACATATCTGCGACCACTTTATAGAAAATAAAACCTATGAATGGAAGATGTACAGCGCACAGATTACAGCGTGGGAAAAAGAAGAATATTTAACGCAGTATTAATATAAAAGAGGAGTAACGCTTAGCGTTACTCCTCTTTTTTTAGATATAGTCTTTAACATCATAGCTTTCTTTACTGCCGAAGTCTTCCAAGGTTACCACTTTATATAATGCTGCTGCAACGTCTTCTGCTTTCGCCAGTTTGTTTGTTTCCTTGTATTCTTTAAAACGGTCGAGATTAGGGAACTCTTCAATATCCGATGCTCGGATTACTTCCTGCATTCCTGTATCGATAACGCCCGGGTAAAATACGGCGCTCTTGATGTTGTTGCCCTGATGGATATTTTCTTTATCCAGCACGCTGTGAATCATATTTACAGCAGCCTTTGAACTGCAGTACACACTCCAGCCTTCTACGGGGCTGCGTGCAGCACCGCTTGTCACAGTAACGATACGCTTTTCTCCTCCGAACTCTTTGAAGCGGTTTACAAACCCTTGAATAAGCAGCGTTGGTGCAACGACGTTCACTTTATAGTTGGTAAGCATTTCCTCTGCGGATAAGTTGCTTACAGCTTTTACAGGATCAACGATTCCCGCAACATTCAGTAAATATACTTCATCATTTTCGTCAGGGTCGACAGAGTTAAAGATTTCCGGAACAAACTGCTCCATAGCATCAGTATCACTGAAATCCATTGTGAATGCTTTATAGATATTATCTGTATTTTCTACGCTGCTTCTTGTAATACTGATAATTCTGCTGTCTGTGAATGCTTTAGCGGCAGCTTCACCGAGCCCTCTGTTAGTACCTGTTAAAAATACATATTTCATTTAATATTTCCCCCTTGTTTTTATGTTACAACAATTCCATTATACTCTTTTATCAGCTTTCGCTAAATGTTCTTCGCATATTTTTATAATTGTTCTGAGAGCAGTAATACGGGCATAGCGTTTATCGTTTGCAGGGATGACTTTCCAGGGGGCATGTGCAGTATCTGTTTTACGAATCATATCTTCTGAAGCTTCTAAATATAAATCCCATTTCTCACGGTTGCGCCAGTCTTCATCTGTAATTTTCCAGCGTTTTTCAGGATTGTTTTCACGTTCTTTAAAACGTTCAAGCTGTTCATTCTTATCGAGAGACAGGAAAAATTTTATAATAATTGCACCGGAATTATAAAGCGATTTTTCAAAATTATTAATTTCGTCATAGGCCCGCTGCCATGCGCTCGCCGGCGTGAATCCTTCAATGCGTTCAACAAGCACCCGGCCATACCAGCTGCGGTCAAAAAAACCGATATGACCGCTTCTCGGCGTCCGTTTGGCGAACCGCCACAAGTAATGGTGAGCGAGTTCAATATCAGCCGGCGCACCAATCGCGTTGTTCTTATAGCCTGTTGGATCGAGGAGCGCCCTTGTACGTTTAATATTGCCGCCTTTGCCGGCAGCGTCCATTCCTTCGTAAACAAGTACAAGAGGAATTTTTGCCTGATAGAGCTGGAATTGTATTTCACGCATTCTTGACTGCAGAGCGGGCAGCATGTCCTTGTATTCATTTTTTCCAATACTTTCTTTGTCAAAATCGAAGGTAAACAAGCCGGTTTTAAAGTCACGCTGGAACATACCGTCTATTTGCGGTTTATTTTCCTGTTCCCTCTTAATTCTGATTTTTAACTGTTTAATAATCGAGGAGTACAAAGTATTCGCAGCTTCTTCTTTGTTATGGAAATCAATGCGGGTCCATGGACAAACCGTTTCATCCATAAGAAAATGCTCCATCTCAAGGTCATAGTCATGATGCTGCAGACGACTCTGAAATTCTTCAGCTTTCCATTTCAAGACAGGATTATTTTTAAGTTTTTGAAGATGACGCTCCCGAACTTCTTTATCAGTATTAATATAGAACTTTAAAATCTCATAGCCGTTATCAGTTAAAGTCTTTTCAAAGTTTCTCATATCATCTTCGATTTGTTTAAAATCAGCGTTAATATTGCGCTTGATCCTATAATCCTTATATTCTATTAACTGTGAGTACCAGCTCCTGAAATGAATGTTGATATCGCCGTCTTTTGGTAAATGGTACCAGTAGCGGTGCAGAAAAGGATATCTTAAATCAGCTTCCCTCGGCGGTCGTGTAGCGATAAAATCCGTATATTTTGCATCGAGCGACATATACAGTGCATTTGACAGCCTGGATTTTCCCGAGGCAGGCGCACCTTCAATAATAATCATGACAGGAATATTTAAATCATGCGTTCGGCGTGTGATCTCTCCAAGTTCAAATTCCAGCTCTTTATCAATTGAAATCATGTACAACCATCCCTTATATGAAGATATGTCATTAATTTTAAAATCTTTGTTAATTTCAGTATAACTTTGTGCAGGATAAACTGCATTT
>X87_Garden_Dormouse__coassemble_110_pt1 | contig 17180 bp, 15 predicted proteins | sample X87_Garden_Dormouse__metabat2_low_PE_003 | metagenome-assembled genome bin X87_Garden_Dormouse | reverse complement strand
TGACTAAGCACTTAGTTTTTATAACAGGCCGTTAATTGATATTCTTTAAAGAAAAGAGAATACCGATAAATATAATTTAAAGGATGTATTAACTATGAAATTGAGTATACTGGATCAAGCTCCCATTACTAAAGGCAACACAGCAGCAGATGCTTTAAAGAAAGCGGAAGAGCTGGCGGTGCTTGGCGATCAGCTCGGCTACGAACGAATGTGGATGGCAGAACATCATGGCACGTCCGCCTACGCAAGTTCAGCTCCTGAGATTACAGCGGCACATTTGGCAGCTAAAACAAAAAACATACGAATCGGTACCGGAGGTGTCATGATGATGCATTATTCTCCGTTAAAGCTTGCCGAAGTTTTTAAAACACTCAGCGCATTCGCTCCCGGACGTATTGATTTTGGCATGGGAAGAGCACCCGGCGGAGATCAGTTTTCCATTTACGCATTGTCCGAGGGACGTACACCAATGGTGCATAATATGTATGAGAAATTTGATACCGCGCTCCAGCTGATTAATGATGAAGTGCCTTCATCTGATTTATATAACAGAACAATTGCGACACCGTCGAATATCACTCTGCCTGAATCGTGGCTGCTCGGTTCGAGCGGCAACAGTGCGGTAGAAGCTGGCCGGAGAGGCGCGGGTTATTCATTCGCCCAGTTCTTTAACGGACAGCTGTCAAAAGAAATACTCGATGCTTATAAAAATAATTTTGAAGCATCTCCTTTTATGGAAAAATCTGAAATTAATGTATCTTATATGGTTACAGCAGCAGAAACTGCTGAAGAAGCGGAATTTGAAGCTAAACCTCAGGATATATGGCGTCTGCAGTTTATGAAAGGACGAAGCGGACAAGTTTTGACACCTGAAGAGGCACAGGACTTTCCGCTGACAGAAATGGACCGCATGAAAATTCAAGAAGGCCGTAAACTGCATTTAGTCGGTTCTGCCAAAGAAATCGCTAAACGTCTGCAGGAAGAGCAGATTCAGTATGGATTTGACGAAGCGATGATCTGCAGCATTCCTCACTCTCAAAAAGCGCGTCTCAATGTCTATAAGCTGCTGGCAGAAGAACTGTTTTAAAAACGATTCTGGAGGGTAAATATAGATTGATTAATTTTTGAAAATATTAAGGAGATGCTGCGGTTGACACATTTTGATGCAATAATAATCGGTTTCGGCAAAGCCGGTAAAACTTTGGCAGGGGACCTCGCCGGCCGTGACTGGAATGTGGCGCTAATCGAAAAAGATAAAACAATGTACGGGGGAACTTGTATTAATATCGCCTGTATTCCGACGAAGCTGTTAATGCATGACGCATTGAACGGCAGTGAATACAGAGCTGCCGTAGAACGCAAAAACGGAGTCATTGAGAGACTGCGTGATAAAAACTATCACAGTGTTGCAGACTTAAACAAGGCGACAGTTTACGATGGCACTGCTGTTTTTATCAGCGACAAGGAAATTGAAGTAGAAACAGGAAACGGCAAAAAAGAAGTACTGAGTGCAGATAAAATTTTCGTTAATACTGGAGCAGAGACCAGCATACCGCCGCTCGAGGGTGATATAGACTCTGATAAAGTTTATACGAGCACAACGCTGATAGACGAAGAAATACTGCCGGATAAGCTGACGATTGTCGGCGGCGGATACATTGGTCTTGAATTCGCAACGATGTATAATGCTTTTGGTTCAGAAGTCAGTGTTATCGTGCCTGCCGATGAGATTCTAAACGACGAAGATGAAGATATCAGAAATGAAATTACAAAGGATATGAAAGAGAGCGGCATTAATTTTATCTTCGGTGAGCGGGCAGAAAAAGTGAAAGAAGAAAGCAGCAGTAACATTACCGTTACTTTATCAGACGGGAGAGAGCTGACATCAAATGCGATTTTATTTGCTACAGGCCGAAAACCCAATACTAAAGGACTCGGGCTGGATAACACTTCAGTTCAGCTGACTGAAAACGGCGGAATCAAAGTTGATAATCACCTTCAGACAACTGCTGATAATATTTACGCGATGGGCGATGTAAAAGACGGCTTCCAGTTTACTTACACATCTCTGGATGATTACCGTATTGTAAAAAGTCATTTATTTGATGATGGTGAGTATTCATACGATTCGCGGACAAACGTGCATTACACCATGTTTACAGATCCGCCATATTCCCGCGTGGGGCTGACCTTGCAGGAAGCAAAAGAAGAGGGCTATGAAGCGGATGAAAACAGTATGCCGATGTCGGGTCACCCGAGATCTCACATCAATAATGAACTGCGCGGTTTATTTAAAGCAGTGGTGGATACAGAAAGCGGAAAAATTCTTGGAGTGCATTTATATGGCGTGAACTCAGAAGAACTGATTAACCTGGCTAAACACGCTATGGACCACGATATACCTTATACAGTACTTCGTGATCAGATGTACAATCACCCTGTAATGAGTGAAGCATTTAATACTTTATTTGATATATAAATAGAATTGGAGCTTGGAATAAGCGTGACAGTCTGTCATGCCAGCCCTGATGTAAAAGACGGCTTGAAATCAAAATTTTCAAGCCGTCTTTTTGTTTACTCCAAAATTTTATTTAAGCCGCAAATTTTAAAAACCGTATTTCTTTAAGGCTCTGTAGACTTTAGCAAGCGGCAGGCCGACGACCGTATTATAATCGCCTTTTATCTCTTTAACAAAAACTGCTCCAAAAGATTGAATTCCGTATCCGCCAGCCTTGTCATACGGTTCATCTGTCTGAATATATTCTTCGATTTCCTCTTCTGACAGGTCATAAAAAGTAACTTCTGTACTGTCGGAAATAATTTCTTCAAAGTCTCTTGACTTTAATATCACAGCGGAGTACACTTCATGAGTGCTTCCGGATAAAGCCCTTATCATTTGACGCGCGTCTTCAATTGTGGCCGGTTTTTCATAAATTATTTGATTATGGCTGACTACTGTATCACAGGTTAACAGTATTGAATTATCATCTGCCGTCAAAACAGATGCTTTTAATCTTGCAGTTTCGATGACTTTAGTTTCGGGGTCGCTGTCTGTAATCTGTTTTTCATCAGCATCCGGTATAAGGATTTCGTACTCCAGACCAATCTGTGAGAGTAATTCACGGCGTCTTTTAGACTGTGAGCCAAGTATAAGTTTCATAAATGATACCTCCGGTGCGTAAGTTGGGTTAAGATGTCTGATATTCGTTGTTTTTAGATTAAAAAACGTTATAATAGCGTTAATACAAGTAATCAAAAAAGATACATATAATATATTAAACTAATTAATTTTAATAATAAATAGGTTAAACCTAAATACTAAATAGATAGCCGTTTTAAGAGAGGAGCAATCATGAGAGTAGAATTGACGAAATACAGAGTTAAAGAAGGTAAAAATGAACTGGTAGATGAGTGGATTGAGTATATGCATAATCATATGGATGACGTTCTCATGAATCTCGAAGGCGAGAAAATGTTCGTTGAAACTATCTTCCGTGAAGCTTTTAATGATGTGGAATACTTATACTGGTACAGTGTTCAGGATGACAATCAATCTGAAGATAACATTTCCAAAGCGGACCTTGATGAAAAACATTTAGAATACTGGGAACGCTGTATTGATAAAACTTTCAGACCTGAAGATATGAAGGCTGAAATTGTTATGATACCTGAACGTATCAGACGGGCTATGAGATATAATAACGATTAAAGGCACCCTTTTTGGGATGCCTTTTTTGTATGGACTTTGCTTTTAGCTGAAAAACAACAGAGTACGCCGTTGTCAATCTAATGACTTTTCAAGTCTTTTTTCTTTTGAAGCAAACGCTCGAACTCAGCTTCGAGTTTAGGAGTGGAACCTTCCGACAGTTCACTGAGTACACGGGTAATCTGAGTTTCCAGCACGAGCAGTTCGTCTTTGGAAGAATTTCTCGGCAGGGGAGTATCAGGGTTCACCAGTCTCTGGTCCTCTATATTGTAGGAAGTTTCTGCAATACTGTCCCGGAAACGTTTATCGTGAGAGACTAAAATGATTAGTCCCGGATAACTTTTCAGCATATCCTCGAGCGCTTCAATCGAATGGACATCCAGAAAGTTCGTTGGTTCATCGAGTATCAGCACCTGACTGTTCGACATCAGCAATTTAACGAGCTGAACCTTTACACGCTCTCCGCCGCTGATCACGGAAACTGTTTTATGAACTTCATCTCCTTTAATGTTCAAGCGGGCGAGTGCGGTTCTGACAGTGGTTTCATCGTAATTGCTGCTGTTCTGAATGTTTTTGAGAATACTCGAATTTAAATCCAGAGACTCAAGCTGCTGATAAAAGTAGCCGATATCCAGATTCGAGAACTGATACTTCTCGTAGATATAATTAAGCAGAGTCGTTTTACCTGAACCGTTTTTACCGGTAATACTTACTTTATCGGTTGCTTTTAAATAAAGTGAAACATCTTTTAGAAGCTCTTTCTCCTGTCTTTTTACAGTTTCACGCTCGAGCCGGATTACAGTTTTACCGCCGAGTTTTTCAATGTCCTGAGTATAGAAAATCACCTGTTTTTCTTCTTCGGGTTTTTCTTTTTCTTCCAGCTGATTCAGTCGTGATTCCATACTCGTTCGTACTTTATCCAGTTTCTTTTGCATTTTATTAAAGTAGGGTGTTTCTTTAGTAACGTAACGTTTTGTTTCTTTGTCATACACTCTATTCGACAAAGCAGCCTGTTTGGATTTGTTCTCAACTGCTTTTTCCAGATGCTGTTTTTCCCGAATGTATTTATCATATTCGAGTTTTGCACGCTGTTTATTATGTGCTTCAATTTCTTTGTAATGCGAGTAGTTTCCCGGATACACAGCGATTTTGGTATCTTCTATCGACCATATCTCGTCTGAAATTTTATCTAGAAAATCCCGGTCGTGGGACGCGACTATTTTAAGAGCTTTCTTTTGCTTCAATTCATTCAACAGCCATGCAGCATTTGTTTCGTCCAAATGCGTTGTCGGTTCATCCAGTAAAATGACACCTGCTGAATTTTTCAGGCCTTCCTGCAGATAAACTTTAGTCGTTTCTCCGCCGCTTTTTTTAAAATCGGCGTTTTTAAGCTGGGGAATATAAATTATATTCTCATTCGTAAGCTGTTCTGCATTATTGGCAATATAATTCAGCAGAGTCGTTTTTCCACTGCCGTTACGGCCAATCAGACCGATTGTTTTGTGTTCCTGTACAGTGATGTTATCAATCGCAAGTATTGTTTCACCGTTAATCTCTAAAGTAATTTTATTAAGATTCATCATAAAAAAGAGCCTCATTTCGTTGTCGAAATAAGGCTCCACACAGTATAATACAATATATAATTATATCTCCTCTTATTATAAACAGAGAAGAGTGTAATTATATGAGGTTATATATTATAAATGAGCTGCAGAGGATTACCCTATTTCGACATAATTTTCGCATAATAAATAAACTTAAATATGTCATAAGAAAAAGGATAATCTACTTCATTGTCCTGCAGTTCACCTCGCACGTGTATTTGTTATTAATAATATAAAACACATTAGAAAATATTGCAAATAAAGGATGGGGAATTATGGACCGTCATGAGTTTAAAAAACGTGTAATTGAATATGCACATACGATTGGTATCGATGATATCGGATTTACGACGGCAGAACCGTTCACAGAGTTTAAAGCTAAGCTTATTGATTATTATAAGAATGGTTATGAGTCGGGATTTGAGACGGGTACGATTGAGGAGCGGACCAATCCGAAAGCGAGTCTCGCCAATGCAAAAAGTATAGTGTCTATTGCGGTCGGTTATCCAAATAAACTGCGCAATGCCCCGAAATCGAAACAGGGTGAACGCCGCGGTATCTTTGCGAGAGCTTCGTGGGGAATGGATTACCATACCTTGCTTCGAACGAGACTGGAGAAACTGGAAGCCTTTATTAGAGAACTTGATCCGTCTATTGATTGTAAATCAATGGTGGATACAGGTGTGCTGAGCGACAGGGAAGTGGCACGCCGGAGCGGTCTTGGATTTTCAGGAAAGAATGGTTTTATCATCAACCCGAAACTCGGAACATATTCCTACCTCGGAGAAATGATTGTAAGTTATCCATTTCCTGCGGATGAAGAGCTGCTGGATTCCTGCGGAGATTGTAATATCTGTGTAGACCGCTGTCCGACAGGGGCACTCGTCGGAAACGGGCAGGTGGATTCTAAAAAATGCATTTCATTTCTTACTCAGACGAAAGGTTTCATGCCGATGGAGTACCGTTCTAAAATAGGGAACCGGCTTTACGGCTGTGATACGTGCCAGCAGGTCTGCCCGCGGAACAAAGGCATCAATACAGAACACCATGAAGATATTGTTCTTGAACCGGAAATTTTAAAGCCTGAACTTACCAGCCTGCTGCAAATATCAAATCGTGAATTTAATAAAACGTATGGCCACCTTGCAGGTGTCTGGCGCGGCAAGAAGCCGATTCAGCGGAATGCAATCATTGCACTTGCGCACTTTAAAGAAACTGCGGCAATTGATATACTGAAACAAGTTGCTGAAACGGATGTGCGTCCGGTAATTAAAGGCACTGCCTACTGGGCAATCGGCCAGATCTCAGGAGATGAAGCTCTTGATTATATTTATGAAAGATACGGCATCGAAACCGATGACGATGTAAAAAAAGAAATGCTTATGGGCATACAAGAAGCGAGTTAGGAAGAAGGAAAAAAAGATGAACCACGTTGTGCTGTACCAGCCGGAAATACCTCAAAATACAGGGAATATTGCAAGGACATGCGTTGCTACAGGCACGCCGCTGCACCTGATCAAACCGTACGGTTTCAGTCTGGAAGACAAATACGTGAAGCGTGCAGGTCTCGATTATTGGAAAGACCTTGAACTTTACGAGTATGAAACAATTGAAGATTTTTTTGAACAGAACAAAGGAAAGTATTATATGATTTCAAAATTCGGTAAAAAGAATTTTACCGATATGGATTACAGCAGTACAGACGAGAGGCATTATTTTGTTTTCGGCCGTGAGACAAAAGGACTGCCTGACTGGCTGAAGGAAAAGTATCAGGAATCACTGATGAGAATCCCGATGACCGATAAGGTACGTTCTCTGAATTTATCGAATACCGTCGGTATACTGGTATATGAAGCATTAAGACAGCAGGAGTATCCTGGACTGAAATAGGAGGATTTTTTAAATGAATGACGTTATTAAATTATTGAATAATCACCGTTCTTTAAGAAAGTTTACAGATGAAAAATTATCTGAAGAGACAATCAGAACACTGGTCGGCGCTGCCCAGAGTGCAAGTACATCAAGCTACGTACAGGCGTATTCTATTATGGGGGTCACTGACCCTGAGAAGAAAAAAGCCCTGCGTGAAATCAGTACGCAGAGCTATGTAGAACATAACGGTCACCTGTTTGTTTTCGTGGTGGATTTTTATCGTCATAAAGAACTTGCAAAACAGGCAGGTAAAGAAATTTCATACGATAAAACAGAAAATCTGATTGTCGGTGTCGTAGATGCCAGCCTGGCTGCACAAAATCTAGCGACGGCAGCAGAAAGTATGGGACTTGGTATTTGCTATATCGGTTCACTGCGTAATGATATTAAGAAAGCGGGAGAAATTTTAGGTCTGCCGGAAGGTGCCTTTGTACTCTTCGGCATGGTGGCTGGTTACCCTGAACAGGGAGAAGACGGTTCGAAAAAAGAACGTTTGCCATTTGAAGCGGTGTATCATGAAAATACGTACCAGAAAATCGACGAAGTTCAAAATGATATCGATGCCTACGACCAGCGCATCAGCGATTATTACAGCAGCAGAACAAACGGCAAACGCGATGATAAGTGGAGCGAACAGGTGACAGAGATGCTCAGTAAAAAACAGCGTCTCGATGTAGATACAGTCTTAAAAGAAAAAGGATTCTTAGGTCAATAAAAATATTTGAGTACACATATGAGTGGTCATATGTGTACTTTTTTAATATCAATTATTAAATTATTCAGAAATTATGTAGACGAACAAAAAGCCTAGTGATATAGTATGATTTAAATACATAGCAAAGAGGTATAATATGAAAACATTTAAAACATACTTATTCACGGTACTGTTTATTTTTGCAGTGGCAGGCTGTTCGGATGACAGCGAAGTTTCATCGGAAATATCAAATGATATTGGTGAAACTGCAGAGAAACTTTCACTTACCCAGTCATTACCTGCAGATGCAGTATCACTGGATCCGCATGGAAGTAACGATTCACCTTCTGAAAAGGTAAGGTCTCATATTTATGAAGGGCTAGTCAGCCAGGACGAGAATCTGGATATCGTGCCGGAACTGTCATCAGAGTGGGAACAAATAGATGATGTAACATGGCAGTTCACTTTACGGGAAGATGTCGAATTTCATGACGGCAGTGAATTTAATGCCGAGGCAGTGAAGGCGAATTTCGACCGCCTGCTTGATTCGAGCCGGGGCTCAACAAGAGCATTCGTTCTTGAGATGATTGAAGAAGTGAATGCAGTCGATGAATATACAGTAGAGATTATTACGGAATACCCATTTTCACCTTTACTCGGTCATCTGACACATGGCGCGGGTGATATGCTATCCAAAGAACTAATCGATGAAGATTATCAGCATGCGCTTGATGAAGCTGGACTTGATATCACACTGGATGAATATTACGAAATACGTGAAGCGGGCGGCAGCGGCCATAAAGAAATTGCAGAACAAATAACTGAACATACAAGTACGGTAGTGGAACAAAATCCGGCGGGAACGGGATATTTGAAATATGACAGCAGAACACCTGGTGAACAAACAATTCTGACAGGAAATGATAATTACTGGAATGGCGACGTCAATGTTGCTGATTTAACATTAAAAGTAGTAAGCGAAGCATCCTCAAGGATTGCGGAAGCTGAGACAGGGCAGTCGGATGTTGTAGCAGATGTACCGCCAAGTGACAAAGATAGAATAACGTCTAATGATGACCTGGTTTTAAATGAAACTCAGTCCGTGGCTCTTGAGTACATAGGTTTAAACACAAGAAATGAGTATTTACAGGATAAACGCGTGCGCCAGGCACTGACACATGCCTTTAATAAGCAGGCTGTAATAGACGGTATATATAACGGCGCCGGTACTGAAGCGGTGTCTCCGCTCGCGCCTGATGTTTTCGGCTTTGCTGAGTCACTTGAACCTTTGGAATATGATATGGAAGAAGCAAAAAGGCTGCTTGAAGAAGCAGGTTATGAAGATGGATTTACATTGACGATGATGGTGAACAGCGATAATGCACAACGTGTGGATACCGCGATCTGGCTGCAGCAGTCTCTTGAAGAATTGAATATTACACTGGAAATAGAACAGCTGGAGTGGGGCACGTTCCTTGAAGCAACAGGAGACGGAGAACATGACTTATATATTATGAGCTGGGGGAACTCAACGGGAGATCCAGACAATGCGATGACACCGCTGGTTCATTCATCAAGAATTGGCAGTCCGGGAAATCGTGCTTTCTTCGAAAATGATGAGGTAGACAGACTGCTTGAAGAAGGCAGCAGAGAGTCAGATGATGCAGTAAGAGAAGAAATATACAGCGAAATCCAGACTATCTTAGTTGAAGAAGCACCGCTGATCTTTATCCTGCACCCGCAAAAATATAATGTTTACAGTTCAGCTTTAGACGGTGTAGAAATTAGTCCTTATGAAGAATTCAATTTTCAAAATGTGAAAAACAAGCAGTAAATTATAATGAAAAATCCGGGGTATCTTTGAAGATATCCCGGATTTTCATATTTATATAATAAAGTGAAATTAATTAGCGAAGAACTGCTCTTTTTGGCTTTCGTGTTTATCGAGCATAATCTGATGATTTGGAATGCCTTGTTTAAGCAGCAAATCGACATTCTGTTTCAGGAACTCATCGCTGCCGACCACATAAAATAGGGCATCCTTATCTTCTGTCAGTTTTTCTGCCTCTTCATAGTACTCATCGCGTGTACTGACGAAGTGCGCAGTCAGATTTTTATCTGCTGAAGATTGGAATATATCAGGAAATAAGTAATTTTTAGATGAATCAATATTTAACGAGTGGATTTTAGCGACATTGTCATTATCATTCAGATAATCCAGAACCAGCGGTCTAAAAGTCGCAAGGCCGACGCCTGAAGAAAGCATATAAATATTTTTACCTTCACGCTTTAAAGGTACATTTGTATGTGTTTTAAATATTGCTGCTTTATCTCCAATGGGCATTTCATTTAAAATCTGTTTAAACTTCGATGCATCTTTTCTGATGCGGGTAGTAATCCCAATCGTGTTTTCGTCTTTCAAGGTAGAAATCGACATATGTCTGATTAAGCTTCTATCCGGCTTTTCTCCAGTGTTAAAACCTTCAAAAGCAAGGTGTATGTGCGACCCTTCTTCCCAGGTATAATCTTCAGGACATTCGAAAACAAAAGTTTTCACTTCGGGTGATTCATTAACAACATCTATCAGTTTACTCCAGTAAATTTGCATAAATATATTCTCCTTAAGGCTGTTATTTATGTATATCATGTATCTGTATTATATATTAACTGATAATTATTCTCAATTAAAAGGATTTTGATGAAAGCTGAAGGGGAAGTGGATGGACAAGTACGACGGTAAATTGGTGTCGTACTCGGGATTGACTTCAAGTACGACGGCGAAACGACACCGTACCTGCAAATAAAAAAACAAAAAAACTGGACGGCACGAAGCTGTCCAGTTTAAAAAATTTATTGAATAAGACTATTCTCTAATTTTTGTCTCCCCGTCATCTTTATATCCCCAGTCAGTTTCACGTCCTGCTGTAAGGATTGAAGTCAGAAAGGCTATACAAACCATTAAAATAAGAAATGCTTTCATTATTGATTTGCCCCCAGTACTTATATTAATTACATTTATTATAAACCATTCTGCAAAGATTAAAAAGGTTTTGTTGTAAAAAAGGTATTTTCTCTTTATTATTTTCTGTTTCTTTTTATGATTACGTTATTTTAATGGCTGTTTGGGGTAAGATAAATATAATATAAGATTAAATTACAAGGCGACGATTATTGGAGGATAAAAATTATGGCAATGAATTTTAAAATATTTGAAACGAAAGAACTTGCGGACATTTTTGCTGCGGATTTGTTGCGTAAGCAGATTCACAACAATCCGGAAAGCATTTTAGCGCTGGATGTTAATGAAGATTTATCACAAGTGTATGAAAAATTTGTCGGTGAAGTGAAAAACCATCCTGCAGACTTATCTGAAATTCAGCTGTATTCAGTAGGCAGAGGCGGTCTGGGTATTTTTAAAAACCTTGATATTCCTTCATCACAACTAAATGAAGGCGGAACAGCCGATGATCTTGATGACAAAGGCAAGAAGAAAGTGAATGTCGCACTTCTCAATTTAAATTCAAATAAAAAAGTCGGCTTTAACAATGACAATGATGAATTATTTAAAGCAAAAGAGCTCTTTATCTATGCAACAGGAGGAGATAAGGAGGAGGTTGTCAGAAGTCTTTACGATGCCAATCTCGAAGGGAGCAGCACGCTCAGCAATATTAAAAACCATCGCATGGTGACTGTCGTAATCGACAAAGATGCGGCAGGCAGATTAGACCATGACATAGTAGAATATTACTCTTATAAGTTTGCATAGTTTTTTCTTAATGAATCCTTTCGCAATATAGTATAGACTAGTAATGAATACTATATTTCGGGGGGATTTTTGTATGTCATTTAGAATTGAACACGATACGATTGGTGAAATTAAGGTGCCTGCGGATAAGTACTGGGCAGCGCAAACAGAAAGAAGCCGTCAGAACTTTCCTGTAGGCAAAGAAAAAATGCCGATTGAAGTTATCGTAGCATTTGCTCACTTAAAGAAAGCGACTGCGATTGTAAACAGTGATTTAGGGAAGCTTTCTCCTGTGAAAAAAGATGCGATTGTATTTGCATGTGAAAAAATAATTAAACGCGAACTGGATGATCATTTCCCGCTTGTTGTCTGGCAGACGGGGAGCGGAACTCAAAGTAATATGAACGTTAACGAAGTAGTCAGCTATGTTGCGAACGAGTATCTTAAAGACCAGGGCAGTGATGAAATTGTTCATCCGAACGACGATGTCAACAAATCACAAAGCTCTAATGATACATATCCTACTGCGATGTATGTGGCACTGAGCCAGGCAGTTGAACATCAGCTTCTGCCTGCACTTGAAAAACTGCATGGTACTTTTGAAGAAAAACAGGAACAATTTAAGGATATTATTAAGATTGGCCGTACGCATCTTCAGGATGCAACACCGCTTACCTTAGGGCAGGAAATCAGCGGCTGGTCATATATGTTGGAAAAATCAAAAGAAATAATTAACCAGTCTAAAAAACAGCTCAGCAACCTTGCAATTGGAGGAACTGCTGTTGGTACAGGGATTAATGCTCACCCTGAATTCGGGAACAGAGTTGCCGACCAGCTTGCAGAACAAACGGGACTGCCGTTTATCTCATCACCTAATAAATTCCATGCATTGACGTCTTACGATGAGGTAGTATATGTGCACGGTTCATTAAAAGCACTCGCTGCAGATCTGATGAAGATCGCAAACGACGTGAGATGGCTGGCTTCAGGCCCGCGTGCGGGACTTGCAGAAATTGAAATTCCGGCAAATGAACCGGGCTCATCAATTATGCCGGGGAAAGTAAATCCGACTCAGTCTGAAATGCTGACTATGGTTGTAGCTCAAGTATTTGGGAACGATACTGCTGTAGGGTTTGGAGCTTCACAGGGTAACTTCGAACTCAACGTGTTCAAGCCGGTTATTTTATATAATACGCTGCAGTCTATTTACCTGCTGGCTGACGGAATGAGTAGCTTCAATGATAACTGTGCTGCTGGAATTGAACCGATTCAGGAAAACATTGATAAGTATTTAAATAACTCTCTAATGCTTGTAACAGCATTAAACCCTCATATCGGTTATGAAAATGCTGCTAAAATTGCTAAAAACGCACATGCCAAAGGAATCACTTTAAAAGAGTCTGCGCTTGATTCAGGATTGCTGACAGAAGAACAGTATGATAAATGGATTAAACCGGAAGACATGATTCACTCTAAAGAGTAGGAGTTTTTCGATGAACAAAATAAGCTTAATAGATATCGGATCCAACACGATTCGACTTGTACTTTTTGAATACACTAAGACACACGGCTTAAAAGAAATTAGAAACATTAAAACACCTGCACGTTTAGCTCAGTATATTGATGAAGATGGCTACATGGCAGAAGAAGGGATTGCAGCTTTATTAAAAATCCTGAACAGTTTTAAACAAATTTCGGAAAAATATCATATAACTAAGATTTTCCCGGTGGCCACAGCAGCCATCAGACAATCTAAAAACCGCGAGGATATTATCGGGCGCATTAAATCAGAACTTGATTTGGATCCGGTCATTATCAGCGGCGAAGAGGAAGCAACGCTTGGATTTGAAGCGGCTGTCCACACAATCAGTTATTACGATGCCGTGACAATCGATATCGGTGGGGGAAGTACAGAGCTTACTTTTTACGAGGATAAAGAAATCATCTATCGTACGAGTTTATCGTTTGGGGTTGTTACGCTCAGTAAAATGTTTTTTGAAGGTAAAAAACATAATGACAAAGCGGCGATTAAACAGACTAAGCAATTTGTGGAAACTGAGCTGAAAAAAGTGAACTGGCTGCGTGACCGCCGTGTGCCGATTTTGGCAATCGGCGGAAGTGCGCGTAACATAGCGCGTATTCATCAGTCGATGATCAGTTATCCGATAGCTGGTGTTCACGGCTATACTATGGTGCGCAATGATTTACAGGATGTATATAAGCTGTTGAAAAATACGGACACTGAAAACCTGGATGATATCGACGGCCTGAGTAAAGACCGCGCTGATATTATTCTGCCGAGTATCATTGTTTTCAGAACACTGCTTAATATTGTAGATGCCAAGGAATTCAAGTTCAGCCGCAAGGGGCTGCGCGAAGGTATGGCTATGCGCATTTTCAGTAAGGAATATCCTGTTGCTTTTAATAAGTACAGAGTATTTGAAGATTCGATAGAACAGCTGGCCAATGACTTTAATTTGGATCCAACTGATACAGATAAAAGAACAGAAATTGTTGACCGTCTTTACCATGAACTTGAGCGCCTGAATATTTTATCGCTGTCGCGTACAAATAAAATGATTATGAAACATGCTGCTGGGATATATTATTTAGGTGACTTTATCGACCGGGATGCATCGAGTCAGCATACCTACTATTTAATTTCCAACAGCAATATTAACGGCATCGGACATCGTGACCGCGTCAGACTTGCGCTGATAGCCAGTTATAAAAATAAAACACTGCTTGACTTTTATGCGAAGGAAACCGGCTGGTTTAATGATGAAGAACTGGATGAAATTCAGGCACTCGGTTCGCTCGTTAAATTTGCGAATGCCCTGAACATTTCCAATACGGAAATTGTCGAGAATTTACAATTATCGAAATCCGGAGATGCCTTCAGATTGAACATTCAGTACAATGGAGACCCGATCGCAGAAGAATATCATGCAGTCCGTCAGAAAAAGCATATTCAAAAAATTCTCGGCGGAGATTTGTGGATAGAATTTACAGAATCTTAATATTTACACGCTATAATTATGAGAGCAGGAGGATTATAAATGGCTTATAAATTAAACGATAAATCTTATTACAATAACCGCGAACTAAGCTGGTTGCGATTTAATTACAGAGTATTAGCAGAAGCAGGCGACACGCGTAATCCTCTTCTCGAACGATTGAAATTTATAGCGATAACGAGCTCTAATCTGGATGAGTTTTTTATGGTTAGGGTAGCTGGTTTAAAAGACCAGGTTAAGATGAATTATGCCGAGCCTGATACTAAGACTGGTATGACTCCGGAAGAACAGCTGTCCGGAATCGGTGAGCTGAACCGTGAAAACTGCCGTATTCAATACGAAATGTATCACGAACTGATGGAGGAACTGGAAAAGCTGAATGTGTTCCTAAAAAGACCGCATCAGCTTCACCAGTCATTGCAGGATAAACTGGAAAAACTGTTTGATGAAGAAATATTACCGGCTTTAACACCGCTTGGAATCGATGCATATCGTCCGTTTCCTAAGCTGATGAACAAAAAAATTAACTTATTCGTAGACTTATCGAATGAACTGGGCAAACAGACTGCGATTGTGCAGCTGCCGACAGTGATAAAAAGATTTTATGAATTATCACACGAAGGCAAGACCTATTTTGTTCTGGCGGAAGATATTATTGAAGAATATGTGTATAAACTTTTTAACGGTTATCAGATTGACAGAACATTCCCGTTCAGAATTACAAGAAATGCCGACTTAACGATACATGAAGAAGGCGCTGCCGATTTATTAATCGAAATCGAGCGTTTCTTAAAAGAACGTACTAAAGGTGCCGCGGTTCGTCTTGAAATCGACCGGAGCCGTGACATTACCATTAACGGATCTTTCCTCGAGGAGCAGCTTTCACTGCATCCTGAAGATGTTTATCGTTTTGACGGACCTTTGGATTTAACGTTTCTGTTCGAAATGACGGATAAATTAAAGTACAGATTTCCAAAGCTTTTATTTAAACCGTTTTTCCCGCAGCAACCGAAATTTTTGGGAAACCGTAATGTGTATGAAGCAGCGCTGAAAGAAGATATATTCTTTCACCATCCCTACGAATCTTTCCAGCCGATTATTGAATTTGTGCAGCAGGCAGCAACAGATAAAAACGTCTTGGCGATTAAACAGACCCTCTACCGGGTATCCAGTGATTCGCCGATTATCGAATCATTAAAATTGGCGGCTGAAAACGGCAAACAGGTTACAGTGCTTGTTGAACTGAAAGCGCGATTTGATGAAGAAAATAATGTGCACTGGGCCAAAGAACTGGAAGACGCCGGCTGTCATGTTATATACGGCATGAACTATCTGAAAACGCACAGTAAAATTACACTGGTTGTGAAGAAGGTCAATAAAAAAATTGTTAAGTTTGTTCATCTGGGAACGGGAAACTATAACGATTCCACAGCCAAACTTTATACCGATATGGGAATTATTACGACAGATCCGCGTATCGGAGATGACGCTGTAAACTTCTTTAACTATTTAAGCGGTTATTCGCTTAAACCGGAATACAAGGAACTGCATGTCGCGCCATTTGAAATCAGAGACATGTTTGCTGAACGCATTGACCTTGAAATTGAAAGTCATAAAAAATACGGCAACGGTTATATTTTTGCGAAGATGAACTCTTTAACGGATAAGAGAATAATCGATAAACTGCTGCAGGCCTCTCAGGAAGGCATAAAAGTGGATCTTGTGATTCGCGGAATATGCTGTATGAAGCCGGGGATTAAAGATGTCAGCGACAACATACGCGTTATTAGCGTTGTCGGCAGATTTTTAGAACACTCGAGAATTTATTACTTTTATCATAACGGTGATAAGAAAATGTTCTTATCGTCAGCAGATATGATGACGAGAAATATGATCAAACGTGTGGAAATTTTATTCCCCATCAACGATCCGAGAATTGTAGAAGAACTGATCGAAGTGAATGAATTATTCTTAAGAGATAACGTGAAAGCACGTGTTCAGCTGCCGGACGGCACATATGAATATGTTAAAAATGATCTGCCGCCTTTGAGTGTTCAGGATGAACTCATGAAACGCGCTGTTGAAAACAGTGAGCAGAAGAAAACTGAATTACTGCAGGAACACAGCAACATACTGGAACGAATTAAAAGCCGGTTCAGGAAATAAGTTGTTTGATTTGCGGATTGTGAATTAGTACAGCACCCATTTTGGGTGCTTTTTTTGTTTGAGTGTTGATGGTGGGAAATTGTTGGTTTGATAAAATTCATGGAGTTGTTTGTAAGTACGCTGTTGATTTGACAACGTTCATGGAGCGGTTTTCTGTATGACTTTGAACAATAAAGTTCAAACAATTGTAAACCTCTCGTCATTGATATGGGAAAGCAAACGTATTTGACTGCCCATGTAATTTTGACATGGTAAACTAAACGGCTTTGACTGCCCATGTAATTTTGACATGGTAAACCAAGCGGCTTTGACTGCC
>X87_Garden_Dormouse__coassemble_109_pt1 | contig 17360 bp, 14 predicted proteins | sample X87_Garden_Dormouse__metabat2_low_PE_003 | metagenome-assembled genome bin X87_Garden_Dormouse | reverse complement strand
TGGCATGACAGAAGCTCATATGTATCCCAGCTCCTCAGGGCTGGCATGACAGAAGCTCATATGTATCCCAGCTCTCCAGGGTTGGCATGAAGGAAGCTCATGTGTATCCCAGCTCTTCAGGGCTGGCATGAAGGAAGCTCATGTGTACCCCAGCCCAGCTTCTTTTTATTTAATCAGTCGTTCCACAGCATCGGGAACATCCAGCACATCTTTCAGCATCTGCTGTTCCGGTACATTCAACTCTTCAAAGGTACCGATAATATCACGTCCTGTAAGTCCTGTCAGCGTTGCAATAAATACAGCTCCGATTTTATCGGCGCAGTAAAAGTCCGCTACGGAGTCACCTACGATAAAAATTTGTTCATCGCTCTTGTTTTTTCCATCAACAGCTGCTTCAAACAGTGCATCGTTCTGCACATACAGACTCCATAAGTAGCTGAAAGGGTGCGGCTTTGTCAGCGCATGACCGGCAGTACTTCTATCTTCCGCTTCCATCACTTCACTTGCAGTTGAAATACGGCGTTCATCGAATACTTCCAGCAGGCCGCCTTCTTCAAACGGCAGAAGCGTTTCCTGTCTTGGCCTTCCTGTGGCAACACCCACTGTGTAACCTTTTGCTTTCAGTCCATCGAGCATTTCTTTAATCAAGGACGGTTCAACAATCCACTCTTCATCGTAAATAAATCCCGGTTTCTGCAGTTCTTCAGCAGGTTTGCCGGTGTCCGCTTCAACAAGCTCACTGCCTAAATACCATTCCTGATATTTAAAGTGTCCCTGCTCCCATATCGGACCGTACATACTGAAGTCTTTCGGATCTTTCAAATTCTGAAGTGTTCCGGCATAGTTCATTAAAGCACTGTAAATTTCATCTTTAGTGAAATTTTCCCGGGAAATAAATTCAAGCACTGCTTCCGGATTTACAGATACTTCTCCGAGCATATCTCCGACTTCATTTAAATTCGTCACGTCGACATCAGCCAGATTTAAGTTTTCCTGTTTCAATATATCTATGTACATAATTGCAAAGGTAATAAACAGCATATCCCAGTTTGAATTCAGTCCTGCTTCCTTAAAGCGTTTCAGCACCTGATCATCAGCAAAAATCGTTCTCCGGATATCTTTAATTTCGCCCTCTGTATAATCCGTTACGAATTTTCGGCCATCTAAATTTAAATAACGCGGACTGTACAGCAATTCCTCAACTGTCAGTGCAGAAACATCAAAACATCTTTCTTCACTTAAAAATACACCGTCAACATCAAACAGAATCGTTGTCATGATAACACTCCAGTAATTTTTTATGTATTTTCAGTTTCTCACACCGCCTTACTATTGTCGACTATTTATACAAATTTTCTGGCAACTTGAACTTTTAAGTCATAAATGATTTTTATGTTTTAAATTTCACCTTTTTGTAATATGATAAACAGTAGATTGTAAATTTATCGCATAGTTCAATAAGGAAAAGTAAAGTTTGTAAATTAAATATTATATGGAGGACTCTTTATGTCTCTTAGTCCAATGGAAGTTATCTTCATGTTCCTCGGTGGACTCGGTATCTTCTTGTACGGTATCAAACAGATGGGCGACGGCCTGCAGGCAGCTGCCGGCGATCGTTTGCGGGATATTTTAAACCGTATGACATCGAACCCTGTCAGAGGAGTGCTTGCAGGTATCATTGTTACCGTCTTAATTCAAAGCAGCTCTGGCGCTACTGCCATTACTATCGGTTTAGTGAGTGCAGGGTTCCTGACGCTCAGACAAGCCATCGGCGTTATTTTAGGTGCCAATATCGGTACGACAGTTACGGCATTTATTATCGGACTCGATATTGGTGCATATTCTCTGCCGATTCTCGCTGTAGGTTCATTTATGCTGTTTTTCTTTAAAGGCAATCAGATTATTAACATAGGGAGAATCCTCTTCGGATTCGGGGCCCTTTTTTACGGTCTTGAGTTAATGGGCGACGGCGTTGGACCGCTTGCCGATCTCGCATATTTCCAGGATCTGATGCTGACCATGAGTGATAATTCACTTCTCGGTCTCGCTGTAGGTATTATCTTGACTGTCATTGTCCAAAGTTCGAGTGCCACAATTGCCATACTTCAGAATTTCTATGCTAATGATATGGTTGATTTGCAGGCTGCTTTGCCAATCCTGCTCGGAGACAACATCGGTACGACAATCACTGCTGTATTAGCAGCTCTCGCCGGCTCAATTGCCGCTAAACGTGCTGCTCTGGTCCACGTTACATTTAACATCATCGGTGCAGTAATCTTTATGATACTGATGCCGCTGTTCATAATATATGTTGGATATCTCGAAGACTTCCTGAGCCTGAACAAACCGATGACTATCGCTTTCGCACATGGCTCATACAATATAATTAATACATTAATTCATCTGCCGTTTGTCGGCGCTCTCGCCTGGCTGGTTGTTAAAATAATTCCGGGACGTGATTTTTCTGAAGACTTCACACCTCAGCATTTAGATCCGCTGTTATTAAAACAGTCCCCGAGCATTGCTATACAGGGAGCACAAAGCGAGGTTAAGAATCTTGGACAGCTGGTCCTCAGCACTTTGCAGGATGCACGCCAGTACAGTGACAAACAGGATGATAAGCTCTTCAAACAGATTGAAGATAAAGTTAACGTTGCAGCAACACTGCAGGATGCAACACGCAGCTACCTGCTCGATGCATCGAAATACGAAGTTTCACAGGAAGATACTGAACGTGTCAGTACCTTGCTGGAAGTATCTCGTATACTGCTTAAAGTAAGTTCACAAGCTAAAAACCTGGCGGATCAGTATCATACTAAGTATGAAAATAATATCGAACTGTCAGACGATGCTAAAGAAGGTCTGGAAGACCTATACAGACATGTTTACGAATCATTCACAATGGCTCTTGAGACGCTTGATGTTTACAATCCTCAAGCACTGGAGCAAGTTATCAGATTGAGCCAGAAATCTCACAGAATCGAAAACAAACTTCGTAAAGAACATATCAAACGTCTTTCGAGAGGTGAATGTTCAACGGATGGCGGTTCTCTCTATGTTGAGCTAATCAGTAATTTAGAACGTATCGGCTATAACGCAAGAAACATTACAGAAACAAACTTAAATAACGTTACGGAAGAGCTGCACGATGACTTTACTGTATACGATTGATAAAAAAGGAACCGGGATTAATTTCCCGATTCCTTTTTTTATTTTAATATTTATCCATGTAAGATTTAAGTTCCCATTCCGAAACGGCTGAACGATAATCTTCCCACTCGAGCATTTTGTGTTCGTAAAATGCTTTATAAATATGACTGCCGAGCGCTTCTTTTGCAAGATTGCTGTCACGAAGCGCTTTTAAGGCATTGTAAAGCGTCGAAGGCAAATCTTCTACGCCGTTTTCAAGGCGTTCTTCTCTGGTCAGTTCATAAAGGTTTAAGTCTATGGATTCTTGAAGCTCCAGCTTATTTTTAATGCCATCCAGTCCCGCCTTTAAAATGACTGCGAGTGCCAGATACGGATTCGCTGATGGATCGACAGAACGGACTTCTACACGTGTTGATAATCCGCGTGAAGAAGGGATTCTCATCAATGGCGAGCGGTTCTTTTTACTCCATGCGATGTAGCTTGGCGCCTCGTAACCCGGCACCAGGCGTTTATAAGAGTTCACAAGCGGATTCGTTACCGCAGTAAAGCCTCTTACGTGCTTCAGTACACCTGCCATAAAGTATTTCATATCTTCGCTTAAGCCATCTTCTGCAGACTCATCAAAGAATGCATTCTCTTTTCCTTTAAAAAGCGACACGTTAAAATGCATGCCATTGCCGTTAATTCCAAACAGCGGTTTCGGCATAAATGTTGCATGCAGATTATGCTTTCTTGCGACCGTTTTTACAACGAGTTTAAATGTCTGGATATTATCACATGCTGTGACAGCATCCGCATATTTAAAATCAATTTCGTGCTGTCCTTCAGCTACTTCATGGTGGGACGCTTCGATATCAAAGCCCATATCCTCCAGTTCAATAACGATATCCCGGCGGCAGTTCTCTCCCGAGTCCGTAGGTGCTAAATCGAAATAGCCGCCCTGATCATTTAAGACAGTCGTCGGTTTGCCCTGCTCATCCAGTTTAAAAAGAAAGAACTCCGGTTCAGGTCCGAGATTGAATGATGTATAACCGAGCGCTTCCATTTCTTTTAAAACAGTTTTTAAATTAGTCCGAGGATCGCCTTCAAATGGTGTCCCGTCTATTTTGTAAACGTCACATATCAGCCGTGCTACTTTGTCACCCCGCGATGTTGTCCAGGGAAATACCGTCCATGTGTTTAAATCCGGAACCAGATACATATCTGATTCTTCGATGCGCGTAAACCCTTCGATTGAGGATCCGTCAAACATCATTTGTCCGTCAAGAGCTTTATCGAGCTGGCTGAAAGGCACTTCCACATTTTTAATCGTTCCGAGAATATCTGAGAACTGCAGCCGGATAAACCTTACATTCTCTTCTTGTGCAATACTGATAATTTTTTCTCTGGTTAAACTTTCCATACCCCACGCCCTTATCTGATTTTGATGTTATTCATGCTGAAAACTCATGAGAAAATATTACCATACCCATTTTTCATGCGCAATCAGCAATTAATTATATTAAAAAAGATGCAAACCCGATATTGAGTTTACATCTTCTCTCTGTTTTAAAAGACACTGATTATATTCATAATAAAGACGAATAAAATTATTGCGGGAAGAATAAATCTGAGCAGGAAGATCCAGGCTTTAAAAACAGTGTATGAACTACTCCCTTTTGTAACGTTCAGCTGTTCCATAGCAACTCTTCTGTCTAAAATATAACCGATAAAAATTGATGAGAACAAAGCCCCTGCCGGCAGGAGTATATTCGATACAAGGAAGTCCACGTTGTCAAATATCGTTCCCGCAAAGAATTGAACGTCATTCAGCACCCCTTCTGACAACGCAGACGGAATACCGATAGCAAAAACGATAACAGCGTAAATGTAAGTTACTTTTTTACGTTTCGACTGATCGCCTTTAACCGTATTGGCAACGTTAATTTCAATCATAGAGAACGAAGATGTTAATGTCGCAAATAAGAATGCGAGCAGGAACATCAGATAGAAAATAATACCGAACGGTATCGCATTAAATATTTCAGGCAGGACGATAAATACCAGACCCGGCCCTTCGACACTCTGCATGCCGAACGAAGCAATCGCCGGAAAAATCGCAAGTCCCACCATTACAGAAACTGCGATATTCATGAGTACTATATAAGAGGCCGACTTAGGCAGATTCTGATCAGCTTTTAAGTACGATGCATAAGTTATCATCTGTGTAATCCCCACACTGAGCGCAAAGAACGACTGTCCGAGTGCAAACATTATTCCATTGGCGCTGAGTTCACTGAAGTCCGGGAGCAGGAAGTATTTAACTCCTTCAAATGCATTTGGCAGCGAGAGCGAGCGGATAATAATGAACAAGAACAAGATGAACAGCATCGGCATCATAATTTTAGATGCGCGTTCAAGTCCTTTTTGTATCCCCTGGGCCACGACAAACGCAGTGATAAAAATAAAAATACCCTGAGCAGCAATGACATATACCGGATTGGTAATAACATCCCCAAGCAGCACTGTATAATCATTGACAGTATACAAATTCAAAAGATCCATCAAAGCAATGAGCAGATAAATTAATATCCAGCCGCCGATAACACTGTAGAACGACAGCAGCAGCATCGTTCCAAAGTGTCCGATCCAGCCGAAAATTCTTAAACTTTTTTTACCGCTTAAGTATTCGAAACCATCAATCGGATTTCTTCCTGAGGCACGGCCGATAACAAACTCACTGATTAAGAGCGGCAGGCCAATAAGTATAGTAAATAGCAGGAAAACGAACAGAAACGCACCGCCACCGTGTTCAGCAGTCATATAAGGGAAACGCCAGACGGCGCCGAGACCTATTGCAGAGCCTGCTGCCGCCAATATAAAACCTAATTTTGAGTTCCAATTATTTTCGGACAAAATATTACCTCTTTTCCATCATCAATGTTCGTATTTTACCACACTAAAGAGAGTTTTTATATACAAAAAAACCGGGAGAGGCGTTTCTCCCGGTTTTTCGGTATTTTCTATAACTTTAGTTAGGATTATCTTCTAATTCAGGTATAGATTTCTCTAAATACTGACGGTCCTTATTCGCATTAAAGTGATCGGCTTTTTCCATCTTAACGTCAGTCACATAGTCAGGCATTTCTACGAAACTTTCGTAAATACCTTTCTCCACCAGGAAGTTTCCTTCCGGGAACTGAACACCGATGTTTCCGTCTTTAATTGCTGCATACTTAACGAATCCCTGGAAGACTCCGTTCTTATTGTATAGAACGACTGCTTCCCCGTCTTCGAGACCTTCTCGCCGTGCGTCGTTTTCACTGACGAGCACATCGTAGCGCCCCATGTGGTTAAAGGCATCCTGATCTCCATAAATCATCGCGTTAAACTGCTTGCCGCGTCTCATCAGAAGTTTGAATTCTCCGGCTTTCTTATTGTTGTCAGGAATATCCATCGTAATCAGGTTCGCTCTTCCATCCGGTGTCGGACATACTCCGCCTTCACACAGCCATGCTCCGCCGTACTGATAAACGTCACCAGCTTTCTTCAGGTGCTGAACACCGTCATACTGAGGATTCGCTTTGGCAATCTCGTCGCGGATTTCCTGTCCTGACTGGAAATCGATTAAGTGAGACTCTTCAGGCTTAACACGTTTCGCAAGGTCGACGTAAATCTTCCATTCACTGCGTGCTTCGGCAATGCGGTTGCGGTTCCCTTCAATCTCAGGAGAGAAGTAAATCATACGTTCTGTCGATGTTGACAATCCTCCGCCATCCTGCTCATAACGTGTTTTCGCAGGCAGCACTACAACTGTTTCTTTTGCATCGAGCAGGGTTGATGTATTTAAAATAATATCCTGGTGAACACGGATGTCGAGATTTTGCAAAGCTTCTCTTACAAAGTCCGGATCCGGCATCGTTTCCAGGAAGTTACCGCCCGACATATAGTAAAGCTTAAGCTTTCTTTCATTGTCGTCCGGCAGCATTGCGTTCTCAATCGTTACACCAACAGTATCTCCAGGCCACTGAGGAAGTTTGAAATTCCACAGTTCTTCGATGCGCGGACGGTTTTCATCGTTATAATCCCCGCCCGGCAGTGAAAACGGATCTGCTCCCATTTCACCTGAGCCCTGCACTGATGAGTGTCCGCGTAATGGCATAAGACCTTTGTTTTTACCGCCCAGCCAGCCCCGTAATAAAGCTAGGTTCGATACTTGTGAAATATTATCTGTCGCGTGTTTGTGCATTGTTAAACCAAGTGCCCAGACCATAACGCCTGTTTTCGCTTTAGCAAGACTGTTTGATAATTCGATAATTTGTTCTTTATCGATACCTGAAGACTGGACAATCTCATCCCAGCTCTGCGACTGAACGTTTTCTTTAAGATCGTCATAGTTGTTAACGTGTTCATTAACAAACTCGTGATTAATGGCCGAACCTTCATTTTGTTCTTCAAGATCGAACCAGTGTTTCATTACACCGTGCATGAGCGCGATATCCCCGCCGATGTTTACTTCATAGAATTCATCTGCTATTTCAGTACCGAACAGTGCTGATTCAACAACTGAAGGCACCCAGTAATTCTCCATAGCAGGCTCCCTGTAAGGATTTATAACGATAATTTTCGTACCGCGTTTTTTAGCTTCCATCATATATTTGGTAGAAACCGGTGATGCATTTGACGCGACACTGCCCCAGAACACCAGTACATCAGTTCCAAGCCAGTCCTGATAGTTACAAGTCGAAGCTCCGACACCTACAGAGCGTTTCATTGCTGATTTACTCGGCGAGTGACAGATACGCGAGGCATTATCAATATGATTGGTTTTCAGATAACGCGCAGTTTTCGCTGCAACATAATAAGATTCATTCGTAATACCGCGGCTGGTTAAGTAAAATGCATACTGTTTCGGATCGAGAACTTTCATTTTATCCGCAATAGTATTCATCGCTTCATCCCATGATACTCTAATAAATTTGCGGTCGCCTTTACGGCGGATCATCGGATATGGAATACGTCCAAGCTCGCGGAGCTCGGTGCTGTCCATCTTGCGCAGCTCATCTATATCCTGATGCAGTATCTCAGGTTTAATCGGAGGTGCTGTATTCAGACGCAGAACATTAAAACGCGTCGTACACATATGCGGACCGTTTAAAGTCTGGTCCTGCAGACCTGATACCCCCAGTGCACAGCCGTCGCAGACACCTTTTAATATAATATTTTTCGCGTAGTTTAAATTATCTCTGTTTTTCCAGACGATTTTAGCTGTATCTCTCATATGATGCGGTTTTACTTTAGTTAAACCGAATGGCACAGGACTTACCCATAATTTCGGATCCCATTTTTTAGTTTTATTGATCGGACCCGGATGCAGAGTTTTACCCATGTAGACACTCCCTCTATATTATAATAATTCCATTGTACACTATTTCGCGGAAGCGCTCACAGAATCAAGCTTATTTTTTTCTTTAAGCCTTTTAATATCCTGTCTGATAAATATAGAAATTACCAGCGCAATAACAAACAGACCCGCAAAAATGTACAAGGACCATGCATAACTTTGTGTAGCTTCATAAATCTTAGCAACGATAAATGGCCCGGCGAGTCCCGCTGCAGCCCACGCTGTTAAAATATAGCCGTGAATTGCACCCAGCTGCTTGGTTCCGAAAATATCCCCGATATAGGCAGGAATAGCAGAAAATCCGCCGCCGTAGCATGAAATCATGATGAACAGCAGTATTTGGAAAAGCCATTCATTGGTCGTAAACGGCAGAACTGCAAAGATGCCAATCTGCAGCACGAAAAACAGCGTATAAAGATTCGTTCTGCCTATGTAATCCGATATAGATGCCCAGACCAGGCGTCCGGCACCATTAAAGACACCCATGACTCCAACCATGAAAGCTGCTGCACCTGCAGTTAATCCCGCAATTTCAACACCCATCGGACTTGCAACTGCCAGGATAGCAATACCGCACGTCACGTTGATAAACAGCATCAGCCATAAGAAATAGAAGCGTTTTGTTTTTATCGCTTCGTTCGCCGTCAGCTGAGCAAGATCTTTAGAAACTGCCCCTTCGCTTTCACCGATAACAACGCCTTTTGGATGGTAGCCTTCAGGCGGTCTTTCAAGATATAAACTTGATACAAACATCACTGTGAAATAAATGGCGCCTAAAATAAAGAACGTATTCGGAATTCCGACCGATTCTATCAGCATGCGCATAACCGGACTCGCGATCATTGCAGCAAAACCGAACCCCATAATCGCGAGACCCGTCGCCATTCCTCTGCGGTCAGGAAACCATTTAACCAGCGTTGAAACCGGAGTGATATAACCGATTCCGAGTCCTATACCCCCAAGGACCCCGTACCCTACATATAAAAGCCACAGCATTTCAAGCTGTATCCCGAAACCTGCTGTAATCATACCTGCTGCAAAAAAGACTGTGGAAACCAGTCCCGACTTTCTCGGGCCTTTCGCTTCTACAAAGTGTCCCATAAATGCTGCCGACAACCCTAAAAATAAAATAGCGATACTAAATGTAATTGAGACCTGACTCAGCGACCATCCGATTGATTCCTGAAGCGGCGTTGTAAATACACTCCATGCGTAGACTGAGCCGATTGAAATATGGATGCCCACCCCGGCAAGTGCAATCAGCCAGCGATTTTTCTTTGTTTGCATGTAAATCCCCCTATTGTTTTGACGGAATTCCTTAAATTGTAATTTCGTCTTAAATGTGATTATATAAAGAAAAAGAACGCTTTACAATAAGATTCAGAGTGGGAGAGTTATATGTTATGGAAATCGTTACGAAAAATACAATACGGCGGTATACAGACGGGAATTTTATCGAAACTGAAGATATAATAGCTGAAGAATTTCCGCTGACTATATATTTAAACGATGTAGAATTCGCTACTTTAGTCTGTTCGCCTGATGACCTTGAAGAACTCGTCATCGGCTTTTTAGCTTCAGAAGGCGCACTGCGTTCATTTAAGGAAATTGAATCCATGAACATCGATGAACGCGGCGGTTTTTGTCACGTGAAAGTGTCGCGCGAACTTCCTAAAGACTACGGCACGTTTTCAAAACGCGTACTCGGCTCATGCTGCGGCAAAAGCCGTCAGTTCTATTTTCAGGCAGACGTTGATACTGCCAAATTTTCACTGTCGGAGACGAAGCTGACACCCGAGCAATGCATCAGCCTGATGAAAGAAATGCAGGAGAAAAGCACTATATTTAAAGACACCGGCGGCATCCACAATGCGAGCATCGCTTCCCCTGACGGCACTATTGTCCATAAAGGTGATATCGGCCGGCATAACGCGCTAGATAAATTGTACGGACACTGTCTGCAGAATAATATTTCCGTCAAAGATAAAGTTATCGTATTCAGCGGGCGTATCTCATCAGAAGTACTGACGAAAGCTTCAAAAATCGGCGTCGGCATCGTACTCAGTAAATCTGCTCCGACCGATCTCGCAATTAAACTCGCACATGATTTAAATATTACAGCCGCCGGCTTTATCCGCGGCAGTTCATTTAATATATACAGTCATCCGTGGCGCATTATTGGTGCGGACGAGCTGGATACTGAGTAAACTTTGACATAAGCAAGCTCAGTCTCTTAATTCAACTTTCAAAAAATAGCGCTTGTCTCTGTAAAAAGACAAGCGCTATTATTTATTCTTCATTATAATTTTCTTTTTCCAAGTCATCGTATTCGAGCTCTAAAGCAGAGTAATAACTGTTCATTATACTTGCAATTTTTTCTGCCCATTCTATGTCTGTCGCATACAGATGCGTACCGGGGTTTTCCGGATTCCAGCGCATGCGGTACAATGTATTTTGACCGTTATCCAAGTAATTTGTACGGATAAATTCCGCTCCTCCGATTATTGCTGCTTCCGGTGTCGACCAGCCGGCTTCGCGGGCGTAACTCGAACCTTCCGCTACCGCTGCGCGGTCAAATGCTCCGATACCAAAAAAATTATAATAAGTAGTTCCGTCGACCTCGATGCCGGAAGCGAGCTCCGACCCGCCATGTCCTGTTTCGAGCAGTGCATGACTGATCAGATACAGCGCATTTACATTATATTTTTGCTCAGCTTCTGCAAATGCGGCTCCTGTTCCTTCCAAAATCCCTTTGCCTTCAAGTAGTTCATTCAGTTCATCTTCCCCGACACCCGCCGCATAATTTAAGGGGAGGAATTGAAAATCATTGCTGCCGCTTATCGTCATCGCTTCCTTTATGTCATCCTCTTCTGCATACTCTGCCGCGCTGCCGGTAAGTTTCACATCTCCGGTATCATTATTTACCTGCATGCTGACAGCTTCATCAAATGTGTACGTAGAAATCTCCTCCGTTTTAAAAAATGATGTTTCCGAAACGAAGAATGCCAGTATAAATAGTGCCATTACGATAATCAGCAGTATAAATGGAATATTTTCTTTTATCTTGTCCATAGACATCCTCCGAAAAAATAAATGAGACTGACAATGTCAGTCTCATATTTTATGTTTAATATATTAACGCTGTTTTTCCGCTAGTCAAATAAAACTGCCTCTAATTGTTTCAACTTTTCCTGGCTCTCTTCATCCAGTGATTCTACAGTAATCCGCTGTTCAAGCAGATCTGCAGCTTCTTCAATAGAAATGCCAATCGCTTCACTGATTTGATATGCAGTTAAATTGCCTTTTAAAATGTTTAAATCTGTCTCCATACAATCACCTGTTCAAAAGTAATATATTATCGAGAGCTTGCACAATTCATCCTCCGCAGACAAATTCATTAAATGATTAATATGAAGCTCCAGACAAATTCGCTGCTAATTAGTGAATTTTTTTACTTAGTAGATTAATTAAACTACATTATTTAAAAATTATCAAGCTGGCAGTAATATTTTTATCATTTTATAATATTTTACAGTCTTATAATATCATACCTGCGATAAAACCGGTAATGACAACAGGAATATTTAAAAAGACAAAAGTCGGTACACATGTATCCCATATATGGTCATGCTGACCGTCGATATTCAATCCTGCAGTAGGTCCGAGCGTTGAATCTGATGCAGGTGACCCCGCATCCCCAAGGACACCAGCAGTACCGACAATCGCAATAATCGCAGCCATCGATAAGCCGAGTTCTGTACCCATAGGGACAAAAATCGCTCCAATAATCGGCAATGTCGCGAAAGATGAACCAATACCCATCGTTACGACTAAACCGACAACCATCATACCCATAACGATAAAGGCCTTGTTATTACCGAGAGAATCTGAAATACTGCTGACGAGCGGCAGGACATCTTCTGTTTCTGTAATCACACCTGCAAAGCCGTTTGCCGCCAGCATTACCATACCGATATACGCCATAATTTTTATGCCGTTTACAAGCTCACGGTCAAGTTCAGCCCACTTAAACTGCATTGACAGAAAGAAGACCATAATACCACCGAGGGCACCGAAGATCATCGAATCCGTAAAGAACTGCACAATGAATGTGACAAGAATTGCAATCACAGCAGTAATAATTGTTTTTGCACTAACTGTTAGCCGCTCTGAGGACAAGTCACTTTCTTTATTAAGATACTTCCGCGGTTTGCTGAAATAGAAAAATGCGAGTATCAGACCAATCACAAAACCGAGAGCGGGAATAATCATATTTGGAGCGACATCGCTGAATTCTATTGTTACCCCGGCATTCGCAAAACTTGTTACAATCGTATTCTGAAATATTTGTCCGTAACCAAAAGGCAGTACCGCATAAGTAAATGTCAGCCCAAAAGTCATGACTACTGCCAGCAGTCTGCGGTCCAGCTGAAGCTCATTAAACAGACTGATCAGCGGCGGAATAAGTATAGGAATAAATGCAATATGCACCGGCACTAAATTTTGACTGATCATAGAAATAACAAGCAAGGTTGCGATTATAGAAACTTTCGCTATTACGCGTGCTTTCGTCGTTTTGCTTGCATTCAGCAGACTTAAAATTTTATTGACCATAACGTCGGTTATACCGCTGTATGCTATCAGGGCGGCAAATCCTCCAAGCAGTGCATAGCTGAGTGCAATTTCTGCTCCGTTAACAATTCCTCCGGTAAAGACACCGATGACTTCATTGACGCCCATACCCGATATCAGCCCGCCGGCCAGCGCACCGATAAACAGAGCCAGTATAACGTTAAGTCTGCACAAACTTAAAATGACCATAACGAGAATAGCTATTAAAACTGAATTCATTATTGTTCCTCCAAAATTTATCTGTCTTCAGATTGTGATTTTTTTGATAATTTAGACATTGACTGTCGTTCATTTTCACTGTTACATTATATAGTACTTATCATTTGCTATTTAAGGACGTGAACGCATGCCAATTAAAATCATCGAAGGACTTCCTGTGAGAACGAAACTCCAACAGGAACAAGTATATACCATAGAAGCTTCCCGCGCGATAACCCAAGACATCCGTCCATTAAAAATTCTTATTTTAAATCTTATGCCTCTTAAGGAAAAAACAGAGTTACAGCTGCTGAGGCTGCTTGGCAACTCACCGCTTCAAATTGATGTTGAATTTTTACATATGTCTACCCATAAAAGTAAAAATACTCCGACCAGCCATCTCCAGAAGTTTTATAAGACACATCAGGAAGTGAAAGATGAATATTTCGACGGGATGATTGTTACTGGCGCCCCGGTAGAAAAATTTAATTTTGAACAGGTAGGGTACATCGACGAACTGAAAGAAATTACTGACTGGGCACAGACACATGTCTTCTCCCGATTTTATATTTGCTGGGGAGCACAATTCGCTCTGAATCACTATTACAATATCGAAAAACTTATGTTATCAGAAAAGCTGTTCGGTGTGTTCGGATATCAAAATATAAAACCGGAACATCCATATGTGCGCGGTTTTGATGATATTTACCAGGTTCCTCAGTCGAGACATACAAGAATTGATTACGAAGCATTAAACGGTATTCCGGATCTCGACATCCTGACTGCGCATCCTGACTTCGGCCCGGATATCATTACATCTAAAAATCAGCGGGATCTCTTCATTTTTGGCCACCTCGAATACGACAGAAAAACGTTGAAAGACGAATATGACCGGGATGCAAAAAGCGGGCTCAATACAGCTGTCCCTCTCAATTATTATCCCGATGATAAACCGTCGGAAAACCCAAAATTTCAATGGCGGAGTCACGGGCATCTGCTGTTTAACAACTGGCTGAATGAAACGTATCAGAATACATTGTACGATTTGGAACAGCTTCATAATCTCAAATAAAAAAAGGCGCCCGCGGGCGCCTTTTAACATGTCTTTGTATGCTGCTTAAGACATTCTTTCTGCCTTCTTCTTGAGAGCTCCATGAGGTGTTTACTAAACTCCGAGATGTAGCTGTCCAGCGTCCGGTCAGTCAAATAGGAAATATTTTTATTGATAACCTTTTTTTCGCGCTGCGCATCCATTACCGGTATGTTATTCGCAAGTTTGTACTCCGCAATTTCCGTAGACACCTTCATTCTCTTCTCGACAAGCTGAACGAGCTCACGGTCTATCTGATCTATTTCTTTACGCAACTCTTCATGTCTCCCCATGGTTAGCCTCCTCATATTATTTTGTTTGAACGATCTTGTTCACTGTTTTCCCTTCAATTTCAAGCAGTACGTTTATCGTGTCCATTAATTCTTTGAATTCTGCAGGTGTCAGACACTGCTGGCCGTCGCTCCACGCATTCTCAGGATCTTCGTGAACTTCTATCTGCAGGCCGTTTGCACCGGCCATAACTGCTGCTTTAGCCATTGAAGGTATCAGGTATCTGACGCCCGCTGCGTGTGACGGGTCAACGATAATCGGCAGGTGCGATTCTTTCTGCGCTACAGGCACCGCTTGAATATCAAGTGTATTTCTTGTTGCTGTTTCGAAAGTGCGGATACCGCGCTCCACAAGCACAACGTTATTGTTGCCGCCGGCCATAATGTACTCTGCTGACATTAACCATTCCTGAATCGTTGCAGACATTCCGCGTTTCAAGTAAATCGGTTTGTTAGTCTGGCCAAGCGCCTTCAGTAAATCGAAGTTCTGCATGTTGCGTGCACCGATTTGAATGACATCGACCATGTCAACGAATGTATCTAAATGATCTGTGCCCATTAACTCTGAAACGATAGGCAGACCGGTTTCTTTTTTCGCTTCATTTAAAATTTTAAGACCTTCTACACCAAGACCTTGGAAACTGTAAGGTGAAGTACGCGGTTTGAATGCCCCGCCGCGCAGCGAGTTTGCACCTGCATCTTTTAATTTAATTGCTAATTCCACTGTGCTGTCTAAATCTTCAACTGAACAGGGCCCTGCACAGACCATGAAGTTTTCCGCTCCGACTTTTACACCGTTGCCAATATCGATAACACTGTCATCTTCCTGGAAACTTCTGTTCGCTTTCTTGTATGGCTTTTGAATTCTGTACACCCCGTCCACGATACTGTATTTTTTGAAATCATTTTCGGAGACTTTAGATGTATCGCCGATCAGACCGATTATTGTACGTCTTTCACCATCAGAACGGTGAACTTTGAAACCTGCTTCTTCGATGTTTGAAACCAGTGTCTTAATATTACTTTCCGTTGCGTCGCGTTTTACATGAATAATCATAATTAAAAGCCTCCTAAAATTTTTAAAAATAAAACTGCCACTTAACTAAAAATTAAGTGGCAGTAAGTATAGAAAAATATGTAGAAGTCCCGACTTCCAGCCACTTATTTAAAGTAAATGGCTAGACATTACAAAATCTTCAGCCATCATTGATACAAACAGTTTGTTTTACGTTTGTACAAATGATGTGTACAAACGGTATCAAAAATAGCTAAAGTAAAGTCGGTTATTCAGTTGTGAAGTTGTATGGGTTAACATAAATAACCGCTCCTTGTAATGTATTTGATTGCCATTATAGGCTGTCTTTAATCAGTTTGTCAATCTATTTATGAGAATTAATTAAATGTTTACATAATTTAGTTAATTAATGTATATTCATTCTTGTAGTATAATGATAAAAATACGGAGGCATAAAATATATGAATATCGCAATTATCGGCTTGGGAAATATCGGAGGTTCCTTTGCTCTTGCTATTAAAGCAAACATACCTGACGCTGACATATATGCAATTGATATCGATGCTGCAGTTATCGAAAAAGCAAAAAAACAGCATCTTATTAAAGACGGTTCTCAGGATTTTAAAGACATCATTCCGCAGGCAGATCTTATTATTTTCGCAGTTTACCCTAAACTGCTTGTTCAATTGGTAAAAGATTACGCACCTTACTTAAAAGAAGGGTGCATCATTACCGATGTTACAGGCGTGAAAACTTCGATTATCGGTGAAGTTGAACCTCTCCTGCCGGACCATGCCGATTTCGTTTTCGGTCATCCGATGGCCGGCAGAGAAAACCGGGGCCTTGAGTTCAGCAGCAGAGAAGTTTTTATCGGTGCAAACTATTTAATCACACCGACCCCGAGGAATAAAGAGAAAAACATCGATTTTCTGAAAAAATTTGTCAAAAAATTGGAATTCGGCAATATTTCAGTAATCACACCAGACTTCCACGATGAAGTTATCGGCTTTACCAGTCAGCTGGCTCACGTCATTGCCATTTCATTAATCAACAGCGATGACGCCGCTCGCAACACTAAAAAATATACAGGTGACAGCTACCGGGATTTAACACGCATCACAAACATTAATGAAAAATTGTGGCCTGAGTTATTTATGATGAATAAACAGCACCTTCTTCAGCATATTGATAATTTCCAGACACAGCTCGACAAACTTTACGCAGCAATTCAAAGTGATGATGTTGAAACGATGGAGAAAATGATGCTTGAAAGTACGAAGCGTTATAAAGATTTACATGATATAGAAGATTAAGTATGAAGAAAACACCGAATTCCTGAAGAATCCGGTGTTTTTTCAATAGACGGCAGCTTATGCCGATTCTGCGAGGCTGGGATACATATGAGAACCGATTATGCAAACCCTGCGGAGCTGGGATACATATGAGACCCAATCATACCAATCCCAGCAAAACCGGGTACACATGAGAACCGAACATACAAACCCCACGAAGCTGGGATACATATGAGAACCGATCATGCCAATCCCACGAAGCTGGGATACATATGAGAACCGATCATGCAAACCCTGCGGAGCTGGGATA
>X87_Garden_Dormouse__coassemble_103_pt1 | contig 18617 bp, 16 predicted proteins | sample X87_Garden_Dormouse__metabat2_low_PE_003 | metagenome-assembled genome bin X87_Garden_Dormouse | reverse complement strand
TCGTCTTCAAGAAGGTAATAATCATCATAGTTGTAAGTCGCCGTTCTGACTACACGGAACTGCTGGCCTAAAAGATCGTCAGCATTTTTAGTTCTGACATCAGTCACACTTTCGTATAAGCCGAGGTTATTGGGATTAACTTCAGCGACTAAATCTGTATTTCCTTCCTCAACAGGCATAGAAATCTCAGGCGCAGTAAGTTTATTGTACATGTCGTTGTAGCGCTGGCCGATCAGATTAATTACGTCATTATATTCATAGTCAAAACGTGCAAAGTATTCATAAGGGTCAGGTGAAGCTGTTCCGCCTAAGTGATTCGAAACTGCAACGTGAGAATATAAGGTCCCCTCGCCTGTTTCCTCAGCACTGACTACCGGCAACTTGTGTTTGTATAAGAGGTTCGCAATATAGTCTGCATAGTTGTTAATCGACTTCGCAAAGTCATGCGCATTATCGTAACGCATTAATTCAACGTGCATGTGCATATCATTTGAAACAGGACCCGCACCGTAGGCCAGGTAATCTGTGTCTGCCACCTGAATAATATTATCCGCATCTACAAACGCATGTACAAAAGCGTTCTCCCAGTTACGCGACATATATTCAATTTCACCGTATATAGTTGAGTTCTCGTTACCAACATCGTGAAGTACGACACCCTTAGGCTTTCCGACCTCACCGTTCTCAGGCTCCCAGCCATAATCGGAGTGATATGCGTATTTCGGCAGGTTAGGAATATAATCATATTTAATCTCTGCCACATCAAAATTATTGTCAGCTATATACTGGTTGATGTCAGTAATTGCGTCAGATAATGACATGGTGCTCACGGTGCTCGCTGCAGCGTAGACTTCCTCTCTATTTAACTCTTCATTCTCTAAAGCAAGCGATTCAGTTAAATCAGCTAACATTTGTTCGTCCGCTTCGATATTATCCTCATTCTCTTCTAAGAAAGCAGCTTGTTCCTCTGCCGATAAATTCTCAAGCTCCTCTTCCAGGGAATCAGAGTTATATTTGTATGTAGGTGCTTCTTCTGATTGAGATTGAGGAGTTTCGGCTGTTTCTGTTTCTTCGGTTGATTGTGTTTCTTCAGCAGCTTCTGGTTCGTCTGTCTCTGGTGCGCCTTCTTCTGATTCGTCAACTTCGGCAGATGCTTCTTCGTTCGCTGGTTCAGTTACGCTTTCGGTTTCAGCTGGCTGTTCACCTTCCTGAGAATCTGCTCCTTTTACTGCATCAGTTTCTTCAGACTGAACATCTTCAGATTCTTGTGTTTCCTGAACTGGCTCTTCCGCTGGTTCAGCCGGTTCTTCTGCGGACTCCGTTTCAGCTGTTTCTTCAGTCTCAACTTCTTCCGATGTCACTGTAGCTTCAGGCTCTGCTGATACTTCAGGTTCAACTTCCTGTTCTGGTTCAACTGCTTCTGTTTCAACTGCAGTATCTTCTTCAACTGTTTCTTCCGCTGAAGTTGCTTCTATAATTTCTTCAGCTTCTGCAGGCTCAGCCGCTTCAGCCGTTTCCTCAACTTGTTCTTCAGCCGGCTCAGCACTTTCTTCTTCAACAATGTTTACTTCTGTTGGCTCTTCCACCGGTTTTTCTGCTGGTTCTTCAGCAGCCTGTTCTTCAATATTACTTTCATCTAATTCATTTTCAGCGACTTCTTCTTCCGCTGTTTCTGTCTCTTCTGTTTCTTCTAGTTCGGAACTTTCTTCATCAGCTTCATCTGATGCTTTATCTTCTTCATTCTCATCCCATGCTTCGTCTTCTTCTGATTCAATAAAGTCGAGCTCTCTTTCTGGCTCTTCTTCACTTACCGCGTATTCTTCTGTGTTCGGATTCTGGTACTGCTCATCCTGATCTACTTCTTCTGCGTTAGCAACCATTGTCGATGCCAGCAGACTCGTTGAAACGAGTGTCGGTACAATTAAACGATTCTTATATTTCATTTTTGACCTCCATAAAAGTGTATTCTTACCTAGGATACTAAACTTCTTCACAAAATTGTTGAAATTTACAAAATTTTAAAAATTATTATTAAGGTATAAAAAAGCTCCCATTCCACTTCGGAATGAGAGCTGATATTTTAAGTAAATGTTTTAACGTCCCAAGCGGGAGTCGAACCCGCGGCCTGCGCCTTAGGAGGGCGCTGCTCTATCCAGCTGAGCTACCGGGACATAGTTTAATAATATTTATATTATAACAGAACTACGGCTCCGCTTCAGGAACAAAAGTTTTTCGAATTAAGGTTCACGCTTCTTCATCTCTTCGAGAATTCTTTGTTTCCCTGAATTTTTATGCGGTTTATCGAATACACGCATGCCTGGAACAAAATCAGAGTTAACTCGCCTGGCGGCTTGAGGACCTCGTTCTCTTCGTTCTGTATTTTTCTTGCGTATATCTGATAGCTTTGCAGTTTTCACAATATCTACCTCATTATTTTGATTTTATTATATCAAACCTTTCATGCTATTTTTAGTATGAACGTTGTTCAGATACCAAAAAAGACACCTCGTTATGAGGTGTCTCTACATAATTGTTTTATATTAAATCAGTTAACGCTTCTATAACAATAGGAAACTCTTTTAAGTTACTGAAAACCCACTCTATCGCTTCGTCCTCACCCGTTTCTTTAATCTTTCCGAGTAATTTTTTAATTTTAGATTTGGAAGGTTCTTCTTTAGATACTTCTTCGTGTAAATCTCTCGCATGCTGAACGACGATAGTTTTATTTTCATCATTACTATATAGATCAGATTTGTGTAACTCACCTATAAATTCGTCTGCAGTTATATTTTGCACGTTGTTATTTCCAATCTGCGTGTTGTGCGTTCCTCCATGATAATTGAATACATTTTGAGGAACAGTTATATTTTCATCATCTTTATCTTTATTCTCTTGTTTGTTTTCAATCGCTTGTATATCAAACGCTATATCTGAAAATATATCATTTATTACATATGTTGCGATGTCATGATACCAACCATTAAAGGCGTCTCTAGTAGACGAACCACCGTACTTATGTTTTAAAATTGTTACAACGTCACTACCTCGCGCTACTTCATTCATCATTCCTAATACAGAAGGCAGTCTATCCTTTTTGTCATCCGGTAAGAAAACAGCACCTTGTCCCATTTCTTCTCTGTATTTCTCGTTGAAGTCTTTGAATCCTTCTTTTAATTGAGAGAAATAAGGCTCCATGTAAGCATCTTCTGTAATATGTTCATAGAAATCTTTCAATTTCCTATCGAATGTATAACTGCTATACTCACTGAGTTCTCCAAAATGCATTTGGGATTTCATAAAACTTCTTTTAAACTCTAATAAGTTACTCATGACCTTCCCCCTATGGTTAATATCTCAATCATAACAAAAAGCGCACCCGATTAAGAGTTATGACGTCATTGAATCAATGACGTATTTTAAGGTGTCTGAAGGCCTCGCAGTGACAAGGCTAGGATCTTGTTGGTTAACTGGACTAAAGTCTCACAGCTGCTATTTTAGGAGGGAAATTGATGGTGCGGGATAAAATCTTTTCTTCTAACGTTTTTATTTTCAAATTAATTATTTCTTTGACGAAATTTCTATAAATAAAATACATCAGCTGTAAACATAAATTATTCAGTCTTATAAATGATGTTGAATATTTACAGTTTTAATATTCACTTTAGAAATGCGAAAAAAATAAGCTCTCACACCATTTTCAGATGTAAGAGCTTATTAAACATTGACGTCCTGGGAGGGATTCGAACCCCCGACCGATGCCTTAGAAGGGCATTGCTCTATCCAGCTGAGCTACCAGGACTTAATTAACACAATAGTTATTATAACCAGAGCGCATAGTGAAAGTCAATGCATTTTTTGGTTTTTTTAATATAATGTTAATGTTACGTTAACCACTCTGTTTTTAAGAGACGATAAAGCGCGCAGTCATGGTAATGGTCGTATAAAAATTCATAATCCTTCATAACCGCTTCCTGGGTAAAATTCAGCCGTTCCGGAATTTTTCTGCTTTTTATATTCTCTGTTCCCGCTATAATTTCTATCCGGTGCAGGCCGATTTCCTGAAAGCCGTAGTTGACTAATCCTTCTACAGCTTTTGACATTGTCCCTGTACCGGTATATTTTTCGGCGAGCCAGTAGCCGATCTGACCGCGCCTGCTGAGTCCGTCAATCGTGTTGAAACCGCAAGTGCCTGCGAGCTCTCCCTGATAATACACTCCGAGCGTTAAGGCCGACCGGGCATCGTTCGTTTCGATCCACTCTTTGATAATCGGTCCGTACTGCTCCGGCGTCTTCATAAAGTCCACCCAGGGCAGCCATTCACGGAGCTGGACTCTGTTCTCATCAATCAGGTTAAACATTTCTTTTCTTTCATTTACTTGAACCTGTTTCAGTTCCAGATCTTCATTAATTTTGATTTTCATGCTGCAAATCCCCCTTTTTTAGCTGCCGAGGTTAAATTCATCCATCAGCTTATGCTTCCGGCTGTAGTACGAGGCGATTTGTGTATCCGTGTCGATGACTAAATAGCTTTCCGGATACTCATTTCTTGAAGACGTAATGCTGCCGGGGTTTATCGCGTAAACGCCATTGATTTTCTCGATTTTAGCTACATGGGAATGCCCGTATAGCGCATATTTTGCGCCAGTTTCCGCCGCTTTTTCCGCGAGGGTATGACGGTCAGATTTAATGCCGAACAGGTGGCCGTGCGTATAAAACATGCCTGCTTCTTCTAAAAGTCCCGTTTCAGGATAAGTGTCATCGCGGTCAGTATTGCCAAGAACGCGCAGAAATTTTTCCATGTCCGGGTCGTCATATGGAAATTCACTGTCGCCGAGATGAATCGCCGCGTCGGGTTTTACCGTGTCATACACTTCAGTTAAAATATTTCTTTCACTGTGATTGTCGCTAATGACTAAAACTCTCATCTGTAAATCCCCCTATTTTTTTAACTTGTCGAATGCTTTCGTATCATTCATTAATTTTTCGAGTGCTTTCCCTCTATGACTGATTTCCCCTTTTTCTTCGGAAGTAATCTCGCCGAGGTAAATTCCCTTCAGCGTTTTAAACAGAGGATCGTAGCCGAAGCCTTTATCGCCATGCGGTTCATGTAAAATTTCACCGGCTAAAGTGCCTTCATAAGTAAGCGTTTCTTCTCCCGGAATCGATAAAGCGAGCACACATGTGAAATATGCAGCTCTGTTGTCGATGCCTTCCAGCTCTTCGAGCAGTTTTTGATTGTTCTTTTCATCTGTCGCACCTTCGCCTGAATAGCGTGCAGAATATACGCCCGGTCTACCCTCCAGCGCTTCCACCGACAGGCCCGAATCATCGCTCACGACTGGCAGGTTTAATGCTTCTTTAGCTGCTTCGGATTTTAAAATCGCGTTCTCTCTGAAAGTCGTCCCGGTTTCTTCAACTTCAAATTCCGGTAATAATTCTTTGATGCCGACAACTTCGAAGCCTTCAAATATTGCTTTAAAGTCGTTAATTTTTCCCTGGTTTCCGCTTGCTATAACTATTTTTGTCATTAATAACTCTCCTGTAATAAAATATTTTCGATGCTGTAATCTATATTCGGAATCCAGCTGTTCATTACCTTTTCAAAACGCTGATTCTCTCCGTGGATAAAGATCTTATGAACCGGTGATTTGTTATCCGCTGTCAGCAGTTTCTTCTTATGCAGCTGCACCAGCGCAACCGACACCGTTTCAAATCCCGCATCGATAATATGCTTTTCTCCCTTAAAAAACTCATCGATATACTTTTCGATAATCGGGAAATGCGTACACCCGAGAATGACCGTATCCGCCTTAATCTCTCTGTAGGGCGCGAGTTTTTCTGCCACGGTCCGTCTTGTAATATCCGGATTTTCATAATCCAGGCTTTCGATCAGCGTCACAAATTCCGGACAGGCCAGATTGTGAATTTTTACATCTTGATCAAAACTTAAAATGCCCTGCTCATAGGCGCCGGATTTTATCGTGCCTTCGGTCGCTAAAAGCAGGATTTCGTTATTATCGCTCTTTCTGAGCGCACCGAGGGAACCCGGATTGATTACCCCGTAAACCGGAATATCAATTTCATCGCGGAGCTCCGGCATCACTGCCGCCGTCGCCGTATTGCAGGCGATAATGACGGCTTTGACGCCTTTATTAATTAAAAACTCCACGGCCTCTGCCGTGTAGCGTTTAACATCCTCCTGACTTTTCGGTCCGTACGGACAGTGCAGGCTGTCCGCAAAATAATACACTTCCTCGCTCGGCAGGGCGTGAATAATTTCCTTCATTACCGTCAGCCCGCCGACCCCCGAATCCATAATGCCTATCGGTTTATTCATATGTTATTCTCTCGCTTTCCCTGAGAACATGCTCCAGTGCTGCAGGCAGAATTTTACGTTCTGCTTCATCCAGGTTCGCCGTAATCTTCGCAATATAATCGATCCGTTTATCGATGACCTGCTGGATAATCTCCCTGCCTTTTTCCTCCATGCTCACAAGCACGAGGCGTTTATCCTTATCGGAACGGTCACGTCTCACGTAATTGCCGCTCTCGAGTTTATCGACAATATCCGTCGTCGTCGAGTGCGCAAGGTACAGTCTCGTCGCAAGTTCGCCGATGGTAATGCCGTCCTTGTCGCCCACCCACTGCAGCGCCACAAACTGGAGCGGCGAAATATCATGATGCTTTAGAATTTCCCTGCCGTTCACCCGGACATGCGACGCGATGTAGCGCAACGATTTTTCAATTGATTTAGTCTCCTGCTCATCATACATAGTAGCCAGTCCCCTTAAACATCCTTTATCAATATAATAACGTAAATCGAAAGAAAAAAATAGGAAGATGGGCGGATGCGTTTGATGCGGATGGTGAAAATGAATAAGAGCAGACGTCGCGGTCAGCTCTTTAATGAAACTTCTGCTTAAATTCTTCATCTAATTTGCGGCGGGTTCTGATTGACGTAACGGCGAAAAATATTAAGGCCGCTGCGAGAATTGCAATTATAAAATACAAGATATTTCCTATCGGATTGTTGAATAAGAAAGGTATCGAGATAATCAGCAGAGCCCCTGTTATGGACATACCTATAATTGAATAGGATAATTTCATAATCATTGCGGAATCACGCCCTTATTTTGGAATGAGGTGGTTCTTTATGAAAATAGTACCGCAAATTGATGTGGAAATACAGACGTATGGGGGAATTTTGCATTGGTCTGCTGATTTTTATCGATACTAATGTGTTTGGGGGTTAGATATGCATTAGTGAGCTCGTTTTCCTTATAACTAATGCAGAAACGTGCAAGGTGGCGATAAAAACGATGACCTTGCTCATTATGAAGGCGAAAACGTGCAAGGTGGCGACAAAAACGATGACCTTGCTCATTATGAAGGCAGAAACGTGCAAGGTGACGATAAAAACAACGACCTTGCTCATCACATGGACAAAAACGTGCAAGGTGGCGACAAAAACAACGACCCTGCTCATTACGAAGACAGAAACGTGCAAGGTGACGATAAAAACAACGACCTTGCTCATTATGAAGGCGAAAACGTGCAAGGTGGCGACAAAAACAACGACCTTGCTCATTATGAGGGCAGAAACGTGCAAGGTGACGATAAAAACAACGACCCTGCTCATTATGAGGGCAGAAACGTGCAAGGTGGCGACAAAAACGACGACCTTGCTCATCACATGGACAAAAACTCCTCAAACAAAAAAGACCCCCGCAACAGCGGGGGTCTCGCCTTACCAGTATAAATATTAGTTAACTTCGTGGTCACTTCCGAAGAATGATTTGAACATGTGGAATGTTGTTTCGCGCTGCATTGATGCGATTGATGTCGTTAAAGGAATACCTTTTGGACATGCTTCGACACAGTTTTGCGCCATTCCGCATTCTGCGATGCCGCCTGTACCCATTAGTGCATCTAGTCTTTCGTTTTTAGACATGCTGCCTGTCGGGTGAAGGTTGAACAGACGCACTTGTGAAATTGGTGCTGCGCCCATGAAATTAGATTTGCTGTTAACGTTCGGACAAACTTCTAAACATACACCGCAAGACATACATTTAGATAATTCATACGCGATTTGACGTTTTTTCTCAGGCATTCTAGGTCCTGGTCCAAGGTCGTACGTACCATCGATCGGTACCCAAGCCTGGACGCGTTTTAAGTTATCGAACATGAATGAACGGTCTACCTGCAGGTCTCTCACTATAGGGAAAGTGCTCATCGGTTCTAATTTAATCGGCTGCTCATACTGGTCAACGAGCGCAGTACATGACTGGCGCGCCGTGCCGTTGATAACCATTGAACATGCGCCGCAGACTTCTTCAAGACAGCTCGCGTCCCATGTTACCGGTGTTGTTTTCTGACCTTTTGCGTTGACCGGGTTTCTTTGAATTTCCATAAGCGCACTGATGATATTCATATTCGGACGGTATGGAATTTCGAACTCTTCCCAGTAACTGCTAGTTTCCGGATTTTCCTGGCGTTTGATACTTAGCTTTATTGTTTTTGTTTCAGTTGCTGTAGTACTCATTTTTATTTAGCCATCCCCTTCTACTAATGTTTAGTTGAATAGTCACGAATACGCGGCGGAATCAGGCTCACGTCAACGTCTTCGTATTCGAATCTCGGTGCTTCAGCCGGTCCTTCGTAGTATGCTTTAGTCGTTTTCAGCCATTCTTCGTCGTTGCGGTCCGGGAATTCCGGTTTGAAGTGTGCACCGCGCGATTCGTTTCTGTTGTATGCGCCGATAGTAATCACGCGCGCAAGGACAAGCATATTCCATAACTGGCGTGTAAAGAAGGCCGCCTGGTTACTCCATTTCTTAGTATCGTTAATGTTGATCTGTTTGTAGCGCTCCATTAACTCTAAGATTTTCTTGTCAGTTTCAAGCAATTTATCGTTATGACGAACTACTGTTACGTTAGCTGTCATGATTTCACCAAGTTCTCTGTGGATTACATAAGCGTTTTCCGTACCGTCCATCGCAAGGATGTTGTCGAATTTCTCCTGCTCAGCCTGAGCATGTCTCTCGTAAACTGACTCATCAAGATCCTGGTAGGAAGTCTCAAGTGTCTTCACGTATTCCATCGCTTTCGGTCCTGCAACCATACCGCCGTAAATTGCTGACAGCAGTGAGTTCGCACCTAAGCGGTTCCCGCCGTGCTGCGAGTAATCACATTCGCCCGCTGCAAACAGCCCTGGAATCGTTGTCATCTGATCGTAGTCTACATACAGACCGCCCATCGAGTAGTGTACCGCCGGGAAGATTTTCATCGGTACTTTACGCGGGTCGTCGCCTGTAAATTTCTCGTAGATTTCAATAATTCCGCCGAGTTTTACATCGAGTTCATGTGCATCTTTATGTGATAAATCAAGATAAACCATGTTTTCGCCGTTAATGCCGAGTTTCTGGTTCACACACACGTCAAAGATTTCACGTGTTGCGATATCACGGGGTACAAGGTTACCGTAGTCCGGATATTTTTCTTCGAGGAAGTACCATGGCTTGCCGTCTTTATAAGTCCAGACACGTCCGCCTTCTCCGCGTGCTGATTCACTCATCAGACGGAGTTTATCGTCTCCCGGGATTGCTGTCGGGTGAATCTGAATGAATTCACCGTTTGCGTATACTGCACCCTGCTGATAAACGATCGATGCCGCTGATCCTGTGTTGATCATCGAGTTCGTCGATTTACCAAAGATAATACCAGGGCCGCCCGTCGCCATAATCACAGCGTCAGCTTTAAAGGTTTTAATTTCACCGCTTGTAATTTCCTGAGCTGTAATACCGCGTGCTTTGCCTTCATCGTCTACGACAACACCGAGGAATTCCCATCCTTCGTACTTGTCGACCTGTCCTTTAACTTCAAAGCTTCTCACCTGCTCATCGAGCGCGTACAGAAGCTGCTGGCCAGTAGTTGCACCTGCGTAAGCTGTACGGTGGTGAAGCGTTCCGCCGAAACGTCTGAAGTCAAGCAGACCTTCAGGCGTTCTGTTGAACATTACACCCATGCGGTCAAGAAGATGGATAATCTTCGGCGCTGCTTCTGTCATTGCCTTAACCGGAGGCTGGTTTGCTAAAAAGTCTCCACCGTATACAGTATCGTCAAAGTGAATCAGCGGTGAGTCGCCTTCACCTTTCGTGTTTACTGCCCCGTTAATTCCGCCTTGTGCACACACCGAGTGTGAACGTTTAACCGGAACGATTGAAAATAGATCTATATTCGCACCAGATTCTGCTGCTTTGATCGTTGCCATCAACCCTGCGAGTCCCCCGCCGACAACGATTACTTTATTATCCGCCATTATTTACACTCCTTTTATACAAACGCAAAAATTGCCATTACTCCAATTGTAGAAATTATTAAGAAAATTAAAATTGCAATGTAGCTCATAACCTGCTGTGATTTGTCGGACTGCGTAATACCCCATGTAATCATGAACGTCCATAAACCGTTTGCAAAATGGAATACCGTTGCAACCACACCGACAATCCAGAATACAAGCCAGAATGGATTTGCAACAATCTGTTCAACCATCTGGAAGTTTACTTCTTCACCTAAAAAGACTTGAATACGAGTCTGGTAAACGTGCACCGCGATGAAGATAAACGCCACAACACCGGAAATTCTTTGAAGCAGGAACATCCAGTTGCGGTATGTTCCGTATCTGCCCACATTATTTTTAGCAGTAAAAGCGATATAAATACCGTAGATACCGTGGAACAGAATTGGTAAGTAAATGATGAAAATTTCAAGCAGAATAACGAACGGCAGGTTACCCATAATACCTGCAGCGAAGTTAAATGCTTCTTCACTGTATGTAGCGGTAAAGTTCACGAGCAAGTGCTGGATTAAAAATACCCCCAGCGGAATAACTCCGAGCAATGAATGTAATCTGCGAATGTAAAAACCTGAATCTTGATTCGACACAAAAGACCCCCCTAACTATTTGTCAACAAACTTTAACTCTTATTTTACCCGTAATAATTTTACAAATCAAGATACCGTTTAATCTTTTACACTTTTCTTTTACATTCGCAGCCTTACGCCTGTTCATTCAGTTTCTCAACTATATTTTCCGCTACATTTTTCGGAATTCCTATCTCTGTGAAGTCGCTCACATTCTTTTCCTTCATCCTTTTGATTGAACCAAATTTTGAAAGTAACTTTCGTTTCCGGGTCGGTCCGACCCCTTCGATATTATCCAGCTGGGACACAATTGACGTTTTCCGGCGCGTATTCCGGTGAAATGAAATTGCAAACCGGTGTACTTCATCCTGAATCCGCTGCAGAAGATAGAAGCTTTGCGAGTTCTTTTTCATCGGGACAATTTCCGCCGGATCTCCGTAGAGCAGTTCCGCCGTCGAGTGTTTGTCATTTTTCGCAAGACCTGCCACCGGAATATCGAGCGACAGTTCGTTTAAGAGCACCCCTTTAACCGTATTCATATGGCCGACTCCCCCGTCGACAATAATCAGATCAGGAAGCGGCAGCCGTTCTTTTAAGACGCGCGTGTAGCGGCGTCTGACCGCTTCAGCCATGGAAGCATAGTCATCCGGGCCCTTCACCGTTTTAATTTTATATTTGCGGTAGTCCTTCTTCGAAGGCTTCCCGTCGATAAAGGACACCATCACGCTGACCGGGTCCACACCTTGAATATTTGAGTTGTCGAACGCTTCGATGCGGCGCGGTGTTTCGATATTCATAACGTCGCCGAGGGTCTCGATCGCTTTAATCGTCCGCTCTTCATCGCGCGCAATCATTTCGAATTTATTTTCGATGGCGATGCCGGCATTTTTAATCGCAAGATCCACCATTTCGCGTTTTGCCCCGCGCGCCGGTGCTTTCACTTTTGCCGGCAGCGCTTCGTCCAGCAGCGAGACGTTAAATTCTTTAGGAATATGCACTTCTTTCGGCATCAGATTCGAATTCAAATCGTAAAACTGCACGATAAATCTGAAGAATTCCTCCTCAGCTGAGTCATTCATCGGGAACATTTCCGCTTTTTTCTCGATTAATTTACCGCTTCTGATAAAGAGCACCGATACCGACATCCAGCCGTTATCCACCGCGTAGCCGAAACAGTCGCGCGCGGTCATATCGGCTGTCAGCATGTTCTGCTTCAGCATAGTATTTTCAATATGCCCCATCAGATCCCGGTATTCTTTCGCTTTCTCAAATTCGAGCTCTTCAGCAGCTGCCTGCATTTTTTCTTTCAGTTCCGCCATTACCTCGTCAGTTTCGCCGTTTAAAAAGTTTGTGATGCCGTCTATCATCTTCTGGTTTTGTTCGTCTGTAACGTTAAACACACAAGGACCGAGACATTGGCCGATATGATAGTACAGACAGAGTTTATCCGGCATGACGTTGCATTTTCTGAGCGGATATATACGATCCAGCAGCTTTTTCGTTTCATGCGCGCTGTAGGCGTTCGGGTAAGGTCCGAAAAACTTGCCGGTTTTCGGTTTTACCGTCCGCGTGACAACCAGCTTAGGATGTTTTTCCTTCGTAATTTTAATGAAAGGATAGCTTTTATCATCTTTCAGCAGGATGTTGTATCTCGGCAGATGTTTTTTAATTAAAGTATTTTCCAGGAGGAGCGATTCGACTTCCGACTGCGTAACGATAAAATCGAAATCGACGATATCGGCTACGAGCCGCATCGTTTTCTCATCATGCGCGCCGGTGAAGTACGAACGCACCCTGTTCCGCAGGTTTTTCGCCTTGCCCACATAAATAATTTCACCATCGCTGTTTTTCATTAAGTAACAGCCGGGTTCAACAGGCAGGACTGATAGTTTCAATTTAAGTTCAGACATGATTCATCCCTTCTTCATAAAAAAAGCCGCCTCAATGGCGGCTTTAAAATTTAAGCATGTTTTTCTATTAATGCAGCAAGTTGTTCTTTAGGCTGGAATCCAACTACTTTGTCAACAGGCTCGCCGTCTTTGAAAAGAATTAAAGTTGGAATACTCATTACTTCGTACTCGCTTGCTGTAGCTTGGTTTTCATCAACATTTAATTTAGCAATATTAGCTTTGCCTTCAACTTCAGGCGCTAATTCTTCAAGGATTGGAGCGATCATTTTACAAGGCCCGCACCATGGTGCCCAAAAGTCTACTAATGTAATTCCACTACCAATTTCTTCTTTAAATCCTGCGTCGTTCACTTCAATAATAGCCATCTAAAACTACCTCCATATTTGTAATGATTTCATTATACAACAATTCAATTTGTCACTCAACGGTATTGCTTAGGCGAAATATATCAGGTAAACAATGCCGCTTATAAACATTATCACACTGATAACAATCAGTACTTTCGCAAGTTTATACATATCAAAGTTATCCACCGGGATCACCTACTTCATTTCGACTATCGTTACGCCGAAGCCGCCTTCACTCGGCATGCCGCCCCGGAAGGAAGCTACTTTCGGATGGCGTTTTAAATACTGCTGCACACCTTTTTGCAGGGCGCCGGTGCCTTTTCCGTGAATAATCTCGACATCTGCGTAGTTCGACAGAAGCACCTGGTCAAGATAGTGCTCGAGACGAATTAAAGCATCTTCATAACGCTCGCCGCGAAGATCAAGCGTTCGGCTGACCTGGGTCTTATTCTGCCGGATGGTCACCGGTTTTTCAGCTTTTTTCGCTTTTCTTTTCTTCACTTCTGACTTGTCGAGCTTCATCTTAATAATACCCATCTGCACAGTGACTTCATCGCCGTTAAGACCGATGATTTCACCTTTCTGTCCGTAAGTCAGCACATCGACTTCATCGCCGGTCTGCAGGGTTTCTTCTTTTTCATTGCGGATGTCTTTTTTAATGTCACGCGCGTAATAACTGTCGGATAATTCTTTTTTAGCCTTGATGAGTTCGTGTTCCTGAATGCTGTCCGCACCAAGCTCCTTCATCATTTCAAGCTCTTTAATAATTTCCGCCGCTTCAAGTTCCCGCTGTTTAACGATGCGGTTCGCTTCATCTTCAGCGTTCTTAATTAATTTATCTTTAAAGTTGGTAAACTGCTCATTCGATTCTTTCAGTTCCTTCTGCAGTTTTTCAGCTTCTCTCAGCAGCTCCTGTGTATCCTGCTCGTGCTCGCGCGCAAGTGTTGTGTGGCGCTCGAGTGCTGTAATCATTTCGTTGACTTCCATGTTATCGCGGCCCGTGAGCTTCCGTGCCCGGTCAATTACACTGGTGCTAAGGCCAAGCTTCTCGGAAATTTCAAAGGCATTTGATTTACCCGGAATGCCCATTAACAGTCTGTAGGTCGGCGATAAAGTGCTCACGTCGAACTCGACACTCGCATTGATAACATCTTCGCGCGTATAGCTAAACGATTTCAGCTGAGGATAATGCGTCGTTGAAATAATTTTCGCCTGTTTTTCCAGCAGGTATTCAATAATGCTGATGGCGAGTGCAGCACCTTCTTCAGGGTCCGTCCCCGCGCCGAGCTCATCCAGAATAACCAGCGAATCGCTGTCAACGCGCTTTAAAATGTCAGCGATATTTACCATATGGCTTGAGAAAGTCGACAGTGACTGCTCGATCGACTGCTCGTCACCGATATCTGCATAGACATTTTTAAAGACTGAAATCTCAGAGCCGTCGCGGGCAGGAATCGGAATACCGGCCTGCGCCATTAAGACGGATAAACCGACTGTTTTAATCGTTACTGTTTTACCGCCGGTATTCGGTCCGGTAATAATAACTGCTTTTGTTTCAGGTTCGACGACGATATCATTTTTCACAACTGTTTCACTGTCGATTAAGGGATGGAAGGCACCGATTAAACGAATGCTTTCATCATCTGCAATCAGCGGTTTCGTTCCTTTAATATGCGCACCGTATTTCGCTTTCGCAAAGACGAAATCAATATGGTGCAGATTTATATTATGTTCATATAAATCATGCGCGACTGTGCTGACCTGTTCTGTCAGTTCGCTTAAGATACGGGTAATTTCCGCTTCTTCAGATTCTTTTAAGCGCGTAATATTATTCGTCATATCAACGATTGCTGTCGGTTCGACATAAATCGTCTGTCCACTCTGTGACGAGTCGTGGATAATGCCTTTAAATTCGCTGCGGTAATCCACGTTGACAGGAATCACATAGCGTCCGTTCCGCATGGTGATAATACTGTCGGAGAGCTTGCGCTGATTTTTTCTGACGATATCGTTTAAGCGTTCGCGGATTTTCTGTTCTTCCGCACCGATCCTCCTTCTAATACGGAGAAGTTCAGGTGACGCGTGGTCAAGGACAGTTACTTCATCGACAGTTTCCGTTATACGCTTGTAGAGAAAATGAATGTCTTCAAGTTCTGCGATATACGGTTTAATATTCGGCAGAAAGATTTCATCTTCTTCAAAAGCGTTCACGAGACCCGCTAACATATGCTTTCTGTTTAAAAGCGATTTAATTTTATTAAAATCGCTCACGCCTAAAATGCTTCCGATTTCCGCCCGCTTGACGAAGGGTTTAATGTCGCTGATTCCCCCGAGTTCAACGTGGCGGTATCGGAGCATAGCCGAGGCATCATCAACCTCTTCTATATTTTTAACTACTGTTGCTAAGTCAGTTTCGACAATTGAAAAATTCAGTTTCTCTTTTGTCTTATCGCTGACTGCAAATGTTCTGACGGATTCGAGAATTTTATCGAATTCCAGTTTGGTGAATGTTTTGTCATTCATTTATATCACTCTGCTTACCTTTTTTAATAAATGCTTTAAATTCTTCCCTTGTGCATGTGTTCAATACCTGCGATTTTTTCACGAAGGCTTTCTGCAGCGTAGCCACGCCGTACTTCATAAAGTCGAAATGATCGGTGTGGTGTGCATCGGTGTTGACTGTAAACATCACATCGCGGTTATGAATGACTTCCGAAGACAGATCAAGACGCTGCGGATTGGCGTTAATTTCAAGCACCGTATTTGTCTTCTGTGCATAAAGAAACAAGTCGTCCATATTTACCGGATACCCGTCCCGCGTACCGATTAACCGCCCCGTCGGATGAGCTATGTGCCGCACGTAAGGATTATCCATCGCCGTTTTCAGACGGTTCATAATCTGTTCTTCAGACTGCTGGAAACTCGAATGAATGGCGGCAATGACGTAATCCAGTTTTTGTAATATTTCGTCTGAATAGTCGAGTGTACCGTCGGCTAAAATATCCATCTCCGTACCGCTGTAAACGTCGATATCGTCATATTCCGCATCGATCTCCCTGATTTCTTCGAGCTGCTGAAGCAGACGTTTGTCGCTTAAGCCGTTGGCCACCCGCAGACTTTTCGAATGGTCGGTAATTACGATATATTCATAGCCTTTTTGCCTTGCAGCCTCTACCATATCCCTCACACTGTAGGCGCCGTCGCTGTATACGGTATGCATGTGCAGGTCGCCTTTAATATCTTCCGGTTTAACAATTTCTTTAATGCCGATATCAGTTTCCTTGCCCGTTTCCCGCATAGCCGGCGGAATATAAGGCAGGTCGAAGTGTTCGTAGAACTCTCTTTCCGTGTCGAAAGTTTTCATTCCGTCTTTTGTCTCAACACCGTATTCGCTTATTTTTTCACCGCGCGCTTTTGCGATTTGGCGCATTTTTACGTTATGGTCTTTTGAACCTGTGAAATGCTGCAGCGTTGAAATATATTCTTCGCCGTTTACAAACCTGAAATCGACGTTAATCTGTTCGAAATCGTGCTCGATTTCAATCGACAGTTTCTTATCGCCCCGGGACACTACATCTGTTACGAAACTCTGGCTGACCATCGTTTCGGTAAACAGTTCATAATCTTCCACTTTGACGATAAAATCCAAATCTCTCGACGTCTCCTTCGTCCGGCGGCCGCTGCCCGTCATATCGTAGCGTTCGACGCCCGGAATCGTCTCGATGACGTCCGTTATTACTTTTTTAAATTTTAATATGCGTGCAAGCGGATAGCGTTCAGGTCTGGTCAGCACCGATTCTATCGATTTTAAAATGTTCTCTTCCGTCTTTTTGCCGAAGCCTGTAAGTGTGCTGACCTTATTAGCTTCGCAGGCCGCTTTTAAATCTTCCAGCGTACTGATGCCGAGTTCGTCGTGAATTTTCGCAATTTTTTTCGGCCCGAGCGTCGGGAGTTTCAGCATGCGGATCAGGCCGCTCGGCACTTTATCTTCTAATTCTTTTAAGACCGATGACTCGCCTGTTTGAACGAACTCAGTAATCACCTCGTTAGTCCCTTTGCCGATACCTTTCAGCGCGCTGAAATCAGGAATTTCCCCGAGGGTTCTTCCGTCAGTTTCTAAAGACGCCGCCGCCTTTCTGTAGGCGGAAACTTTAAAAGGGTTCTCCAAATTCAGTTCCATATATACTGCTATCTTTTCGAGCAGCCTGATTACATCTTTTTTATTCATGTCTACCTCCGAAAAAAGAGCCATATCTCTATGACTCTACTTGTATCCATTCTATTAATTTGTCCGATATTATAAATGTGTGTTCCATTATAAATGAGGCAATGCCCGATTCTGCCAGAGCTTCCTGCAGGGGCAGATAAGGAATCGTTGCAGCGAAAAACAGTATTACAACGATAAAGTACACCGCTTCGATGAGACCGAGCACTGTACCGGTAATGCTGGTCGCAAGTCCTCCGGTTGTGACCTGCTGGAAATAATCAAATCCGCTAACGATAATCTGAATCACTACTTTGCTGACGATAAAAATAATAAAGAAAGCAAACATATAATAGTAGGCATATTCAAAATTACCGACTTCGCTGAGCACCGGATTCGGATTCTCCTGGGCAGTGGACGGGTACGGCATGATTAAATAAAATCTGCTGCCGAGTGTTTCATAATTTAATGAAGCAATGACGATTGCCGATATTGTACCGAGCAGGTGCATAAACTGGAGTACCGCCCCGCGGCGGTAACCGGCAATCAGTCCGATTAAAAGTATAAGTAGAAGTATCAAAGTCATAAGCTAGTTCCCTTTTTTAAGCGCGCTGTGTTCTTTTTCCAGCGCCTCGTATTTTTCTTTTAACTTTATATAATCATCCATAATATTACAAGCCGTAAGCACCGCTTTTCTTGTCGTATCGAGCCCCGGACTCTTAGCAGCAATCGCCGTAATATTACTGTCGACCGCATCAGCCACCCGCCTCAGATGGTCCTCATTCTCGCGGCCGACCAGCGTATAATACTCATTGTATATTTTTACAGCAATGCGTGTTTTCTTTCCGCTCATATTACATTGCCCCCATCTCGATAAAATTTCTCACACATTTACCTATTTCAATAGTTTATTATACTTATCCCCTAATGTTAATACAAGGAATTAAAATGGTGCCGGGATTGGGTTTGCGGATGATTTTAATGATAAGTGCAGCTGATTTTTGGGAGTTCTCTCCATTTTGGGGGTTTTTCTTCTTTTTAGTCCTCCATTCTGAGCAAGGTTGACGTTTTAGGAGTGACCTTGCTCGTTTCTGCCTTCATTATGAGCAAGATCATCATTTTTATCGCCACCTTGCTCGTTTTTGCCTTCATTATGAGCAGGGTCATGGTTTTTATCGTCACCTTGCACGTTTTCGTCTTCATTATGAGCAAGGTCATGGTTTTTATCGCTACC
>X87_Garden_Dormouse__coassemble_100_pt1 | contig 18764 bp, 15 predicted proteins | sample X87_Garden_Dormouse__metabat2_low_PE_003 | metagenome-assembled genome bin X87_Garden_Dormouse | reverse complement strand
ATATTAACACACCACCGGGGCAACGACGAAAAAATCAGCCAGCTTCTAACCGAGCTGAAGATGATGCGTATCCCGCTCCTCGCTCCGGATATTAATACATCCATATGGCAGAACTCGCAGCAAGAAGGCATCCTGCTCGGCTTTTCGATGATCAGCGGAATTTCAAGGCCGCTGTATGAAGCGCTCATCGCAGCGCGTAAGCACGGCGGTCCTTTTAAGGATATATACGACCTGGTTTCCCGCACAGATTTTAAATTCAATGAAAAAATCTTAAGAAACTTAATTATCTCGGGGACACTCGACGGTTTTGAAGAAAACAGAAAAACGATGCTGCAGACATTGCCCGATATTTTATCGACGGTGAGCGACGGTTATCAGCACGACTCGTTCTTAAGCTCCCTCGGTTTTAATCTTAAAAAAGAATACCGGTACAGCGAAGAAATGGACGGCGCTGAAAAAATTGAAGGCGAAAAAGAAGCGCTCGGATTTTATATTTCAACGCATCCCATCCTCTTAAAGCACCGGGAACTTGAATTTATTCCCTTTTCGCTGATTCATCATAAACGTAAACACGGTACCTATCTTCTCTATATTGAAGATTTCCGCACGATTAAAGTGAAGAAAACAGGGCAGAATATGGCCTTTTTGACACTGACTGACGGGCATTCTAATATTGACGGTGTCCTGTTTGCGAAAGAGTATTTTAAATATCATCCTATGCTGAAAGAATCGATTGTGGCAGCGGATGCAACTTACGGAATTCGCCAAGGAAAACCGCAGCTCGTTATAGACAGACTGTATCCGGCGGACGACTACGTCCGGACGTATATGGAGAAAACAAAGAAAATCTATATCAGGGATGTCAGTATCGATGAAATTTCAGAGCTGCTCGCAGACAGCGGGGTGCCGATTCACGATTTTCATACGCAAGAATTCGCCGGATATATTCCAATCAGTAAAATAGAAACGTTAATTTCAAACATACAAGTCGAAAATATCCGTTTAATCGTGTAAATTTATTGTAAAGCCTAAAAAAAAATGATAATATACCGTGGTATGACCACTTTAGGAGGAACTAATTTTGTCTTTAAAAAGCGATGCATTAGAACTGCACAAAGTTAACCAGGGAAAGCTTTCCGTCAATTCAAAAGTAGCATTAAAGGATAAAGAGGCGCTCAGCCTGGCGTATTCACCGGGAGTTGCTGAGCCGTGCAAGGAAATATACGAAGATGAAAGAAAGATATTTGATTACACGATTAAAGGTAATACTGTAGGCGTTGTAACTGATGGTTCGGCAGTGCTCGGACTCGGCAATATCGGAGCTTCAGCCAGTCTGCCGGTAATGGAAGGGAAGAGTGCGCTTCTTAAAAACTTTGCAGGCGTAGATTCTTTCCCAATCGCTTTAAAAACAAATGACGTCGATGAAATCGTCAATACAGTTAAACTGATGACTCCTGTTTTCGGCGGTATTAATCTGGAAGATATTTCAGCGCCGAGATGTTTTGAAATTGAGGAAAGACTGAAAAAGGAAACTGATATTCCTGTCTTTCACGATGATCAGCACGGGACGGCTATCGTTACGCTGGCTGGTCTGATAAACGCAGTCAAACTGACAGGCAAAACTTTATCTACTGTTAAAGTGGTACTGAACGGCGCGGGCGCTGCAGGTGTTGCTATTGTTAAACTGCTTCACAGTTTTGGTGTTAAAGATATGATTATGTGTGATTCGCGCGGAGCAATTTACGAAGGCCGTGAATCAGGCATGAACGCAATCAAAGATGAAGTTGCGAAGTTCACCAATATCGATAATGAAGAAGGCAAGCTTTCAGATGTTATTAAAGATGCAGATATTTTTATCGGTGTATCGGTGGAAAATGCAGTAACTGAAGATATGGTCCGTTCGATGAATGAAGATCCGATTATCTTTGCCATGGCAAACCCGACTCCTGAAATTATGCCTGATGTCGCGATTGCTGCCGGTGCCAAAGTAGTGGGCACAGGACGCAGCGACTTCCCGAACCAGGTTAACAATGTACTGGCTTTCCCGGGTATTTTCAGAGGTGCGCTCGATGTTCAGTCAACGCACATCAATGAAGAAATGAAAAAAGCGGCAGTGCTTGCAATCGCAGAAATTGTTAAGCCGGAAGAATTGAGTGCGGATTATGTGATTCCGGACGCCTTCCATCCGGAAGTAGCACCGATGGTTGCAGAGCGCGTGGCAGCAGCTGCTATGAATACGGGCGTGTCGCGTAAAAAAGTTGAAGCCGGTTACGTTTACTCCAGGACGAAAAAACTGATCAGCGAATTGAACGGTTAATCATGGAAAATAAAAAGGGTCTTCAGATGATTCTTGAAGAGATTAATAAAATTATTGTGGATCAGAATATCGGCATCGGAGAGAAGATACCGAGTGAACGCTATTTGAAAGAACGGCTGAATGTCAGCCGGCAGAGTGTAAGAGAAGCGCTGAGAGCGCTGGAACTTATCGGGGTTATTTACGTTAAACGCGGGGAAGGTACGTATCTTGCGAATATCGACAGCCACCAGCTCTACACTTTAATAGCGAAATATCTGCTTAGAACAGACAGACAATATGAAGAGTTAGTTGAATTGATGCATATGATTGATTATTACTACGAACATAAATATAATGGCATGAAAACTGTGGATGACGGTGATAATCAAGTGGTGCAGAGAATCTACAAACTGCTGAAAAAATATGCTGACGGCTATGACAGCTAACTTCGATGAGGTGTAAAAATGTTAAAGGATATATTTTTTAAACTGAACAAAAAAGCAAGTGATGAAAAAACGGATAAGGCTGAGAAACAGGAAACGATTATGACGAAGTGTCCAAACTGCAAGAAGATTCTTTATTCAAAAGATCTTCACAAGCGTTTGAACGTCTGTTCAAATTGCGACCATCATCTGCCGATTATAAGCACGGAGCGGATGGATGCGCTGCTCGATATTGACAGCGGCAAAGAACTGTTTGCAAATATTACATCGGTTAACCCGCTGAATTTCCCGAATTACGAAGAGAAACTTGCTTCTGATAAAGAGAAAACAGGTCTCGAAGAAGCATTGATCGTTTCCCACGGGAAAATTATGGGCAGTGAAGCGGTCGTCGCGATTATGGATCCGCGTTTCCGTATGGGCAGCATGGGTTCGGCGCTCGGTGAAAAACTGGCGCGTACTTTCCAGTATGCAACAGAACACAGACTGCCGGTCATCGTCTTTACAGCGAGCGGCGGCGCGCGCATGCAGGAAGGGATTTTATCGCTAATGCAGATGGCGAAAGTCAGCGTTGCGATTGAACGGCATAACAAAGCAGGTCTTCTTTACATCGCCTACATGACAAACCCTACAACGGGCGGAGTATCTGCATCATTTGCATCAGTCGGTGATATCAACCTCGCTGAAAAAGGCGCTTTAATCGGTTTTGCCGGACGCCGTGTAATCGAAGAAACAATTAAAGAAAAACTGCCGGATGATTTCCAGACGGCGGAGTTTTTACTCAAGCACGGGCAGCTTGATGATGTCGTCAACAGAGTTAACATGAAACGCTATCTTGGCACGATTTTAAAGATGCATGAAGAGGTTGTGTAATTATGGTATTTGAATTTGAAAAACCGGTTCAGGAACTGGAAAACAAAATTAAAGAGCTTGAAAAATATGCCCATAAAAACAAGCTGGATCTGACGACTGAAATCAGCTTTCTGGAGAGAAAAGTGAAGGATAAAAAAGAAGAAGTATATTCTCAGCTTACACCCTGGCAGCGTGTTGAAATTGCACGCTACATAAAACGGCCGACTTCAAAAGAATATATCGCCGCGCTGTTCGATGACTTTATCGAGTTTAAAGGCGACCGCGCCTACTCGGATGACAATGCGATTATCGGTGGCATTGCGATGTTCAAGGGACGTCCAGTGACCGTAATCGGCAACCAGCGCGGAATGGATACGAAAGATAATATTGCGCGCAACTTCGGCATGGCGCACCCCGACGGCTACAGGAAAGCTCTCCGTCTGATGAAGCAGGCGGAGAAATTCAAACGCCCGGTAATCTGCTTTATAGATACGAAAGGCGCATATCCGGGTAAAGCCGCTGAAGAACGCGGCCAGAGCGAGTCGATTGCAAGAAACCTGGTCGAAATGGCTGGTCTGACTGTGCCTGTAATCAGTATTGTTATAGGGGAAGGCGGTTCAGGCGGTGCACTAGCGCTCGGTGTCTGCAATAAATTATTCATGCTCGAAAACGCAACGTACTCGGTGATTTCACCAGAGGGTGCAGCAAGTATTTTATTTAAAGACGCTTCGCTGAAAGAAATCGCAGCGGAATCTTTAAAAATAACTGCAGCCGACCTGCTTGAACTCGGCGTGAGTGACGGCACGATAAAAGAACCGGCCGGCGGCGCTCATCACGATAAATCATTCGTTTTCAACAAAACGGATGAAGTGCTGCAGAATGCACTGGCGGAACTTACGCCGATGGACGGTAATGCTTTAGTCGATCAGCGTTACGACAAATACATGTCGATTGGACAGTTCAGTGAATAACAGGAATATATAAATCGCACTTGCCCGTATGGAGGCGGGTGCGATTTTTTTGATTAGTGCGTCAATGACGTGTGTTCATTGGCCGGCTGGTAGCTTTACTCAGCCAATGAACTTAAGTCGGTATCGCACCGCAAGCCCGCCTTTCGATTTACTCGCATTTTCCCCGCCATATAGATAGACCGTGAAAGCATAATTATGCTATGTTTAAATGGACTGGCAGGTGGGTGATAATCATGAGGAAAATAGCGGTTTTGACAAGCGGCGGAGATGCGCCCGGCATGAATGCCGCGATACGTGCAGTGGTGCGTAAAGCAATTCATGACGGGATGGAAGTTTACGGTGTAAGCCACGGTTTTAACGGACTGATAAATAACGATATTAACAAAATGGATCTCGGTGATGTCGGCGATATTATTCACCGGGGCGGGACGGCTTTATATTCCGCACGCTGTGAAGAGTTCAGGACTGAAGAAGGCAGAAAGCGTGCGGCGGATAATTTAAAGACGTACGGTATTGAAGGTCTCGTCGTTATCGGCGGGGACGGTACGTACAAAGGTGCTTTTGAACTGTCGAAACTCGGTGTGAAAACCGTCGGTGTGCCTGCGACAATCGATAATGATATTGCCGGCACTGATGTAACTATCGGCTATGACACAGCACTCAACACCATCGTTGATATGATCGATCGTATCCGGGACACGGCAACGAGCCATGAACGGACCTTTATCATTGAAGTGATGGGCAGGGATTCCGGGGAACTTGCACTAAACGCGGGGCTCGCAGCCGGCGCGGAAACAATTTTTATTCCGGAGCGGAATACGAAGATGGAAGATGTGGCCGAACGCATTCAGGCCGGGCTTGACCGGGGGAAAAAACATTCCCTTATCGTTGTGGCAGAAGGGGTCATGACTGCAGAATACTGTAGCGCTCAACTGGCAAAGTATATTAATATAGAAACCAGAATCAGTGTTTTAGGACATATCCAGCGCGGTGGCAAACCGAGTGCCGCAGACAGGGTGCTCGGTTCGAGGCTCGGCGCTTATGCAGTGAGCCTTTTAGAGGCAGGGCAGTCGGGTGTCGGCGCCGGTATTTCCAAAAATGAATTAACAGCCACAGATTTTTCGTACGTACATGTACATGAGAAAAAGTATGACAACAGTATTTATCTGCTTTCAAAAGAGCTTTCAATTTAGGAGGAAAAGAAGAATGAGAAATACAAAGATTGTATGTACAATAGGACCGGCCTCAGAATCGGAAGAAGTGCTTGAAAAAGTAATTATGGCGGGGATGAACGTTGCGCGTTTAAACTTTTCGCATGGTGACCACAAAGAACACCAGGCGCGCATTGATACGATTAGAAAAGTAGCGAAACGCCTCGATAAAACAGTCGGTATTCTCTTGGACACAAAAGGACCGGAAATCAGAACGCACTCGATGGAAAATGGAGAGGTTGAACTTGTCCGCGGACAGAAAATCGAAGTGTCCATGACAGAGGTGCTCGGTAATTCAGAACGCTTCTCTGTTTCCTATGAAGGGCTGATCGATGATGTTGACCCGGGAGACTTTATTCTTCTTGATGACGGGCTAGTTGAACTTGAAATCGATGAACTGAATAAAGATACAGGCATTATTACGACGACTGTTAAAAACAACGGCCTCTTAAAAAATAAAAAAGGGGTTAACGTGCCTGGTGTCAGCGTAAAACTCCCAGGTTTAACAGAAAAAGATAAGGAAGATGTGAAGTTCGGCATCGAGCAGGGTGTGGATTTTATCGCGGCAAGCTTTGTCAGACGTGCCCAGGATGTGCTTGAAATCCGGGAGATGCTTGAATCACACGATGGCGAATACATTAAAATTATTCCTAAAATTGAAAACCAGGAAGGAATCGACAACATCGATGAAATCCTGAAAATTTCAGACGGCCTGATGGTAGCCCGAGGTGATCTCGGTGTGGAAATTGCACCGGAAACAGTACCGATGATGCAAAAAGAACTCATCAGAAAATGTAATTTACTCGGTAAACCGGTAATTACTGCAACACAGATGCTCGATTCCATGCAGACGAATCCGAGATGTACACGCGCTGAAGCAAGTGACGTGGCGAACGCAATTTACGACGGCAGCGATGCGGTAATGCTGAGCGGTGAAACTGCAGCAGGTGCATATCCGGTTGAAGCAGTGCAGACGATGGCGAAAATCGCAGTGTCGGCTGAAGAGGCTCAGGACTATAAGAAATTATTATCCGACAGAACGAAATCAACTCAGACGAACATGGTGACGGCAATCGGTGTATCCGTTGCCCACACAGCTCTGAATTTAAAATGTAAAGCAATTGTCGCCGCAACTGAAAGCGGACATACAGCGAATATGATTGCGAAATACCGTCCGCATGCGAATATCGTGGCGGTCACTCCTTATGAACATGTCGCGCGTCAGCTTAATCTCGTCTGGGGTGTCAACCCGATCGTTAAAGAAGCGGAAAGAGATACAGATGAACTGCTCAATACATCTGTAATGGCAACGCTTGAAAAAGGCTACGCAAATGAAGGTGACCTAATTATTATTACTGCAGGTGTGCCTGCAGGCAGAGCGGGCACGACGAACTTAATGAAACTGCACGTCGTCGGGGATACGCTGATTAAAGCACAGGGTATCGGCGATAAAACAGCAGTCGGAGAAGTAGTTACTGCAAGAAATTATAATGAACTGGAAGGCAAAGATACGACCGACAAGATTGTCGTTGTTCAGTCAGTCGACGCCTTAATGACGCCGCTCTTAATTAAAGCAGCAGGACTAATTACGGTTGAAGGCGGACTGACAAGCCAGGGTGCTATTGTCGGCTTGAATCTGGAGCTGCCGACCATCGTCGGTGCGAAAGAAGCACTTGAAGTGCTGGAAGATAATATGCTCGTTACCATAGACAGTGAACAGAGCGTAGTCTACAGCGGACATGCGCATGTGTTATAAGGATTAGAGGTGTGTTGGATGAAAAAAACGCTTGCTGCATTAGTCGGGAGTATATTGATTTTATCAGCATGTTCAGCCGGCAATGAAGAACAGCCGGCTGAAGAAGCAGCTCCCGAGACTGAGCAGGAAAATACAGAACAAGCTGCTGGCAGCAGCGATATGTCGTCAGCTGATTTAATTGAGAGTGCAGTTGAAAATAGTGAAGGTATTACGAGCTATGAAGCCCGCCAGTCATTTAAAATTACTATGCCGGAGGAAGAAAGTACAATTCGGACGATTATGACTTATGGCGGACAAAATGAGCTGAAACTCTCTGTGAATAACAATGGTGATATCATTACTCATTATATGGTTGAAGGTGACCACTTTATGTACCGGGACAATGAAATCGTCGATACAGAAGAAACAGTGGAAATTGAAGGCAGCGATTACGAGACAATCGTCTCGGCACTTCAAAACTACCCGGAAGGCGAAGTCAGCGAACTTGACGAAGGGTATGCACTCACGATAAAGATCGATGACATCTCAGGATTCAGCAGTTTTATCGATGAGGAAACACTCTCTGATATCGAATCGGCAGAAAGCATTAATGGCACGATTCAGCTGTACTTTGATGCGGAATATAAATTTACGGGCAGCGAACTTAAAGCGGACCTGGTGAATGAGGGCGAAGAAATTACGATTCACTCGACGGTCGATTATACGAATATCGACAAGGTTGACATGATTGAAAAACCTCATAATATGTCAGAATAAAATATCAGGATCAAGAAACCGGAGGCGGTGTATAAAAACGCCTCCGGTTTTTTATTAACAATTAACTTATACTTATGCTAATATATAAGATAATTAACTGATTCTTATTAAACGATAAATAATCAGTTAAACAGTAATAGAATCTCGCAGTATCAAAGGTTGCGCTTACATTTTGTATTCTTATTCACAAACTTGGGTCTGCCAGAAGATTAAACATAGATGTGACAATTTTGTTATACTTGGTTTAAAGATTCTGTTACATACTTAGGAGGGGGATTTATGACTGGAAACAGCGGTTTAGAAGGTGTTGTAATTGGAGAATCAAGAATCAGTTCAATTATCGGCACACAGCTGACTTATTGCGGTTATGAAATTGATGATTTAGCAGAAAATGCTGAGTTTGAAGAAGTGGTTTATTTATTATGGCACGATGATTTGCCAAATGCCGAAGAACTCAAACAGTTTAAAAAGGAGCTTTACGAGCACGCTTTTTTAACTGACGATGCAAAGAATTTCTACAAAACGTTTGTAGATAAATCTGTACACCCTATGAGCGCGCTGCGCACTGCGGTCTCACTGCTTGCGCATACGGACGAGAAGGCTGAAGAACAGTCTGAAGAAGCGACGCTTCGTAAAGGAATTCGCATTCAGTCGAAAATTCCTTCAATCGTTGCGGCAATTGCCCGCACACGTGAAGGAAAAGAAGTAATCGATCCGAATCCGGATTACGGTTATGCGAAGAACTTCCTGTATATGCTTTACGGAGAAGAGCCGACTGAAGTTCAGGTTGAAGCGATGAACACAGCCTTGATTCTTCATGCGGACCACGAAATCAACGCATCGACATTTGCAGCGCGTGTAATCGTCGCGACTTTATCGGATGTATATTCCGGTGTTACTGGAGCGATTGGCGCCTTGAAGGGGCCGCTTCACGGCGGAGCGAATGAACAGGTAATGGCTATGCTTGAGGAAATCGGTTCTCTTGATAATGTCGACAGCTACATCCATAAAAAATTAGACAACAAAGAAAAAATTATGGGAATCGGCCACAGAGTTTATAAAGAAGGGGATCCGCGCGCGAAATATCTTGAAGATATGGCTCGCCGCTTAACTGAAGAAAACGGACAGCCTGAACTTTATGAAATGTCTGTGAAAATTGCACGCATTATTGAAGAAGAGAAAGGTCTTTTGCCTAACGTTGACTTCTTCAGTGCATCTGTTTACCATTCACTTGGTATTGCACATGACTTATTCACACCGATTTTTGCAGTCAGCAGAACGTCCGGCTGGATTGCACATATTTTCGAGCAGTACGAAAATAACAGATTAATCAGACCGCGTGCTGAGTACAACGGCCACACGGACAGAAAATACGAACCAATTGAAAAAAGATAATTAAAATACAACGGGGGTTTCATTAATGGCAGGAGAAAAAATTCAAACTAAAAATGGTGTACTGAACGTACCTGATAATCCGGTAATTCCTTTTATTGAAGGAGACGGAATCGGCCCGGATATCTGGGCAGCAGCGAGCAGAGTAATCGATGCAGCTGTAGAGAAAGCTTATAATGGCGAGAAGAAAATCGACTGGCTTGAAGTGTATGCGGGTCAGAAAGCATTCGACAAAACCGGCGAATGGCTTCCGCAGGATACACTTGATAAAATCAATGAGTATTTAATCGCTATTAAAGGACCGTTAACGACACCGATCGGCGGCGGTTTCCGTTCATTAAACGTTACACTGCGCCAGGAGCTCGACTTATTCGCGTGCCTGCGCCCTGTAAGACACTACAGCGGGGTGCCTTCACCGGTTAAACACCCTGAGCACTGCGACATGCAGATTTTCAGAGAAAACACTGAAGATATATATGCAGGTATCGAATTTAACGAAGGTACACCTGAAGTTAAAAAAGTGATCGACTTCCTGCAGGATGAAATGGGCGTTAAGAACATCCGTTTCCCTGAGTCTTCATCAATCGCTATCAAACCTGTATCAAAAGAAGGTACAGAACGTTTAGTGCGCTCTGCAATCAACTATGCAATCGAGCACAACAAACCATCAGTAACGCTGGTACACAAAGGAAACATCATGAAGTTCACTGAAGGCGGATTTAAAAAATGGGGTTACGAGCTAGCCCGCAATGAATTCGGCGACAAAACATTTACTTGGGCTGAATACGATGAAATCGTAGAAAAAGACGGTAAAGAAAAAGCTGATGAAGTGCAGAATCAGGCAGTTGCTGACGGCAAAATCATCATCAAAGACTCTATCGCAGATATCTTCTTGCAGCAGATTCTGACTCGTCCAAAAGAGTTCGACGTTGTTGCAACGATGAACTTAAACGGTGATTACATCAGTGATGCTCTTGCAGCTCAGGTTGGCGGAATCGGTATTGCACCGGGTGCGAACATCAACTACGAAACTGGTCACGCTATCTTTGAAGCAACACACGGTACAGCGCCTAAATATGCCGGTCAGGATAAAGTGAACCCGTCATCTGTCTTATTGTCAGGTGTCTTAATGCTGGAACACTTAGGATGGCAGGAAGCTGCTGATCTTGTGAACAGTGCAATTGAAAACACAATATCGAAAAAAATTGTCACATATGACTTCGCCCGCCTGATGGACGGTGCTACAGAAGTTAAATGTTCAGAGTTCGGCGATGCTTTAATCGAAAATATGCAATAATTCAGATTGTAAAATCTAAAGCTAAATATTATAATGGAAAAGCCGCTCCTCGGAGCGGCTTTTAATTTTGATACATATTGGAGGAAGTTTAAGCTGTGGACGAGAGTAAAAAGAAACAAGGATTGTTTCAGAAGTTTTTAGATTTTGTAGAATGGCTGGGTAACAAACTGCCGCACCCGGTTACGCTTTTTGCGCTGCTTGCGGTACTTACTTTAGTTTTATCATCAATTTTCGGAATACTTGGAATTTCCGTCACACATCCAGGTGAAGGCAATGAAACAGTTACCGTAAATAATCTATTAAATGCTGAAGGAATCAGTTATATATTTGAAAGTATGACGGATAATTTCATTAACTTCGCACCGCTCGGCGTTGTATTGTTAACAATGCTCGGTATCGGAGTGGCTGAGCGTTCCGGATTAATAGGCGCTGCTTTAAAAGCGTTTGTACTGTCAATTCCAAAAAACCTGATCACTGCAGGTCTGGTTTTTGCCGGGATTATGTCATCTGTAGCGTCTGATGCAGGTTATGTAGTACTGCCGCCGCTTGGTGCGCTTTTATACCTCGCACTCGGCAGACACCCGCTAGCGGGTCTTGCCGCGGCCTTTGCCGGGGTATCTGCAGGGTTTTCTGCGAACCTGCTCTTAAGCGGAACAGATGTGATGCTTGCTGAACTTACGTCAGCAGCTGCTGCAGTAATTGATCCTGCTTATGCAGACTCAATCAACGTGGCAATGAACTGGTACTTTATTATCGTGAGTGTGTTCTTGCTGACATTTGTCGGCTGGTTCGTTTCTGCCAAAATTGTTGAACCGCGCCTTGGTTCATTTAAAATGTCCAAAGAGCAGGAAGAAGAATTATCAGGTGAAGATGTGGACGGCATTCAAACACTTCAGCCTGTTGAGAAAAAAGGTCTGATATGGGCGCTTATCTCTGTCATAATCGGTCTCGGTCTTGCCGCACTGTTAGTAGTGCTGCCGAATTCACCGATGCGCGGATCAGATGACATCGGTTCTTACATGGACACGATTATCCAGTCACCGTTTATGAGTTCACTGGTGCCGATTATTGCGATACTCTTCTTCATTCCGGGTCTCGTATACGGTCTCGTAACAAAATCAATTAAAAACGATAAAGACGTAGCGAACCAGATGACTGACACTATGGCTTCCATGGGAATGTTTATCGTTCTGGCATTCGCAGCGGGTCAGTTTGTCGCTTACTTTACCGAATCTAATCTCGGTCTTGTCATCGGAGTTTACGGGGCTCAACTTTTAGACAGCCTCAGTCTGACGGGGGTACCATTGTTAATCGGCTTTATGCTTGTGACTGCGCTCATTAACCTGTTCATCGGAAGCGCGAGTGCCAAGTGGGCGCTTATGGCACCGATTTTCGTGCCGATTCTGATGCAGCTCGGATATTCTCCGGAACTGACGACGATGGCTTACCGTGTGGCGGACTCAAGTACAAATATTATTACACCGCTGATGACTTATTTTGCAATTATCATTGCTTTTGCACAGAAATACGATAAAAATATCGGTATCGGTACGCTGATTTCAGTTATGCTGCCGTACTCTATTTTCTTCTTTATCTTCTGGGCGCTTATGCTGATTGTCTGGAGTCTTCTCGGTCTGCCGCTCGGTCCGGATTCACCGGTTCACTATTAAAAAATACTTTAAAAACACCTGCCTCAATTTTGGGACAGGTGTTTTTTTAAAGACCTGGTCAACAGCAGGTCTTTTTTAATTGGCTAATATTCAATGGAACTGTATAATTTAAAGTAAGAATGAAGACTTAAGGAGAGTATTATGGCTAAGTTAATTCTCATGGATGGAAACAGTATCGCCTTCCGTGCATTTTACGGACTGCCGCTGTTAACGAATCAGAGCGGGCTGCACACGAATGCGATTTTCGGTTATGCGAGACTGCTTGAAAAAGTAATAAAAGAAGAAGACCCCGATTATTTTCTAGTGGCGTTTGATGCAGGTAAATCGACGTTCAGACATAAACAGTACACGGAATATAAAGGCGGCAGACAGAAAACTCCGCCGGAGCTCGGCGAGCAGTTCGCGCCGATCAGAAAGCTGATCGATGCCTATGGTATTAAACGTTTCGAGCACGAAGACTACGAAGCGGACGATATTATCGGCACATGGACCAAGCTCGCTGACAAAGAGAACTTTGAAACGATTGTTATTACCGGCGACAAAGACTTAACGCAGCTGGCAAGTGACCATACGAAAGTATATATTACGAAAAAAGGTGTTACGGATATCGAAGTGTACACGCCGGACCACGTTAGTGAAGTATATGACGGCCTTAAGCCGCTGCAGATTATCGATTTAAAAGGTCTGATGGGCGACAAATCGGATAACATTCCCGGCGTCCCGGGCGTCGGTGAAAAAACTGCGGTTAAACTTTTAAAAGAATACGGCAGCGTTGAAGAAGTACTGAATAACCTGGAAAATATCTCCGGTAAAAAATTAAACGAAAACTTAACGAACAATCAGGACATTGCGCTGATGAGTAAAGATCTTGCCACAATTTACCGCGATATGACGTTTGATTTCAATCTCGATGATCTCAAGTTCAAAAATGAGGATTCAGAAGAGAAATACGAGCTGTTTAAAGAGCTTGAATTTAATTCTCTTCTGAATAATATGGAAGCAGCCGAAGTGGAAGAGGTAGCCACTTTTACAGCAGAAACGACGGATTCTTTAAATGACTTCGGTGATGATATCAGCATTTATCTTGAAGTGCACGCGGACAACTATTTAAAACACAAACCTGAATATATCGGTATTGCTGATAAGAATTTTGTTCTCGTTAAAGCAGCATCTGAATTTGATTCCGACGAACTCAGCCAGTTTCTAAATACGCGTACTTCTGTCACGACCTATGATTTAAAACGGCAGGTTGCGCTGTTAAATCATCTGAACATTGAATTCGATCATTTTACAGAAGATATTATGCTCGGCAGCTTCTTATTAAATCCGTCTAAAAAAATTATCGATGTAGCTGAAACAGCGGCCGATTTTAACGTGTCGATTAACAGCGATGATTTCCATTATGGCAAAGGACGCAAGCAGAAAGACCCTTCAGCCGAGGAAACAAAAGCTTTCGTTGCCGATAAAATCCAGGCGATTGAAAAAGTGGTGGAGCCGATGGCGGAAAAATTACGTGCAGATGAAATGTACGACTTATGGCATGACCTTGAAATTCCGCTGTCGAAGGTGCTCGTTCAGATGGAACTTAAAGGCATCAAAGTCAAAACGGACCGCCTGAAAGAAATGGAAACAGAACTGAGCGGCCGGCTGAAAGAGATAGAAGAGAAAATATACGCGCTTGCAGGTGAGGAATTTAATATTAATTCCCCGAAACAGCTCGGCGTAATTTTATTTGAAAAACTCGGACTGCCGGTTATTAAAAAGACAAAAACCGGTTATTCGACAGCGGTCGATGTGCTGGAGCAGCTCGCGGACAAGCATGAAATTATCGAACATATTTTAACTTACCGCACTATCAGCAAGCTGCAGTCGACTTACGTTATTGGACTGCAGGGTGAAGTCACTGAAGATTCGCGCATTCATACGCGCTTTAATCAGACACTTGCTCAAACGGGGCGTTTATCGAGTGTGGAGCCGAACCTGCAAAATATTCCGATCAGACTGGAAGAAGGACGCAAAATCCGTCAGGCTTTCGTGCCGTCGAAAGAGGGCAACGTACTGCTCGGACTCGACTATTCACAAATTGAACTGCGCGTCCTCGCTGCAATTACAAAAGATGAATCGATGATCGAAGCTTTTACGAACGATATTGATATTCATACGAAAACGGCCATGGAAGTATACGGTGTCGAACTGGATGAAGTAACACCTGAAATGCGCCGGAACGCAAAAGCGGTAAACTTCGGTATCGTTTACGGCATCAGCGATTACGGACTGAGCCAGAACTTAGGCATTACGCGGAAGGAAGCGGGCCGGTTTATCGAAACCTATCTCGAATCCTTTAAAGAAGTCAAACAGTTTATGCACGATATCGTGCAGGACGCGAAACGCGACGGCTATGTTACGACGCTGCTGCACCGCCGCCGCTACGTGCCTGACGTTAATAGCAGAAACTTTAATGCGCGCTCTTTTGCAGAACGTACAGCGATGAACTCGCCGATTCAAGGGAGTGCTGCTGATATTATTAAACTCGCGATGGTAAAATACGCACAAAGCGAAGAAGCACAGAAATTTAATGCAGAATTATTATTACAGATCCACGATGAGCTGATCTTTGATATTCCGGAAAGTGAAGTGGAAGCTTTTATTCCGGTTATCAGAGATATTATGGAGAATGCTATAGACATCGACGTGCCGCTGAAAGTAGATGCAGGCTACGGAACGGACTGGTATGAAGTGAAGTAGGTGGAAGAATGCCGGAACTGCCGGAAGTAGAACTCGTTAAGCGGGAACTCACACCCGTTATCAATTTAAAGATTACGGATGTCGAGCTGTCGCAGTATATTTACAACGGGCATAAAACAAATAAAAGAACAATCGTCAAAGATAATCTCGACGCCTTTAAGGCTCTGGTTACAGGTAAGACGATTATGCATATCGGACGGCGCGGAAAGTATTTATATTTCCTGCTCGGTGACGAGTATGAAACGACGCATTTAGTCAGTCATCTCGGCATGTCCGGAGCGTACTTTATCGTGTCGGATTTTGAAGATATTAAAGAACATAATTTTAAAAAGCACTGGCAGGTTATTTTCTCTCTGGATAATGGTCAGAAGCTCATATATTCCGATATACGCCGCTTCGGAGAAATGCATACGCATGAAAGTCTGCATGACTTTCCGCCGTTTGCCCGCATGGCGCCGGAATATACGGATGAACTCAGCCTGGATCATTATATGACGATGATGCGCGCGAAGAAATATGAAAACAAGCCGGTTAAGGCGGCGATTATGGACGGCGAAGTGATTCCGGGTGTCGGTAATATATATGCGGTTGAGAGCTTGTATCTGTCTCATATTCTGCCGACGCGGAAAGTGAAAAATATTTCCGATAAACGCCTCCACGAGCTGTTCGACCGGATTACGGAAGTGTTTGAACTGTCCTTATCGAGGGGCGGTTCGACGATTTCCGACTACCGGAGTGTTACCGGCGGCAAGGGCGAAATGCAAAACAGCTTTAATGTCTATCAGCGAAAAACATGTCCGCTCGGACATCCGCTCAAGACGAAAGTGATTAATACACGCAATACTTTTTATTGCACAACATGTCAGAGGTGACGAAGGTCCATGTATAAAATAATCGGTTTAACAGGCGGCATCGCAAGCGGAAAAACAACGGTGAGCGACTATTTGAAAAAGCGGGGCTACGTTGTGCTTGATGCCGATGCCTATTCCAAAAAAACAACAGCGAAAAACGGTCCGGCGATTCCTGCAATTATCGAAGCTTTCGGAGCGGATATTGTGAGTGAATCTGGCGAGCTTGACCGAAAAAAACTCGGCAGCATTATTTTTAATGATGCCGATAAACGCCGCGAGCTGAATGAAATCGTTCATCCGCTGATCAGGGAGATGATGAATGCGGATGAAGAGAAGTATATTCAAAAAGGACATGTCTTTCTCGATATTCCGCTGCTGTTTGAAAACGGGCTGAACGAACGCTGTGATCTCGTGGTAACGGTCTTTGTCGACCGCGATACGCAGATCAAACGGCTGACAGCCCGGAATGATTTAACGGTGGAAGAAGCGGAAGCACGCATTAACAGCCAGATGCCGCTGACAGAAAAAGTTCAAAAGAGCGACTTCAGGCTGGATAATAACGGGACTGTCGAAATGCTGTATGAACAAATCGACAGATTTACAGAAGACTTGGAAAGTATGTGAAAACGTGTTCAATCACGACTTTAAATGTGTTATACTATTTATGAAAAATGATCATTCAAAGGAGCTCTAGTCATGAAAAAAGTTGCAATTAACGGTTTAGGTAGAATAGGAAGAATGGTGTTTCGTATTGTCACGGAATCAAAAGAACTTGATCTCGTTGCTATCAACGCGACACACCCTGCAGAAACTATCGCACATTTACTGAATTACGATACTACGCACGGAACATGGGATAAGCATGTTGAAGTGAAAGACGGCAACCTTGTGGTAGACGGTAAAGAAATTACTGTAACAGGCGACCGCAATCCTGAGAACCTGCCATGGGCTGACCTCGGCATCGATGTAGTTATCGAAGCAACAGGCGCTTTCAACCACGGTGACAAAGCACAGTCGCACATTAACGCCGGTGCTAAAAAAGTGCTGTTAACAGGACCTTCTAAAGGCGGCAATGTACAAACTCTCGTACGCGGAGTTAACTGTGCAACCTTGGATACTTCATCATACGATGTATTCTCGAATGCATCATGTACGACAAACTGTCTTGCACCTGTAGCGAAAGTACTGAACGATGAGTTCGGCATTAAAAACGGTCTCGTAACGACAGTTCACGCTTACACGAACGACCAGATGAACATCGACAACCCGCATAAAGATTTACGCCGTGCGCGTTCAGCTGCAGAAAACATTATTCCGACTTCAACAGGCGCTGCAAAAGCAACGGCTTTAGTGCTCCCGGAACTAGAAGGCAAACTCGACGGTATGGCACTCCGCGTACCGGTATCTAACGTATCTCTAGTCGATCTTGTTGTAGACCTTGAAAAAGATGTGACTAAAGAAGAAATCAATGAAGCGTTCAAGAAATACGAAGCTGACGCAATGAAAGGTATTTTAGGCGTAAGCGACGCGCCGTTAGTATCAAGCGACTTTAATACAGATCCGCGCAGCTCTATCGTTGACTCAGCCCTGACTATGGTTATGGATAACAACAAAGTTAAAGTACTGTCATGGTACGATAATGAGTGGGGTTACTCTGTAAGATGTGTTGAATTGGCTGAAATGATCGCGAAAGATATTTAACAATACAGTCACAGGAGGATAGTTGATGCTATCCTCTTTTTTGATACAATAAAATTAACAATATGAACGAAGGAGTGCTGGCATGAAATTAGTAAATAAAGAAGGACAAAGTACAGATTTGCTTATCAACGGCGAAACAGCATCATACAAAGGCGAAGAATACGATGTGATTATTCACGACGGGGACCTTGCAGGCGCCGGACATATTGCGACGAATAACTTTATCGTCAAAGAAGAATATATTAAAGAAATGATTAAAAGATTTAAAGGCCGGAAAGGCAATGTCGACCAGTACGACGGCTTTCAGGGCTTTATGCTGATAAAAAAAGACAACAAAATGTCGGTGCTGACAGGCTGGCAGACAACAGAAGACTTTACAGCCTGGGTGGAATCGGAAGCCTTCCAGAACTCGCACGTTAAAAAAGAACAGCGTGTAAAATCCGAAGGCAGCGATTACTTGGAAGCAATGCCGGTACGTGAAAACTTCAGCGTCGAAGGCTAAACTTTTTGTATGAAACAGTCGTGACACCTCTTACTTTGAGGTGGCGGGACTGTTTTTTTGATGAGGGGTGGATGGCGATTGAGACGGCGCGCCATTGTGGATGTGACAATGGCACGGTAAAGCGTCCAGCGCGCCATTGTGGATGTGACAATGGCACAGTAAGGTGTCCAGCGCGCCACTGTGAAAGTGACAATGACGGGATAGGGCGGCTACTCCATCACTGTGCCTTCCACAATGACGGGACAAGACGTTTACTCCGTCACTGTGATTTCCACAATGACGGGACAGATCGTTTACTCCGTCACTGTGCCTTCCACAATGACG
>X87_Garden_Dormouse__coassemble_97_pt1 | contig 19157 bp, 17 predicted proteins | sample X87_Garden_Dormouse__metabat2_low_PE_003 | metagenome-assembled genome bin X87_Garden_Dormouse | reverse complement strand
AAGGCTGCGGAGTTTTTCTATAAAGTTATTCAGGCTGCAGCGTTTTGTTTAAAGCAATAGTATAATGGCGCGGTTCACGGGCGCCGCTGATTGCAAATTTCTCATCGAATATGTAATACGGCAGCGTGCGGACTTTGTTTACTTTCGCCATATTAAAGTCGCCGATAACATTTTCCAAAAATAAGCTCGGGTCATTAATCACTTCGAGTGCGGGTACCTCAGGTATACCGTTCGTTTTGGCAATTTCTAAGAGCACATCTTTATCGCTGACGTTCTTACCTTCTGTAAAGTATGCTCGGTGCAGCGATTCAAGCACCGCTTCTCCGAGTCCGAATTCATACGCCAGTTTTAATAATCTGTGCGCATCTCTCGTATTCGCCGGGATAACTTTATCCATATTGAATTCGATACCGGCAATTTTGCCCTGTTCGACGATAAGATTCACCATTTCTTTAACTTCATCCAGCGGTTTCTCATGCTTTTCCGCAAGGACTTCATACATATTTTTCTCAGGTACTTTCGGCGCCTGGTTATCCAGTTCATAGCTCGCGTACTCTATATTAATTTTTGCATCTGTTTTGTATTCAGCCAGTGCTTTTTCAAAGTTCTTCTTGCCGATATAGCAAAACGGACATGCGATATCAGTATAAATTTTAACGTCCATCAGACCACTCCTTATCTTTATTAAATTTTAACACACTTACAGGCAGAATTAGAAAACTGTCACTATGTTGTGTATTTTTTCGTACTAAATAGTGTCAAAATCTGATACAATAATGTCTGTAAAACTATCAGGATTTATCCTGCAAATAAATTTGATAGGTGGAAAATATAATGAAATATCGAGTTTTACTTTACTATTACTACACGGATGTAGAAGATCCGGAAACATTTGCGGCAGAACATTTAAGATTCTGTAAGGACCTCGGGCTGAAAGGCCGTATTCTTGTTGCCGAAGAAGGTATCAACGGAACGGTTTCAGGCGATTACGAACAGACTGAACGCTATATGGAATATATGAAAGCACACCCTTTATTTAAAGATATTGTCTTTAAAATTGATGAAGCCGATGAACATGCATTTAAGAAAATGTTCGTGCGTCCGCGTCCTGAGCTTGTTAACCTGAGCCTTGATACTGACATCGACCCGCGTGAACAGACAGGTGAATACTTATCGCCTCAAGAATTCTACGAACAGATGCAGCGCGATGATACCGTAGTTCTCGACGTTCGCAACATTTATGAATACGACGTCGGCCACTTCCGCGGCGCAATCAAGCCGGAAGTTGAAACATTCAGAGATACACCGCAATGGGTGCGCGACAACAAGCATCTGTTTGAAGGCAAGAAGATTCTCACGTACTGCACAGGCGGAATCCGCTGTGAGAAATTCTCAGGATGGCTGAAAAATGAAGGCTTTGATAATGTAGCACAGCTGCACGGCGGCGTTGCAACATATTCGAAAGACCCTGTCGCTAAAGGTCAGCTGTGGGACGGACAGATGTACGTCTTTGATGAAAGACTGACAGTCCCGATTAATCAGGTTGAACACGTAGTTGTCGGCCGCGATCACTTTGACGGCGAACCGTGCGAACGTTATATCAACTGTGCGAACCCTGTCTGCAATGCTCAAATTTTAGCGTCTGAAGAAAACCAGCACTATCACCTCGGCGGATGTTCCATCGAATGTGCAGAACACCCGCGCAACAGATATATCGTTGAACACAACATGACCAGCGACTTCGTTAAAGAGCGTATAGAAGAATTAAAACAGACAGATTTTGCTAAAACAGAACCTGTTTTGAGTCATAAAGGTTAATATATATTTATCCAGCCAGCCGTGGAAGTCCGCGGCTGGCTTTTTTGTGATGTTTTTGACAAGTCCGGCCGCTTGCCGGTCAATGAGCTTGCCTCTTCTGCCGGGCAGACACTTTAGCCGGCCAATGAGCCTGCTTCTTCTGCCGGATAAACAGCTTACTCGGTCAATGAACCACCCTCCTTCCTTAATTCCTAGTAGAAAAGTAAGTTTTATTTGATAAATGCTGTTTAAATTATTGAATTATTCTAAATACGTGATATCATTAATTTCAATTCATAGTTATTGACTAGGAAAACCATATTACATATTAGGAATTTATTTATTGGAAGGAGAATTTCATGGAGTTTAATATTTTAAATCAAAGCCCTGTACTTAACGGACATTCTGTCGAACAGTCTCTCGGCCATACGACAGAGCTTGCGAAGCTGGCTGATCGCCTTGGCTACAAACGTTACTTCGTATCGGAACATCACAATATGGAAAATGTCATCGGTACATCACCTGAAGTTTTAGTAACACATCTTCTTAACCAGACAAAAAATATAAATGTCGGAGCAGGCGGTGTCATGCTGTCCCATCACAATCCTTTTCACGTAGCCGAGCAGTTCCAGCTGATCAGCCATCTCGCTCCCGGACGCGTCAATCTCGGTGTCGGCAAGGCTCCCGGCGGAACACCGCTCGCAACTGCTGCGCTGCAGCACGAGCTTCGGTCCGACATTGACTCCTTTAATGACCGATTCCTGAGTTTGAAATCTTTCGTGGACGGTACCCATGATAATCACAAAGTACTTAAAATATCCGTAGACACTGAATCTTCGAAACCTGATTTATTTTTGCTCGGCGGCAGTTTATCGTCTGCAAAATTTGCTGCTGACAATGAAGTGAATTATATCTTTGCTCATTTTATTAAAAATGATGAAAACTTGCTGAAAGAAGTCGCCTCAGCTTACAAAGAATTGTATCCTGATGGGAAATTCATTGCAGCCTTATCAGTGCTCTTAACTGAAACTGAAAAAGAAAAGAAAGCTGCGAAAGAAGAAAATGCAGTCTACTCTCTTAAATTCAAAGATGGCAGAACACTGCGTGTCACTACAGAAAAACAGGTCAATGACTATATTAAAAATACCGATGAAAAAATTGAAGTAGAGAAGAGTCAGCTGGATATGATACTCGGCACAAAGGACGAGATTTTATCGAAATTAAATGAACTCAGCAACAGCTGTCCAATCGATGAGTTCATGTTCCATCTGCCGACAGCAGATGCTGCCCTCCGCAACCTTACAATTGAAACACTTGCACCGATTCATACCATACACAAAGAAAAGGCTGGGATATTATGAGTAAGAAAGTACAATTCGGAGTTATGCTGCACGGCCCCGGCGGGCACATGAATGCATGGAGAAGCGAAGATGTTCCAAGTGATGCGAGCGTCAATTTCGAGCATTACAAAAATATTACTTTAAAGGCTGAAGATGCAGGTTTTTCTTTCATCTTTGTAGCTGACGGCCTGTATATAAACGATAAATCAATTCCGCACTTTTTAAGCCGCTTCGAACCGTTAACGCTGCTCGGAGCTCTTGCTCCGATTACATCTCATATCGGTCTGGTTGCAACGGTATCGACGTCCTACAGCGAACCGTTTACAATTGCACGCCAGCTCGCATCAGTTGATATAATGAGCGGCGGCCGCGCGGGCTGGAACGTCGTTACATCTCCGCTTGAAGGCAGTGCGAAAAACTTCAGCAAAGACAAACATCCGGAGCACAGTCTCCGCTACGATATCGCAGATGAACACCTCGCAGTCGTTCAAGGCTTGTGGGATTCCTTTGAAGATGATGCTTTTGTGCGCGACAAAAAGAGCGGGCAGTACTTCGATAAAGAGAAAATGCATCAGCTGAATTACGAAGGTGAATTCTTTAAGATCCAGGGACCGCTCAATATCGAACGCTCTCCTCAGGGCCAGCCGATAATTTTTCAGGCAGGTGCTTCTAAAAAAGGATCAGCATTCGCAGCACGAAATGCCGATGCTGTCTTCACCAATGCGAGCACTCTGGAAAAAGCGCAAAAAAGTTATGCAGACCTGCGCCAGCAGGCAGCGGATAACGGCCGCAGCCCTGACGAAATTAAAGTATTCCCGACCCTGCAGCCGATTGTCGGCAAAGACCAGGATGAGGTCCGCGAACGTTACGAATACATTAAGAATCTGGTAACGATTGAAGAAGCTCTCGCTTATCTCGGCCGTTACTTCGATCATCACGATTTCAGCCAGTACGACGTCGATGCACCGTTTCCTGAACTTGGAGATATCGGTAAGAACAGTTTCCAGTCGACAACTGACGAAATTAAAAAACGCGCTAAGGAAAACAAACTAACTCTGCGTCAGGTGGCCATGGAAGAAACAACACGTGAAAGTCCATTTATGGGGACATATGAAGAGGTCGCTGACCAGATTATTGAATGGGTTGATAACAAAGGCGCTGACGGATTTGTTCTGACTCCGCATGTACTCGGAGACTTCTTCCACGATTTTATCGAAAAAGTGATTCCGATTTTAACTGCTAAAGGATATTACGATACATCATACAGCGGCAAAACTTTGCGGGATGAACTCGGCCTGCCGTTTAAAGAAAACAGATATTCAAAATAAATTATGTGCAAGCATCTGCTTCCATTCGGAACAGATGCTTTTTGCTTTTTGATTGCGGTTTATAGATGTTCAAATCTTCCAAGATCGGGATGTAAACGCTTTAATTTTCTATTAAGTCTAAATTATCTGAAATTTCATTGACGAATGTTACCAGTCTTGCTACACTTAGCATTAAATTTTTATAAATACAGTTGCAGGAGGACTGCCATGCTTACTTTTTTTACAGCTTTATTTTTATTAATTGCAGGATATATGATTTACGGGAAAATTGTTGAAAAGATATTTGTAATCAATGATAAAAATCCCACTCCGGCCTATGAAACTAACGACGGTGTCGACTACATGCCGATGCACCCGATTAAAGGCTGGCTGATTCAGTTATTAAATATCGCAGGACTCGGTCCTGTATTCGGTGCGGTTGCAGGTGCCGTTTACGGACCGCCCGCCTTAATCTGGATAGTTGTCGGCTGTATTTTTGCCGGTGCTGTTCACGATTATTTTGCCGGCATGCTCAGTCTGAGACATAACGGTTCGCAGTTTCCCGCGCTGGTAGAAAGATACTTAGGAAAAGGTGTTAAAGCTTTTATCTACATCGTGTCACTAGCCTTAATGATTCTTGTGACTGCAGCGTTTACAGCAGGTCCCGCAGAATTGATTTCCTTAAAAACCAATGGTGCCATTCCATTCTTTGCTGCTTTAGTTATTATTTTTGCATACTTTGTTATGGCCGCAGTATTGCCGATTAATAAAATCATCGGCCGTATTTATCCATTTTTCGGTGCTGTGCTGATTATTATGGCAGTTTCAGTAATGATTGGTCTAATGTTTTCAAGCACCCCAATTCCAAACCTGACTTTTGAAAACCAGCACCCTGCAGGACTGCCTGTTTGGCCATTAATCATGGTAACAATTTCATGCGGCGCAATCAGCGGTTTCCATTCAACTCAAAGTCCGATTATTGCGCGTACAGTTAAGAAAGAATCAGATGGCAGAAAAGTATTTTTCGGCGCCATGATTGCTGAAGGTGTTATTGCATTAATCTGGGCGACTGCGGGTATGACTTTCTTCCACGGCACAGGCGGACTGGCTGATGCACTTGCTGCAGGCGGACCTGCCGGTGTAATTGATACAATCTCTATTGAGATGCTCGGTTCTGCCGGTGCGATTCTTGCATTTTTAGGTGCGATTATCTTACCGATTACAACAGGAGATACTGCACTTCGTTCATCGCGCATGATGCTGACTGAAGCCGTAGCAGGTCTAAGAAAGAGCCGTAAAGCACCAAAAATGATCTGGATGACAATTTGTGTTGGTATTCCGGCCTTCCTGCTATCAACAATCGATTATACCTTCCTTTGGAGATATCTCGGTTTTACAAACCAGACAGTCGCAGCGACAATGTTGTGGGTTGCCACTGTTTATCTCTTAAAAGAAGGAAAGTTACATTATATTGCAGGTATCCCGGCCTTGTTTATGACCGGTGTTGTCGGAACTTACTTCCTTTATGCACCGGAGACTTTAAATCTCGATTACGGAATCTCTGTTATCGGCGGTTTAATCCCCGTAGCTGTCACAGGTTTCCTTTATATCAAAGCAATTATGAAGCAGCGTACTGCAGAAGTTAAAGATGCTCTATATGAGCATTGATCCTTCTCATCCACTGCATAAAAATAGCGGGACCAGAATTCTTTAAGATTCTGGTCCCGCTCTTATATTTATTATAAATTAGTTAATGAAGTTGTGGCTTGCTGCTTGAGAAGCACTTAGTGTTCTCGTGCTCACACTTCCAAGTCCGCCATTAAACTGCATTTCAGAAACAACGATTGATCCGTCAGAGTTGACGCTTTCAACGATTGCAACGTGACCAAGTCCGTACGCACCATTAGTATAAGCTGGTGCCTGCATAATTGCACCTACAGAAGGTGAATTGCTTACTGAGTAACCTGCAGCTTGAGCGCCGGCTGCCCAGTTTTTAGCGTCGCCCCACATGTTGCCCACGCCAAGACCGCGCTGTGAGCGCTGTTCAAATACATACCATGCACATGTACCCCAGTCATAGTAGTTTGCACCGTTGCTTGCACTTGTTACAGGTGCTGATGCTGCTGGAGTTGCTGCCTGCGGCTGTTCAACTTCCTCTACTGCTGGCGCTGAAACTTCTTCTGTTTGCACTTCTTCTGCTGCTGGAGCTGGTGCTGATTCAGCTGGAGCCGCTTCTGCTGATTCAACTTCCTCTACTGCTGGTGCTGAAACTTCTTCAGCCGGAGCTGCAGTTTCCTCTGCAGGTGCTTCTTCTACTGTCATTGCTGCAGGTGCTGCTGATTCGGCAACTGAAATAGTTTTGCCTGCAATAATTAAATCTGAAGATAAGTTGTTCCAAGCTTTAAGGTTGTCGACTGTTACATTGAACTGATTAGCAATTGCGAATAAAGTGTCGCCAGCTTCAATTGTATATGTAGTAGCAGTTTCTTCCGCTTCAACTTCAACTTCTTCTGCAGGTGCTGCACTTGGTGCTTCAGCGTCTACTTTAAGAACATCTCCAGGGAAAATAAGGTCTGAAGTTAAGTTGTTTAATGATTTAATTTCATTAACTGATTGTGCTGTACCTGAAGAGATGCTCCAAAGAGTGTCCCCTGATTCTACTGTAATTTCTGATGCTGATATATTAGCTGCAGCTACTGCTGATAAAGCTGTAAGCGATGCTGCAGAGATAATTGTTTTTTTCATGTTTAAATCCTCCATAGTTTGGGAATAATGTTATTGAACTCTGTCCCGAGTCATTCCACGAGTATTACTATAGCATATGGCTCAAGGGATTTGGCGTTTGTAATTGACTTGTAATCTAATAGAAAAATTTATGAGATTAGAGTTATATAAAGTAAGCGGCTTCATAATTGTTAATTTTACGTAAAACACCCGCAAGCCTTGATATGCAAAGGCTGCGGGTGTTTTATCGTATATTTTAAATTCAAAGTTATCAAACTTTCGTAATATAACTGTAATGTTTTAAAAGAACACTAAATCAAGTAAAACCAGTGTCACACCGGCGACAAACCAGCCGATGGTCGTCGGAATTGACCAGACCATAATCTGTTCTTTAACTTTAGTTATACCGAGCATTCTGTTGACTACCCAGAACAGGCTGTCGTTAAAGTATGAGAAACACATTGCTCCGAATGCTGCTGCCTGGGCTGCGAGCACAGGATCAAGCCCCATGTTGGAAACGATTGGTGCAGCGATTGAAGCCGCTGTAATCATTGCTACAGTGCCGCTTCCCTGCACCAGACGCACAAAGGTTGCGATAAAGAACGGAATCAGTATCGCCGGCACACTCCACGTCGCGACATATTCCGCAATAACTTCACCCGTACCGCTCACGCGCAGCACTTCTCCGAGCGCTCCCCCTGCACCGGTAACGAGCAGTATAATACCTGATGTTTTAATTCCTGTTTCCAATTCATCGAGGGTAGCACCCTTCGAATATCCTTTGGTCAGGAATAAGAGAGAATAAATCAGACCGAGAGCCACAGCGACAATCGGATTTCCGAAAAATGTAATGTATGATAGTACTGTTTCAGAAATATTAATTATCCCGCCGTCCTGCAAAGCATTAATTCCTGTATTACTAAAAATTAAAATGAGCGGAATAGCGATTGGCAGAGCAGATAAGATAAAGGAAGGCAGTTCCTTTTCACGTACTGATACTGCATCTTCAAATTCTGCGAATGCTTCTTTAGCAGAAGGACGGTAATAACCTTCGCCTTCTGCTTCTGGCAGCTGGTAAATTTTCCGGCCAATCCACTGTGCATATAAAACACCTGAAATAACAACAGGCACAGAAACAATTAGACCGATTATAACCATCTTACCGACGTCAGCACCGAATATTCCTGCTACACCTAGAGGTCCTGGTGTCGGCGGCACTGCATGATGTGTCGCAGCAAGACCGACTGCCAGTGCCACACCAAGTGTAATAACAGATTTACCTGTTTGACGTGACAAGGCTTTAACCAGCGGATGCAGAATTACGAAGGCTGAATCTACAAAGATTGGAATTGCAACGATGTAACCGCTGACCGCAATTGCCCATTCTTCTTTTTTCCGTCCAATAAACTTAATCATCGTATACGCCAGTTTTTCTGCAGCACCTGAAATTTCCATAATTTTACCCATCATAATTCCAAGTCCAATAATAATACCGATTGAAGCCAGAGTTGAACCAAAGCCGGAAGAAATTGTTCCGATAGTATCTTCAGGTGACATCCCCCCGATAATACCGGTCATTACTGCCGCGATAAGTAAAGCAAGGAATACATGTATGCGAGTCTTAAGCACTAAAAAGATAAGCAGTGCGATGCCGATAACCAGACCGACTATCATTTGTGTCGATGAAACATCTGTCATATAATTTCCCCTCCATCAAAAAGCGTTTTCATTTTATGTAAATTAAAGGGGCGGATAAACCGCCCTGGAATTATTTTCTGAAAGTTAATGCATATTCTCCTGCGAGTTTAATACATTCTTCCATGCTTTCGCTGGATGCAATATTTTGTCCTGCGATATCGAATGCTGTACCGTGATCTACTGAGCTTCTCAGGAAAGGCAAGCCGTTTGTAATCGAAATTGTTTTGTGGAAATCCGTCATTTTCGCTGCGATGTGCCCCTGATCGTGGTAGAGAGAAATGACTGCATCATAACGTCCGTTAAGTGCTTGGAAGAATACAGAGTCTGCAGGAACCGGTCCTGCGACTTCGTAGCCGTCTGCCTGTGCACGTTTGATTCCCGGAGTAATTTCATCGATTTCTTCGTTGCCGAATAGTCCGCCTTCTCCGCTGTGAGGGTTTAATCCTGCCACTGCAAGTTTTGGTGCTTCAACACCAAGTTTAATTAAAGCGTCATACGAACGTTTAATGTAATCGTGCACACGTTCAGCTGTCATCTGGTCAATCGCATCTTTTACGGACAAGTGGCGCGTCAGGAAGAATATGCGCAGGCTTTTCACCTGGAACATCGTTAATGGATCGTGCGAATTCGTCAGCTCTTCAAGCATTTCAGTGTGTCCGATAAACGGCACTTCAGCCGCTTTCAGCGATTCTTTGTTAATCGGTGTTGTTGCCAGTGCATCAACTTTTCCGTCCATAGCGAGTTTAATTGCATATTCGATGTATTCAAAGGCAGCTTTACCGCATTGTTTTTGAACTTCTCCAAATTGGAAAGTTTCTGTATCGACATTATTTAAATCGATTAGATTGATTGCCTTGCCTGAAAAGTCCGCTTCTTCGACTTCTTTAATTACGTTTACCGGCAAATCAGTGCCTGTAATTTCCAATGCCTTATCGATAATTTTTTTATCGCCGACAACGATTGAATTTGCCGCTTCAAGCACCTCGCTGTTTAAAAATGATTTCACTGTAATTTCCGGACCAATCCCTGCCGGATCTCCCATTGGTACTGCAATAATTGCTTTTGTCATATATAATTCCTCCTATTTTGATTTTAAATACTGCACCGCTTCATAGAGTGTGTGCCTGCTGCCGATCATGCCGCCTTTAGTTACCAGAGGCAGACCTTCATATTTTCCGCCGAGCAGATGGCCGTATGCAATCAGCGGACCAACTTCATCGATCAATTTAATTCCGCTCGCAAGCGTAATACTCGCAAGTGATGCTGTTACATCACCGCCGCTGACGTAACAGCCTTTAATTTCGTGGTCCGCTTCGTCGAGCAGCCGTTTCGTAATTGTCGCCAGACCGTCGGTAATGCGTTTAGCCACACGATCTGGCGTAACACCGTGTGATGCCGCAATTTTTTTAATGTCGATAATAACGAGGTTTTCTTCATTGGTAGTAATAACAACGACTTCGTTTTCCTCCATGCGTTCCTTGGCCAGCTTCACGCTTTTCTCGACTTCGTCATGCCAGTTTTTATCAAAGGTTGCAAGTTTGTTAATATCGGGAATAACCGGTGTTAATTTCAGTCTGTCGATTAAATACACGAGCTGTCTTTCCGACACTTTCGTTGCACTGCCGACTGTAACGATAATTTTGCGGTCGTCTCCGACCTGATCCGCCCGGTATTTAGCATAGAGCGACGTAAACGGTCCCGGATCAATCGGTACAATTTTTTTATCCGTATAACCGCAAAGTGTTTCTGCAATAAACTCAATATCGTTATTCGTCACTGCATCGAGAACGATGATCTTATTGCCGTCATCTACCAGTTTTTTAAAGCTGCGGATAAATATATCGCGGTCATCCGTCATATCATTAATGGTCAGGACCCCGACTTTACTACTGGTCTGAGAAGAAATAATTTCTGGGACATATGATGTTGTAATTGGAGTAATCGGGTCGTTTGCTGCATCTGTTTTATGGAGCGGCAGGTTATCGACCAAAAGATAGCCACCGACTGTCACCCTTCCCGAATCCGGAAACGACGGAACAACTACTCCGACTGAATCCGGTCCGACTGTATCGAGAATCATATCTATTTCAATACCGACGTTGCCGCGGAGCGTAGAGTCAATGCGTTTGCACAGTATGTCTGCGCCCCAGTCTTTCAGCTTACGAAGAGAGCCGCCGACTCTGTAGTCGAGCACTTTTTTTGAAGCGTAACGGCTGTCTGTATCTACTATGATTGCATCGGTTTCATCATCTTGCATTAAATCGTTGTAATGAAAATACGTTGCCGGATGAAAACCATTTTTACTGAGCCGGACACCGGTGGCATTTGCACCGGTTAAATCGTCCGCAATAATTCCTACTTTCACGATTCACCCTCCTTATATTACAGCTGTATGTTCAGCAATCCGGTCAAGTTCATTTGGTCCGATATGATCATCTGTAATAATTCCTGTAAAATCCTTTAAGTCGCAAATCTTTGAAAATGCAGTATGGCTGAGCTTACTGGAATCCACGACAAGATAAGCTGTCTGGCCGCACTTCATCATTAAACGTTTTACCTTTGCCTTTTCAATCGTCGGTGCAAAAATACCTTCATCCACCATCATGGCCTGGGTGCCGACAAAAGAAACATTCACTTTAATGTTGTTCAGCATATCAATCGTCTGGGCACCGTACATTGAACCGACATTCTGCTGGACAGTTCCGCCCAATATAATCACTTCATGCTGACTGTCGATTAACTCAGCTGCCGCTTTAATATCATTCGTAACGATACGTACTGTAAAATCTGCATTTTTTAACAGTTTGCAAATTTCAAGAGTCGTTGTACCGGCATCGAGCAGTATTGTTTCATCCGGTTTAATGAACTGCATTGCCTTTTTCGCGATCAGCCGTTTCTCTTCTATATTCACAAGCTGCTTCTTTACGAACGGCACTTCATTTAAGAAGGAATCCCTCAGCAAGATCGAAGTGGACGTTCTGATAATTTGTTCATTTGATTCAAGTTCCTTTAAATCACGGCGTACAGTCATCTCGGAAACATTAAGCTCGGCTGCGAGCAGCTCTATCGTTACATTGCTGTCCTCAGCTACCCGGTTGACAATATACTGCTGTCTTTTACTCTTCATATCCATCACCTTGAGATTCATTATATTGTTTGTTTTTCACATTGTAAAGAAAATAGTGTGATAATTTAACACCTTTAATTTTATTTTGTTACTTTTTAACATTAAACAGTAATTGGCACAACAAAAAAGTAAAACCCGTCTCTCCGGATTTTACTTTTCGCTTCATAATATTCTATTTCTTGATAAGCACTCCGTGTTCTTTCAGCCGTGCTGCAGTACTTTTCATGCGCTCGGTGTCACCCGCTTCTTTCGCTTCATGATATTCACTCAGCAAGTCGGTCACTTCATTCTGCTCACCGTGAATCTTACCGCTTTGAGCTTTATCATCGTCATATATCATTTCCACCCGGAACGTTACAAACAGCATTATAATCCCGAATATTACTGCAAGTCCGATGCTCGATACTCCAGCGATATTTTCAAGTGTATCGTTACTAATTACTTTTTCTGATAAAAACTGCGCGATTTCCGGAATAATAAATCCAACTGCCATTCCCATGAGTACTCTTACCGGATCAAAGTGATATTTCTTTCTGTCCGGCCGCCTGTTATCTTCTTCTGATTTTAAAAACATACTAAAGCTCCTCATATATCTTCCTGTTTAGCATTATACTAAACAAGCTGCCGGATTACGCCAAAAAAATGCCATTATTTCTAAAAAAATAATGGCATCTTCCTCATTCTATCTATTCATTTTTATACTGCATGTACACAACCTGTGTAACTAAGAAATCTTCAACACCGTGTTTACCGTCGGTGCCGCCGAGCCCTGACTGTCTCATGCCTGCATGGTAACCCTGGACTGCTTCAAAGTTTTCCCTGTTCACATACGTTTCACCGAACTTCATCTCGTTGATGACTTTCATCGTTTCGTTCATATCATCAGTGTAAAGTGATGATGACAGTCCGTAAATTGTGTCGTTTGCCATGTCGATTGCTTCATCGATTGTTTCAAAAGTCGCAATCGGCAAAACGGGCCCGAATATTTCATCGCGCATAATTTTAGAATCATGCGTTACATTCGTTAAAATGGTTGGTTCATAGAAGAAACCTTTCTCCATATCCGCTTTCTTCCCGCCGGTAACTGCTTTCGCACCGTCAGCCACTGCTTCATCCACCATGTCAGCGACTGTGTTCAAACGGTCTTCATTAATCAGCGGCCCGACTTCAACGTCTTTATCTTCCCGGGGATTGCCGAGTTTTTTCTCTTTAAAAGCTGCAGCAAGCTTATCAGTTAATTCTTCTGCGACACTGGAATGTACATAAACACGTTCAGCGTTTGTACAAGCCTGGCCGTTATTAGCGAGTCTCGAGGTCACGAGAGCATTCACTGTAAGATCAATGTCTGCATGCTGCGACACGATAGCTGGTGCTTTGCCGCCGAGCTCCAGGTTCACTTTTGTAATATTCTGGGCTGCCGCTTCCATCACTTTAGTTCCCGCAGTAATACTGCCGGTCATCGTAATCATATCTACATTTTTATGTTTTGCGAGCGCGTTGCCGATTTCAGAACCCGCACCGGTTACCACGTTATAGACGCCTGCCGGGATTTCTTTCATCTCATCGACAATTTTTGTGAATTCCATCGTCGTGTTTGGTGTATGCTGACTCGGCTTAAGCACGATTGTATTGCCGGTAACGAGGGCAGTCGCCACTTTTCTTGCCAGTATAAATACCGGGAAGTTCCAGGGATTAATCCCTGCCACAACACCGATTGGCTTTTTGTAAATTAAAATATTCTCATTGGCTCGGTCGCTCGGCACCACATCACCTTCAATGCGTCTCGCCCATTCCGACATATAGTGGAAATAATCAATCGCAAGATCGACTTCACCGCCAGCAAGCTCGTAATCTTTCCCCTGTTCTTCCTGGAGCAGATCGATAAAAGTCTCACGTCTTGCTGCGAGGACATCCCCGAGTTTACGGACGATTTTCCCGCGTTCTATATTAGGCGTGAGTTCCCACGCTTTCTGAGCTTTTGCTGCAGCCTGCACCGCCTTGTCTACATCTGCATTCGTCGCTTTCGGAGTTCGTGAAATTACCGCTTCAGTCGCCGGATTAATCACGTCAATCCAGTCTTTTCCTGTCGAGTCCGTATAGGCGCCATCGATATATAACTGATGCTGAATCAAAAAATCTCCTCCTAAATTATGTTACTCATAATCTTCCCTTTATATTTCCGGTAAAACTTTACTGATCTCTAGTTATTCTTTCTCGGCAACGACTGTAAAACGTTCATTTACATGTTCCGCATTTTCAGCTTCATCGATGACTGCGATTGCAAAGTCAGCGTAGCTGATGTAGCTCTCTTCCGACTTGTTCACAAGCAGCACGTCTGCACCTGTTTCATATGCTCCCGTCCGTTTTCCTTCGGCATCAAATTCTGCTGACGGACTGATAAAGGTCCATTTTAGGTTTGTTGTCTGCTCTAGTTCTTCCAGGTTTTCACTCTGTCCGCCCGCAGTCGGTTTAAAGATATCCGGGAAGTTCGGTGTATCGATAACTTTCATCGTTCTGCTGTCATCGACATACAAACTGCCGGCACCGCCGACAACAATCAGACGGATGCCAGTGCCGGAAAGCGCATTAATCAGCACCCGGCCCGCTTCAACGTGTGCATCTTTCTCACCAAGCGGAGCACCGAAGGCGTTTACGACGACATCCAGTCCTTTAAAATCTTCTGTCCATGTATCATGTACATCTTTCTCTATTACTTTCACATTATCATTATTTAACTTCGAAGCATTTCTGACAATCGCAGTGACCTCATGTCCTCTTCTGACCGCTTCATCTAATATTAAACTGCCGGCCTTACCCGTTGCGCCTACGATTCCTATTTTCATTAAAAACCCTCCGGTTATGTTATGATTTTAAATACTATCTATGTATACCCTGCACTTACTTTTTGAAACTATACTTTTTACTGATTAGGAGAGCAGCTATATGAAGAAAAAGAAAATCCAAAAAACAAATGCCATGCGCGTACTTGAGAATAACAAAATCAGCTACGAAGTGCATGAATATCCCTGGAATGAAGATCATACAGATGAGGAGAACGCGGGGGTGCCGTTCGACAAAATTTATAAAACCCTTGTTGCTGTCGGCAATAATACAGGAGTGCTTGTCGGCTGTATTCCTTCTTCAACCGAGCTCGATTTAAAGAAATTTGCCAAAGCGAGCGGCAACAAAAAAGTCGATATGCTTCATATGAAAGATCTTGAGAGAACGACAGGCTATATCCGCGGCGGCTGTTCGCCTGTCGGCATGAAAAAACTGTTTCCGACTTATATCGGAGCACAAGCAGAAATGATGGAGACAATTGTCGTCTCTGCTGGAAAGCGCGGCATGCAGATGGAACTTGCTCCTGATGATTTACTGCAAGTCACCGCAGGTAATTTTGCTGATATTACAGAATAAAATTGAGCTCTGACCAAAAAGAAGGTCAGAGCTCTTTGTTATCTAAGAAAATTTTAATGAACGAGTATGCTCTCTTCCTGCAGCCTTATACCATTGCCAGCATAAGATAATTATCAGTGCGAGGTCAACGATGTCGCCGCCGTAGTACATCAGCATTGCACCTGCTTCACCATCCTCTCGTGCTATGCCAGCCGGAGGTGAAGCGTATATCATCTTGGATAGTATTTTATGAAAACCAAGGGCCGCAATCAGGACTGCAGCACGGTATAAAAATGTGTAACGGTGAGTAACAATATCGATATAAATTATCGACATCGTAAAAAGATAGCCCGCGAGAAAAACATGAAGATGAATAAGCGCAAACAAGAGTACAGATGAGTGCATAATTTCAAATAATCCTGTTTTATAAATAAGAAATAAGCCGCCGATATTTAATATAGAAGCGACAATTGGATTGCTGATAAATTGAACATACTTCAAATTCAGAATTTTACTCAGTTTTCTTGCATTGGCTACTTTCAGAGTTCTCATCAAGAGAGTCATCGGTTTACCATGCAGTATAAGAAGCGGTCCAAGCATACCGAGCAGCAGATGCCCCAGCATATGGACAGTGAAATCCATATGGGACAAACGCGCCAGCGGACCTGTCAGCGCAGCAGCTGAAAGAATCACACCTGCTGCAAACAGGATATACCTGCTCCATTTCCATTTTTGATGTTTTTTTCCGGAAGCATACATGGCTGCAGGGTAAAGTACTAAGGCAGCCACCGCGAGCGCGGCGACGATAATTTCAAGAATTAAAAAATGCGTCATATTCATGTGATGCATCCTTAATTACCTGCGCTTTCGCGTTTTGACTTGTAAATTATTACAATCCCTGTAATTAAGAAAATTGCACCTGCGATATTCCAGGCTAAATCATACGGCAGTATATTAACGTCATAGCGTACCTGGTGAATACGGAGCAGTTTGTGGTTTATAATGCCGTCGAACAGCTGGAAAATACCGAGTCCGGTAAATATTCCTCCTATCCACCGCCGTTTGTGCATTTCTTTTTTCCGACGTGAATCTGCAAACATAAAGAAACCGATTACGAGGGCAAATAAGGCGAATGAATTGAGCAGTCCGTCAGACAAAATACCGATAAATGTCGTCGAATGATCGTAAAAGTGATGCCACTGAAGAAGCTGGTGAAAAATAATTTCATCGACGAGCGCCATTAAGCCGATTCCTAAAAAAATACCTGACCATATGTTTTTACTCCGATGCGAATCAATGTTTTGATGAGCCATAGACATTCCTCTTTCGCATAAATATTTATATATAAAATACCCTGGCACTGTATGTATTAACCCGTATAAACAAAAAAACCTTAAATCCTGAGCGGATTTAAGGTTTTGCATTTATATTAAGCTTTTACAACGACAATTTCCCCGTCTTTGATGTGCGCTTTAACACTATTTAATTCATCTTCTTCCAGAATTAAATCTGTCAGCTGATCTTCGATTTTATCCTGAATGACACGGCGTAGCGGTCTTGCACCGAAACGCTTGTCGTAACCCAGGCTGACGAGTTTTTTCTTGGCGTCATCTGTAATTGAAATCTCAATTTCATTTTCCTCTAATGCTTCCTGCAAGTCATTAAGCATTAAATCAACAATTTCCATTAAGTTATCCTCTGACAGTTCGTTAAAGTTAATAATTGCATCGAATCTGTTCAGGAATTCAGGTTTGAAATAATTGCTTAAGTTTTCAAGCGTGCTGACCGATTCGTGCTGGTCCGCATTAAAGCCGACGCTTACATTATTATCACCTGTACCAGCGTTACTTGTCATAATAATCACTGTCTCTTTAAAGCTGACTGTTCTGCCGTGTGAGTCTGTCAGCTGGCCATCTTCCATAATCTGCAGGAACATGTTTTGTACATCAGGGTGCGCTTTTTCAATTTCGTCTAAAAGAATAATTGAATAAGGATTATGACGCACTTTCTCTGTCAGCTGTCCTGCTTCTTCGTGACCGACATAGCCTGGAGGTGAACCGATAATTTTAGAAATGGAATGTTTCTCCATGTACTCACTCATATCGAGTCTAATCATGGATTCTCTTGTACCGAATAACTCTTCAGCAAGCGCTTTCGTTAATTCAGTTTTACCAACACCCGTTGGTCCGACGAATAAGAATGAACCGATTGGACGGTATTTCGATTTAAGTCCTGCACGGCTTCTTCTGACAGCTTTCGCTACCTTATCCACCGCTTCGTCCTGACCGATGACTTTAGCACTCAGATTCGTACCGAGGTCTCTCATCTGCGCCTGTTCTTCAGACTGCAGTTTCGTCACAGGAATACCTGTTTTTTCTTCGACTATAAGCTGAATATCAGATACATCAACATCCATAACCTGCTGATCATCAGCTGCTGCTTCCAGCTGTTTTTCAAGCTGAAGTTCTTGATATTTCAAGCGTGCTGCAGTTTCATAATCTTCCTGCTCTGCCGCAGCGTCTTTTTCTTCAGCAATTTTTTCAAGTTTCTGTTTGATTGAATCTGTATCATTTTCTGCATTTGCGAGATTCAACCGTGCGCCGACTTCATCCATTAAGTCGATTGCCTTATCCGGTAAGAAACGGTCTTGAATATATCTGTGCGATAAATTCACAAACGCTTCAACCACTTCGTCGGAATAGCTGACTTCGTGGAATTTCTCATAGCGGTCTTTAATTCCTTTAAGGATTAAAACCGATTCCTCTAAGGTCGGTTCTTTAACGATAATCGGCTGTAAACGGCGTTCGAGCGCTGCGTCTTTTTCAATCTGACGGTACTCTTTCAGCGTTGTTGCACCGATAATTTGCAGTTCACCGCGTGCAAGTGCCGGTTTAAGAATGTTACCTGCGTCCATCTGTGAACTTTCCGCAGAACCCGCACCGACAATCTGGTGAATTTCATCGATAAAGAGAATGACTTCCTGACGCTCTTTCAGTTCAGCAATGAGCTGTTTCATACGCTCTTCGAACTGACCGCGCATTGAAGTATTCGCAACAAGCGATGCTACGTCCAGCACGTAAATTTCCTTGTCCATTAATTTCGCCGGCACATTGCCTTCTACTATTTTCAGTGCCAATCCTTCAGCAATTGCTGTTTTACCGACACCCGGCTCACCGATTAATACCGGGTTGTTTTTATTACGTCTGTTCAGCGTTTCAACGACACGTTTTACTTCTTTGTCGCGTCCAATAACAGGATCGATATTACCTGCTCTTGCTTCGTCTGAAATATTATTGCCGAGCTGGTCTAAAAGCCCGTCGCGCTGATTATTTTCACGTTCTTTTGTTTGTGTACTTGTTCCTTTGTTTCCTTGTCCATTAAAATATTTATTGTTCATATTATTATTTTCGAAAGGTGATCCTTTAAAAAAGTCATTTGAATTCATCATTTGACCTTGGATATCCTGGAAACAGCTGTCACATAAATGAACCTGCATTTTTTGATTGTTAAAATTCATTGCAAGGTTTACATTCGCTTCGTTAATTCCGCAATTTTGACATTTCATATGTGTTTCCTCCTATTGATATATTCGTATTCACAGTCTTTTGACTTTGACTATATTTGACTATAAATACAGTATAAAGGCCTTAAAAGATATTTTCAAATATGATGCTCACTCTTTATTTTTATTAAATTCTTTGTTTGACTATCTTTGACCTTATATATTTATTATACACTGACCTTCTTTGACTTTCAAGTGTTTTTTAG
>X87_Garden_Dormouse__coassemble_91_pt1 | contig 20440 bp, 18 predicted proteins | sample X87_Garden_Dormouse__metabat2_low_PE_003 | metagenome-assembled genome bin X87_Garden_Dormouse | reverse complement strand
TATTAACATCGATGAAAACACCGAAATCGTGGAAATTTTTTTTTTTTTTTTCCAGTCGCGCGGCTTTAAAATGAGCGGCAATGAAATCGACTACTAGCGCGTGACAGAAAGAGTTATCTACGATACACGCGATGCTAAAATCGGGCGTTTTACCTTCGACCTCGCAGAGAGTGCGGAATGATTATATGAAGATAAGCGATATTAAACTCGAAATTGACAAGATAAAAACCCTGGCAGATTTAACTGCCTCGCCTTTTCACGAAGACGAACGAAAAGGTGTACAGAGCGCGCTTAACAGAAGGGCGCGCCTCCTCCAAAAAGAAAGGGCGCTCCTCGAGCATTACGACACGATGATGCGCCATGAAAACGAGCATCCGGCTGCCAGTCTCGCGGGTGTCGATGAAGCAGGGCGCGGACCGCTTGCGGGCGACGTGGTAGCTGCGGCTGTGATTCTGCCGGATGATTATAAAATAATCGGCCTCGATGACTCTAAAAAAGTACCTGAGTCAAAGAGGCTTGCTCTGCGCGAAGAAATTATGGAGCACGCTGAGTACGGTATCGGCATTGCGACAGCGGCGGAAATCGATAAGCACAATATTTATGAGGCGACGAAAATTGCCATGCAGCGCGCGATTGATAATCTTCCGCGGACGCCTGATCATTTACTGATCGATGCGATGACGCTCGGCAATAATATTCCGCAGACCTCGCTTATAAAAGGTGATGCGGTCTCCAATTCAATTGCAGCCGCTTCGATAATCGCAAAGACAACTCGTGACTTAATGATGGCAGAATACGAGGATGAATATCCGGATTACGGCTTTTTGAAGCATAAGGGCTACGGCACAAAAGCGCATCTTGAAGCTTTGCATAAATACGGGGCAACACCTATCCACAGAAAAACTTTTGAACCGGTAAAAAGTATGACCAGCGGACAAATTTAAGTATGAAAATTCACAAACTTTTAATAGCAAAAAAGTATATTCTTACGGTTTCGAATCATATTTTCTGCAACTTGTGATTTATTTTTCAAACTTTCTTAAAATAACAATAATTTGTTTCATTAGTTACCAGTTACACGTTTACATTCAACGATGGGTTTCCTATAATTGAGTATGTAAGCTTTATTAAAAAGTCTTAGGAGGAAAATCATGAATATCCATGAGTATCAAGGAAAAGAAATTTTTCGCTCAATGGGTGTAAACGTACCTAAAGGTGACGTTGCTCTTACACCAGAAGAAGCAGTTGAAGTTGCAAAAACACTTGATTCAGATGTCTACGTTGTCAAAGCTCAAATCCACGCAGGTGGCCGTGGTAAAGCAGGCGGCGTTAAGATAGCAAAATCTGTCGATGAGGTTAAAGAATATGCCGAAGAACTGTTAGGCAAAGTCTTAGTTACTCATCAGAACGGTCCGGACGGGACTGAAATCAAACGTCTTCTGATTGAAGAAGGCTGCGATATCGACAGCGAATACTACTTAGGTTTCGTAATTGACCGCGCGACGAACCGCGTAACATTAATGGGTTCTGAAGAAGGCGGAACTGAAATCGAAGAAGTGGCAGAAGCAACTCCTGAAAAGATTTTTAAAGAAGTGATTGACCCTGCAGTAGGTCTTCTGCCTTTCCAGGCTAAGAGACTTGCTTTCAATATTAATATTCCAACAGCATCAGTAAACAAAGCAGCTAAATTAATGCTTTCTTTATACGATGTGTTTATCGAAAAAGATGCAGCAATTATGGAAATCAACCCGCTTGTTACGACAGGCGACGGCGAAGTTATTGCGCTTGACGCGAAAGTTAACTTCGATGCGAACGCTTTATACAGAAACAAAGATATCGTTGAATTACGCGACTTCGATGAAGAAGATGAAAAAGAAATCGAAGCTTCAAAACACGATTTAGCATACATCGCCTTAGAAGGTAACATCGGCTGTATGGTTAACGGTGCCGGACTTGCTATGGCAACGATGGATACGATTAACCACTTCGGCGGAAAACCTGCCAACTTCCTCGACGTAGGGGGCGGCGCGACTGCTGAGAAAGTTACTGAAGCGTTCAAACTTATTTTAAGCGATAAAGCAGTAGAAGGAATCTTTGTAAACATTTTCGGCGGCATTATGAAGTGTGACGTTATCGCTGAAGGTGTCGTTGAGGCTGTCAATAATGTCGGTCTTGAAATACCTCTTGTAGTGCGTTTGGAAGGTACAAACGTTAAAGAAGGTAAACAAATTCTTGCAGATTCAGGTCTTGCAATCACACCGGCAGGCACAATGGCTGAAGGTGCTCAGAAGATCATCGCTGCTGTAAACGAAAATAAATAATAACGGAGGAATATATTGTGGCTGTATTTGTAGATAAAAATACTAAAGTAATTGTACAGGGTATTACCGGTTCAACAGCACTATTCCACACGAAGCAGATGCTTGAGTACGGTACTCAGATTGTTGCTGGTGTGACACCTGGTAAAGGCGGACAAGATGTTGAAGGCGTTCCTGTATTCAACACTGTAGAAGAAGCTAAAAAAGAAACTGGCGCAACTGTATCGGTAGTTTACGTGCCGGCTCCATTCGCAGCGGACTCAATCATGGAAGCTGCAGATGCTGAGCTTGACCTCGTAATTTGTATTACCGAGCACATCCCGGTACTCGACATGGTTAAAGTTGTACGTTATTTAGAAGATAAAAACACGCGTCTTATCGGACCGAACTGTCCGGGTGTTATTACTGCCGATGAAACTAAGATCGGTATTATGCCCGGCTATATCCACAAAAAAGGACACGTCGGTGTTGTATCACGCTCAGGGACGTTAACTTATGAAGCAGTTCACCAGTTAACACAGGAAGGTGTCGGCCAGACATCTGCTGTCGGTATCGGCGGAGACCCTGTTAACGGAACGAACTTTATCGATGTATTAAAAGAATTCAACGAAGATCCTGAAACTTACGCTGTAGTAATGATTGGGGAAATCGGCGGTACTGCTGAAGAAGAAGCGGCAGAGTGGGTTCGCGATAACATGACTAAACCTGTTGTCGGCTTCATCGGCGGACAGACTGCACCTCCAGGGAAACGCATGGGCCATGCCGGTGCGATTATTTCAGGCGGTAAAGGGACAGCTGATGAAAAAATCCGTATTATGAACGAATGCGGAATTGAAACAGCTGCAACACCTTCTGAAATTGGTGAAACGCTTATCGAGCGCATCAAAAAAGAAGACGGGCTTTACGAAAAATGCCTGACTGTAAAATAAATGAAATATAACTCAGCTAAGTGAGTGAATCAGACGGTAATCCGCATGGATTATCGTCTTTTTTTGTCTTTTTCTGGAAGGTTTTGTCGGCAAAATGATATCTGAAATTCCTGAGAAACATCTATAATATAAGTATCGGAATAACAGGGGGATGTTTATGGATTTACTATTGCTGAGTTTTGCAGGGGTCACTGCTAAAGAATATTTGACACTCTTAAATAAGAGCTGGATTTCGCCTGAATTAAAAAAGAAAATTAACTATGCAGGGTCGCTCGACAGAAAGAAAATTATAGCTCGTCTCGACAGGGATAACATCGGCTATCTTACGCATGAGCACGGGCTTTATCCGGCATTGCTGAAAGAAATTTATGATTTTCCCTACATATTATATTACCGGGGGAATGCTGCTCTTTTAAAGGAAGAGATGCTCGGGGTCGTCGGGAGCAGAAAGGCGACCGCCTATACCAGAAAATCTCTCGAGCTCCTCTTGCCGTCTTTAAAAAACATTGCTATTATATCAGGACTTGCCTACGGGGCAGATGAAGCGGCCCACCGGACAGCACTTTCACATAACATAAAGACAATCGGTGTGCTCGCCTTCGGTCATAATACGCATTATCCGAAAACGACGGCGGGCATCCGCACTGAAATGGAGAAAAACCATCTGACCATCAGCGAATATCCGCCGGATACTCCAATTCAAAAATGGCAGTTTGTGGCCAGAAACAGAATTATTGCCGGGTGCGCCCGCGGTGTGCTGGTGACTGAAGCGGAAGAAAAAAGCGGCAGTCTTATTACGCTCGAAATGGCGCTCGATGAGAACCGGAACGCTTACTGCCTGCCGGGAAGCATTACTTCAGCGCTGTCTAAAGGCACCAACTTGCGCCTGAAAGAAGGTGCAACTATCGTCACGGAAGCAGAGGATATACAGAGTGATTTCGTCTGAATTCCGGAACGCTGAATATTATAATAAATCGATTTTTATTGACAAAGTAAAATTTAACTGTGTATCATTTGGACTTGTATAGATTAAAAGTAAATTAGGAGGCAGCAGAGTGGCAGACAATTTAGTTATCGTAGAATCACCTGCGAAAGCAAAGACGATTGAAAAGTACCTCGGTAAACGATATAAAGTAATTGCTTCCATGGGACACGTGAGAGATCTTCCGCGCAGTCAGACTGGAATTGATACAGAAAATAATTACGAACCTAAATATATTACGATACGGGGTAAAGGCCCGTTATTGAAAGAATTGAAAAAAGAAGCAAAAAAAGCGAAAAAAGTATTTCTCGCAAGTGACCCCGATAGGGAAGGGGAAGCAATTGCCTGGCATTTAAGCCATGCGCTCGGACCGGACAATGATTATTACCGCGTAGTTTTCAATGAAATTACAAAGGACGCGGTGAAGGAAAGTTTTAAAACACCAGCAGAAATCGATATGCAGCTGGTAGATGCCCAGCAGGCCCGTCGCATACTCGACCGTCTGGTAGGTTACAATATTTCGCCTGTATTATGGAAGAAAGTGAAAAAAGGACTATCGGCGGGACGTGTGCAGTCAGTGGCACTGAAGCTGATTATCGACCGTGAAAATGAAATCCGTAAATTCGTTCCGGAAGAATACTGGTCTATCGAAGGAACATTTAAAACAGGGCGTTCGAAATTTACAGGTAAATTCAATAAGCTTGAGAAAGACAAGCAGAAGACCAAACTAAAAACTAAAGACGATGTCGATAAAGTATTAAATCAGCTGAAAGGCAACGACTTCCACATCGATTCCGTAGAGAAAAAAGAGAAGAAACGCTATCCGGCACAGCCGTTTACAACATCTTCTCTCCAGCAGGAAGCGGCGCGCAAACTGAATTTTAAAGCGCGTAAAACGATGATGCTTGCCCAGCAGCTCTATGAAGGTATCGATATTAAAAAAGAAGGTACGGTCGGTCTGATTACTTATATGAGAACGGACTCGACGCGTATTTCGAATACTGCCAAAGATGAAGCTTACGATTTAATTGAATCAGCCTACGGCAAAGAATTTACCGGAACACAGAAATCATCGAACAAAGCGGCAGCCCAGGATGCACACGAAGCAGTACGCCCGACATCGGCAAACCGCACACCGGATAATATGAAACAGTACTTAAGCCGCGACCAGCACCGTCTGTATAAACTGATCTGGGATCGCTTTATAGCGAGCCAGATGGCACCGGCAATACTGGATACTGTTAAAATTGATTTAAGTAACAACGGCGTGCTCTTTAGAAGCACGGGCCAGACGATTAAATTTAAAGGGTTTATGCAAATTTATATTGAAGGTTCGGATGACGAAGAAGATGATTTAAACAGCAAACTTCCCGAAATGAACGAAGGCGAGACAGTGACATCTGAAAAAATTGAGCCGGCCCAGCACTTTACGCAGCCGCCGCCGAGATTTACCGAAGCGCGTCTCGTTAAAACTCTTGAAGAATCGGGAATCGGACGTCCGTCAACCTACGCACCGACAATCGATACGATTCAAAAACGCAACTATGTCCGCATGGACCAGAAGCGTTTTATCCCGACAGAAATCGGTGAAATTGTAAACGAGCAGGTCGTGGAATATTTCCCGGACATTATCGATATTGCGTTTACACGCAATATGGAGGAAAGTCTCGACTCGGTCGCTGAAGGCGATAAAGAATGGCGCGAAGTGATCGATGAGTTCTACAAAGGATTCAGTCCGCAGGTGGAACGCGCGGAAGAAGAGATGGAAAAAATTGAAATTAAAGATGAACCGGTCGGAGAAGACTGTGAGAAATGCGGATCTCCGATGGTTTATAAAATGGGTCGCTACGGCAAATTCATGGCATGCTCGAATTTCCCTGACTGCCGCAACACCAAAGCAATCGTTAAGGAAATCGGCGTTAAATGCCCGACTTGTAAAGAAGGGGAAGTTGTCGAACGCAAATCGAAGAGAAACAGAATCTTCTACGGCTGCGAACGCTACCCTGAATGTGACTTCGTCTCATGGGACCGTCCTATCGGACGCGACTGCCCGAAATGCGAACACTATCTGGTCGAAACGAAGAAAGGCAAAAAAGCGCAGGTTAAATGTACGAACTGCGATTACACAGAAGACGCAAGCTAAGAGTGAACCGCCCGCGTGGGCGGTTTTTTGCTGTTGGCGCTAATGTAAGCGCCTTTATTGTCTTCCATTTCGACAGAATTATAAATATTTGTACAATTAAGTGCAATTTCTTTAAAAATGGTTTAAAATAGCTAATGTTGTTTATTTATGGACAGGTGACTATTGTATTGCTTGGATAAATAATTTAAATTATGATAAAATTCAGACAAAGAATGAGGTGGTTGAAATTTACGTTAATGATTTCCTGCGTATGCTCAAGTATCAGCGTAATTTTTCAGATCATTCTATAAAAAGTTATGATCATGATATTCATGAGTTCATAACTTTTTTAAAGAGAGAAAGTTTATCGGTTCCATCGTTTAAATATATGGATGCAAGAAACTATCTGGCAATGCTGTATGAACGCAATTTAAAAAAATCAACGGTATCGAGGAAAATATCGACGCTCCGAAGCTACTATAATTATTTGGCTGACAGGGAATGCGTCGATATAAATCCGTTTACGGCACTGCCTTTTCCGAAGAAGGAAGCTGTACTTCCGGATTTCATGTATCCGAACGAAATCGAAGCGCTGTTTGGCAGCCTGGATGAGAATCATAAAATGTACGAACGGGATCTCGCAATACTGGAGCTGCTCTATGCGACAGGTATGCGGGCGGGCGAAATGATCGGCCTCCGGCTGCAGGATATTGATTTCACTGTGCAGATTGTCCGGGTACTCGGCAAAGGACGCAAATGGCGGGTCGTCCCGTTTCATGACCGCGCAGCGGCGGCGCTTCGAAACTATGCGGAAATATACAGCGAAGATATACTTAAGAATGATGCAATGTGGGTAAACCATAGAGGGGGACCGCTCACAGTCCGCGGACTCCGGCATATTATCGATATGACGGTCAAGCGGAGCGCACTTCATTTAGACATTCACCCGCATACTTTCAGGCATACATTTGCAACGCATTTACTGAACAACGGAGCAGATTTACGGGCGGTGCAGGATTTGCTCGGCCACGAGTCTTTATCGACGACACAGCGGTATACGCATGTGACGACAGAACAGCTTAAAAAGACTTATTTAAATGCACACCCCAGTAATAAGAAGAGGTGACATGAATGACGACGATATTCGCGATCAGACATAATGACAAAATGGCGATTGCAGGCGACGGCCAGGTAACACTCGGCAATCAGGTTGTGATGAAGCATACAGCTAAAAAAGTCCGCCGGCTCTTTAACGACCAGGTTGTAGCAGGTTTTGCGGGCAGTGTGGCAGATGCTTTTACGCTGTTTGAGAAATTTGAAGCAAATCTGCACGAGTACAACGGCAATTTGCAGCGTGCTGCAGTTGAACTGGCTAAGGAGTGGCGGGGCGATAAAATGCTCCGGCAGCTGGAAGCCATGCTGATTGTAATGGATAAAAGTGATCTGCTGCTCGTTTCCGGCACCGGTGAAGTCATCGAACCGGATGACGGCATTCTCGCAATCGGCTCCGGCGGCAACTATGCTCTCGCAGCAGGACGCGCCATGAAAAAATACGGTGCTGATTTAAGTGCCGAAACGATTGCTTATGACAGTCTTAAACTGGCAAGCGAAATTTGCGTATTTACAAACGACAATATAATAGTAGAAACAATCGATTAAGGAAGCGTGAGATAAATGCCAAACACTAATCTTTCTCCAAGAGAAATTACAGCACGTCTCGACGAAAGTATTATTGGACAGAATGAAGCGAAGCGGAAAGTTGCGATTGCTATGCGCAACCGTTACAGAAGAATGCTGCTCGACGATGAATTAAAAGAGGAAGTTATTCCGAAAAATATTCTGATGATCGGGCCGACTGGTGTCGGTAAAACAGAGATTGCGAGACGCATAGCGAAAATTACAGGCAGTCCGTATACGAAAGTCGAAGCGACGAAGTACACGGAAGTCGGCTATGTCGGCCGCGACGTTGAGTCGATGGTCCGGGATCTCGTTGACAGCGCCGTCCGCATGGTCAAAGAAGCGAAGAAAAAAGAAGTTGCTGAAGATGCAGAAAACCTGGCTAACGAACGTCTGACAGGCCTGCTCGCTCCGGGACGTAAAAAACAGAAACAGACGGGCTCAAATCCGTTTGAAATGTTCATGAACCAGCAGGGCGAGGAAGAAGAAATTGAAGAAGTCGATGACTCTGTCCGCTTGAAACGCCGCGATATTAAAAGCCAGCTGCTCGCGGGCAAACTCGAGGACGAGAAAGTAACGATTGAAGTTGCGGAAAGTTCGAACCAGCTCGGCATGATGATGCCGGGCATGGATAACAACGGCATGGGCGACATGCTGCAGAACTTAATGCCGAAGAAAAAACACAAGCGGACGATGACGGTTAAAAAAGCCCGTCAGTACTTAATCGATGAAGAGGCTGAAAAGCTGATTGATATCGATAATGTAAACGACGAAGCGATAGAGCTCGCGGAAACAACAGGTATTATTTTTATCGACGAAATTGATAAGATAGCGAAGAGCAGCCAGAACTCGGGAGACGTGTCGAGAGAAGGCGTGCAGCGCGATATTTTACCGATTGTCGAAGGGTCAACGGTGCAGACTAAATACGGTTCGATAAAAACAGACTATATTTTATTCATCGGGGCGGGCGCCTTCCACGTGGCGAAACCAAGTGATTTAATACCTGAGCTGCAGGGGCGTTTCCCGCTCCGCGTCGAGCTGAACAAATTAACGGCGGACGATTTCGAACGTATCTTAAAAGAACCGAAGAACTCCCTGCTCGAACAGTACGAAGCGCTGCTTAAGACAGAAGACGTATCCGTATCATTTACGGATGAAGCGGTCCAGGCGCTTGCTGAAATTGCCTACAAAGTAAACTCCGAGACAGACGATATCGGTGCGCGGAGACTGCATACGATTTTAGAAACGCTGCTTGAGGAACTCTTGTTCGAAGCGAGCAATATGCAGGGCGCGCACGTTGAAATTACGAAGCAGTATGTCGATTCAAAACTGGACCATATTTCTACAGACAAAGATTTAAGCGAATTTATTTTATAATTTAACAGGAGTGAAATAACCATGCCAAGTTTATTACAGAAAACACGTGAGATTAACAATTTAATTCAAGGAAGTTCAAACATTAAAGTAGACTTCGAAGAAGTAGCGGATAAATTAAGTCGTATTCTGGAGTGTAATACTTTTATCGTATCAAAGAGAGGTAAACTGCTCGGTATCGGTGTTGTTCAGACAATCGAAAACGAACGCATCGTCGATATGCTGGATAACAGACAATTCCCGGACTATTACGTTAACCAGATTATGCGTATTACAGAAACCCGCGAAAACATCGCTTTTGAAGATGACTTAACAATCTTCCCGGCTGAAGATCCTTACCAGGATTCAGAAACATGCATCGTGCCGATTTACGGCGGAGGCAACCGTTTAGGCACACTGGTTCTTGGACGGAGAGAAAATAAATTCTCAGAAGACGATCTCGTTCTTGCAGAATATGCTGGTACAGTAGTCGGCATGGAGATTCTCCGCGAAAAAAATGAAGAAGTTGAACAGAAAGCACGCGATAAAGCGAGCATTGCCATGGCAATCCGTTCTCTGTCGTATTCAGAGCGCGAAGCAATCGAACACATTTTTGATGAGCTTGATGCAGATGAAGGACTGCTCGTTGCTTCTAAAGTCGCAGACCGTGTCGGCATTACGCGTTCGGTTATCGTTAACGCACTCCGTAAACTTGAAAGTGCAGGCGTAATCGAATCCCGTTCACTCGGTATGAAAGGAACGTTTATCAAAGTTAAAAAAGAAGACTTCCTTCCGGAGCTCCGCAAAGAAAGCTAAACTTGCAGAGAAGGAATATATATGATATAGTATTAATCGGTCAAAAGACCAAATACGCACAGCAGAGTAAGGGATTAACCGGTGCCTGTTTACAGGTGGTTATTCAGCACGATGCTGGAGGTATAAACCAATTAGGAGGAAACAAATCATGGCAGTAATTACTATGAAACAATTGCTTGAAGCAGGTGTGCATTTCGGACACCAGACACGCCGCTGGAACCCTAAGATGAGCAAATACATCTTCACGGAACGTAACGGCATCTACATTATCGACCTGCAAAAAACAGTTAAAAAAGTTGCAGAGGCTTACGACTTCGTTAAGTCAATCTCTGAAGAAGGCGGACAGGTTCTGTTTGTCGGTACTAAAAAACAAGCTCAGGACGCTATCAAAGAAGAAGCGGAACGTGCTGGACAGCTTTACGTTAACCAGCGCTGGTTAGGCGGTATCTTAACTAACTACCAGACGATTAACAAACGCATCAAGAGAATTTCTGAAATTGAAAAAATGGAAGCTGACGGAACTTTCGACGTTCTTCCTAAAAAAGAAGTTGTTGAACTGCGTAAAGAATACGCACGCTTAAACAAATTCTTAGGCGGTATCCGCGACATGAAGAAAATGCCTAGCGCTATTTTCATCGTTGACCCTCGTAAAGAGCGCAACGCGATTGCAGAAGCTAAAAAATTAGGAATTCCTATCGTAGCAATGGTCGACACTAACTGTGACCCTGACGAAATCGACTACGTAATCCCGGCTAACGACGACGCTATCCGCGCAGTCAGACTGATGACAAGCAAAATGGCGGATGCTGTTTTAGAAGGTCAGCGCGGTATTTCAGACGAAGAAGTAGCAGCAGAACAAAATATCGACTTAAAAGAAGAAGATGCTTCAGCTGAAACTACAGAAGAAAACGCGCAATAATTAATTGAGAATTCAGGTGATAAGCGTAATACTTATCACCTTTTTTACAACAATTATATGGAGGACTGAACAATGGCTATTTCAGCAAAATTAGTTAAAGAACTACGTGAAAAAACAGGCGCAGGCATGATGGACTGTAAAAAAGCGCTTATCGAAACTGATGGAGACATCGACAAAGCAGTCGATTACCTCCGTGAAAACGGTATTGCAAAAGCAGCTAAAAAAGCTGACCGTATCGCTGCAGAAGGTGCTGTTTACATCACTTCTGAAGGAAACGAAGCGGTAATCGTTGAAATCAACTCTGAAACAGACTTCGTTGCACGTAACGAAGCATTCCAGACACTTGTTAAAAGAATCGCTTCACACATCCTTGCAACTAAACCTGCAGATGTAGAAGCTTTATACAGCTCTGAACTTGATGGTGAAACTGTAACTTCAATTATGAACAACGCAGTTGCAACTATCGGAGAGAAATTAAACATCAGACGTTTTGCAGTTGAAACCAAAACTGACAATGACGCTTTCGGCCAGTACATGCACATGGGCGGACGCATCGGGGTATTAACAGTTGTAGAAGGTACTACTGACGAAACAGTTGCGAAAGATGTTGCTATGCACGCTGCAGCATTAAACCCTAAATACGTTTCACGCGACGAAGTAGATCAGGCTGAACTTGATCACGAGCGCGATGTTCTGCGTCAGCAGGCATTAAATGAAGGTAAACCTGAAAAAATCGTCGACAAGATGGTTGAAGGAAGAATCCGCAAGTATTTAGAAGAAATCTGCATCGTGGATCAGCCGTTTGTTAAAGACTCTGATCAGACAGTACAGCAGTACTTAGAGTCTAAAAATGCATCAATCCGCACTTTCGTCCGTTACGAACTTGGTGAAGGTATTGAAAAACGCGAAGAAAACTTTGCTGACGAAGTATTAGGACAAGTTAAAAAATAAATTGCTTAAAAAGACACTTCGGTGTCTTTTTTTCTAAGTAATAAATTCGAAGGAAAAGGATTGAAAAACATGGCTGAATCTTCTAAATTTACACGCATCGTGTTAAAGCTCAGCGGAGAAGCACTTGCTGGCGACGATGGTTTCGGAATTAATCCCGTTGTCATTAAAAATATTGCTTCCCAAGTTTCGGAAGCGCAAAAATTAGGCGTTGAAATGGCGATTATCGTCGGCGGCGGCAATATCTGGCGCGGCAAGATCGGCAGCGACCTCGGGATGGACCGCGGCACTGCAGATTACATGGGAATGCTTGCAACAGTTATGAACTCACTGGCACTGCAGGACAGTTTAGAGCAGCTCGGTCATGAAACGAGAGTGCTGACATCAATTGAAATGAAACAGGTCGCTGAACCTTATATAAGAAGACGTGCGATCCGCCACCTTGAAAAAGGGCGTATTGTTATCTTTGCAGCAGGTATCGGCAACCCGTACTTCTCAACAGATACAACAGCAGCACTCCGCGCGGCGGAAATTGAAGCAGATGTTATTCTGATGGGCAAAAATAACGTAGACGGTGTTTATTCTGCAGATCCGAAACACGATTCGTCAGCTGTTAAGTATGAAAAGCTGACTTATATTGAAATGCTACAGGAAAATCTGCAGGTAATGGATGCTACAGCATCATCGTTCTGTATGGACAATGACATCCCGCTTGTGGTATTTTCAATTACAGAAGAAGGTAATATTAAGCGTGCCGTTTCCGGAGAAACTATCGGTACGACTATTACAAAGCAATAGGAGAAGATATTAATATGAGTGAATCCGTTTTGAAAACAACTGAAGACAAAATGAAGAAATCAATCGACAGCCTGAGCCGTGAACTCGCTTCAATCCGTACAGGCGCTGCAAACTCAAGTATGCTGGACCGTGTTCATGTTGACTATTACGGTGCACCGACACCGCTGAATCAGCTGGCAAGCATCAGCGTGCCTGAAGCGCGTATGCTGGTTGTTCAGCCTTATGATAAAAGCTCTGTTGACGATGTTTTGAAAGCAATTCAAAAAGCGGACCTCGGGGTCAATCCGACAAGTGACGGCACCCTGATTCGTATTACCGTTCCTCAGCTGACTGAAGAACGCCGGAAGGAATTCGTTAAAGATGCACGCAAAGAAGGTGAAACTGCTAAAGTCGCAATCCGCAACGTGCGACGTGATTCAAATGACGAATTGAAAGCATCAGAAAAGTCCGGAGATATTTCAGAAGACGAACTGAGAAATATGACGGACGACGTTCAGAAACTGACAGATAAGTACATCGCAGAAGTGGATGCAATGTGCGACGCTAAAGAAAAAGATATTCTCGAAGTTTAATCTTAGAAACAGGTAAGGGGACTTACCTGTTTTTTTATTATATAACTATGTTAAAATAAAATAATTGAAGAAGTATATTAAAATTTATTACAGATACATATTTGGCACGGAGGATCGTCATGTTTAAAGCGACTAAAGATAAATCTCTGACTGAGAGACCACTACCGGAACATATTGCGATTATTATGGATGGCAACGGCAGATATGCGAAATTGCGCAGTATGCCCCGTATAAAAGGTCATTACGAAGGAATGCAGAATGTAAAACGCATCGTGAGACATGCTGCAGATATAAAACTTAAGTATTTAACGCTCTATGCGTTTTCAACAGAAAACTGGTCCCGTCCAAAGAGCGAAGTGAACTATCTGCTAAAGCTTCCGACCGATTTTCTCAGCACGTTTTTACCGGAACTGATTGAGAAAAATGTGGTTGTGAAAACAATTGGAGATTTCGAGGCACTGCCGAAGCACACGCGTAAAGCAGTCCAGACCGCAATTGATAAAACCGCGGACAACACCGGACTCACACTCGTCTTTGCTCTGAACTACGGCGGACGCGACGAACTGATCGGGGCAGTAAAAGAAATGATGAGTGATGTTCTCTCAGGCACACTTGATGCTGATGCTCTCGACAGTAAGATTTTCGATGATTATTTAATGACTAAAGATATGCCGGATCCTGAAATGATTATTAGAACTTCAGGCGAATACCGGCTGAGTAATTTCTTATTATGGCAGGCCTCCTACAGCGAACTGTTCTTTTCACATACGCTGTGGCCGGAATTCTCAGCTGAAGAAATGGATGATCTGATACTTCAGTATCAAAAGAGAGACCGGCGTTTTGGAGGCTTAAATGAGGAGGATGTAATAGATGAAGACTAGAACGATAACTGCAGTCATTGCACTGCTGTTATTTTTGCCGATTGTAATAATCGGCTCATGGCCGCTGTTAATTTTAGTCTACCTCATGGCGATTACGGGGCTTTACGAAATTTTAAAGATGAACCGGATTCACATCGTTTCACTGCCGGGTATTTTATCTTTAATTGCTCTCTGCATGGTATTAATTCCGCAGGAATCCTTTTCACCGGCCATCGCTGATTTCCAGCTGGAAATCATCGTAGCGCTGGCACTTATTATGCTGTCGACGACAGTAGTGTCAAAAAACAGATTTACCTTTGTTGATATGGGTTTCTGCGTCCTTGCAGTTGCTTATATCGGCATCGGCTTCATGTACTTTTTTGAGACGCGGGAATCCGGCCTGATTTATATTTTATATGCACTCCTCATCGTCTGGCTGACGGATACGGGAGCTTATCTGTTCGGAAAAGCATTCGGCAGAAGAAAATTGTGGCCGCAGATCAGTCCGAACAAGACGATAGAAGGGTCGCTCGGCGGCACCCTCGTATCGGTGCTTATACCGGTGGTTTTCGTCTTCACAGGCCTGATGGAAGGTTCGCTGTGGCTCTTAATTCCGTTTACTATCGTTCTCAGCATCTTCGGGCAGATGGGAGACCTCGTGGAATCCGCTTTGAAACGTCACTTTGACGTCAAAGACTCAGGCACATTTTTACCGGGACACGGCGGTATACTAGACCGCTTTGACAGTTTCATCTTCGTACTGCCCCTGATGAACATCTTACCGATCATTTCATAATAACAGGTGAATACTATGATAAAAACCATTTCTATACTCGGTGTTACAGGTTCTATCGGGACCCAGGCACTGGACATCATTAAAAAAAATCCGGAACATTTTAAACTCGGTGCAATTTCTGCCGGCCGCAATTTAGCTAAGCTGAATGAAATTTTAACAGACTTTCATCCGCCTTTAGTATCGGTGCAAGACAGAGATGCTCTTAAAGAACTGCAAAGTAAATATCCGCATATAGAATTTACTTCCGGGGAAGAAGGTCTTCTTGCAGTTGCTGAATTTAACAGCGACCTGCTCTTAACAGCAATACTTGGAAGTGTGGGCTTAAGGCCGACACTTGCTGCTATCGACGCAGGAACTGATATTGCTCTTGCAAACAAAGAAACTCTAGTTGCAGCTGGCGATCTTGTGATGGAGCGCGCACGTGAAAAGAATGTGCAGATTATTCCTGTCGATTCAGAGCATTCGGCTCTGTTTCAATGTTTAAAAGGCGAAAATGAAAAGGAAATCAGCAGCTTGATTATTACGGCAAGCGGCGGTTCCTTCAGAGATCTTTCGCGCGATGAGCTCGGCAGCGTCACTTTAAAAGATGCCTTAAATCACCCGAACTGGTCGATGGGACAGAAGATTACAATCGATTCTGCCACCATGATGAATAAAGGTTTTGAAGTTATCGAAGCAAAACATTTATTCGACGTCGAAGTTTCAGAGATTAAAACATTGCTGCATAAGGAAAGCATCATTCATTCGATGGTGGAATTTATCGATAACAGTATTATGGCGCAGCTCGGCAACTCCGATATGAGAACGGCTATCCAGTACGCCTTTACGCATCCAGAGAGAATTCACAAAGATAATCCGCTGTCTCTCAGTGAATTATCACAGCTTAACTTCAAACCAATGGATTTTGACCGCTTTAAAATGTTAAAATTCGCTTATGATGCGCTCGAAGCAGGCGGTACACTGCCGACGGTAATGAACGCTGCGAATGAATACGCAGTCGGAGAATTTTTACAGGGCAGAATTAAGTTTTTGGAAATTGAAGAAATCGTTGAAGCCCGCATGCTGCAGCACGAGAATATTCAAAATCCCGACCTTGAAACGATACTGAGCCTTGACGCGCGCTATAAATCAAATATGAGGTGAAGTAAGTGACAGGAATTTTAGCATTTATAGTCGTTTTCGGTGTGCTTGTTACCGTGCATGAATTCGGCCATATGTTCTTTGCAAAACGTGCAGGAATTATGTGTCCGGAGTTTGCCATCGGTATGGGACCGAAAATCTTTTCATATAAATACAATGATACGCAGTACACGGTGCGTCTGTTGCCAATCGGCGGCTACGTAAGGATGGCTTCAAAAGATATGGAAGTTAATCCGCTGAATGCCGGTATGCGCATCAATATTAAATTAAACCAGAACGATGAAATTACACACATCCTGCTAGATGATAAACACAATTTCCAGCATGTCGAAGAGATTGAAGTCGTCGACAGCGACATCTCTGAACGGATGTACGTAACCGGATTAAAACTGAATGACAACAGTGAAGCGACTTATTATTTCAGCGATGAATGCTACTTCGTTGAAAACTCGGAGCTCGAACGTATCGCACCCTTGTCCGGCAGATTTGAAAGTAAGAGTGTCTGGCAGCGTTTCTTAACGCTGTTTGCCGGACCGCTTTTTAATTTCCTGCTCGCTTTTGTTTTATTTACTATCCTGTTTTACATCCAGGGGAAACCGGTTGATGAGCCGATTGTCGGAACGGTCATGGAAGATACGCCTGCAGCGGAAATTAATCTGGAAGAAGGCGACCGCATCCGTTCCATCGACGGTACAGAAGTCGACAGCTGGAGTCATATGACCCAGCTGATTCAGGAAGGCGAAGGCAATCCTCAGGAACTGATGATTGAATCCGGAGAAGAATCGCGAACGGCAACGCTCGAACCGACGGTTGAATCGACGGAATTACCTGACGGGACTGTACAGGAACGTCTTATCATCGGTGTCGGCAGAGACTTTGAAGACGGCGTGATTGCTCCTGTATGGTGGGGAATCGAAGAAACTGTGTCCAGCATGTCACTCATCTTTGAACTCGTCGTCAATATGATCGGCACGATTTTTGCCGGCACCTTCAGTTTTGATATGCTGAACGGCCCGGTCGGCATTTATAAAGTAACAGAAACAGTCGCATCACAGGGCATTTTAGTGCTGATGAACTTTACTGCGCTGCTCAGTGTGAATTTAGGTATAATGAACTTACTGCCGATTCCGGCACTCGACGGCGGAAGAATTTTATTCGTGCTCTACGAAGGAATTTTCAGACGTCCGCTGAACCGCAAAGTGGAATTGAACATACAGTTAATCGGCGTATTATTCGTCTTAGTCATTATGGTGCTCGTCACCTGGAACGACATTAAAACATTTTTCTTATAGGAGTGAAACAATATGAGGCAATCACAAATGTTTATCCCTACACTTAGGGAAACACCAACAGAAGCCGAAAGTTTAAGCCACCGCCTGATGCTGAAGTCAGGTATGATTAAACAGCTCGCACGCGGTATATATGCATATTTGCCGATCACGCAGCTGGTGCTGAACAATATTCAGGATATTGTGCGTGAGGAAATGATGAATATCGGCGGTGCCGAAGTGCACCTGCCGGTGCTGCACCCCCGCGAATTATGGGAAGAATCGGGCAGATGGGACGCATACGGCAAAGAGCTTATGAGAATCCGCGACCGTCATGACAGGGAGTTTGCTCTCGGGCCGACACACGAAGAAGTAATTACTTCGCTCGTCCGCGATGAACTGAAAAGCTATAAAAAGCTGCCGCTTACCTTATTCCAGATTCAAACGAAATTCCGCGATGAATTAAGACCGAGATTCGGCCTGCTCCGCGGACGTGAATTTATAATGAAAGACGCTTACTCTTTCCATATCGATGAAGAATCGCTGGATAAAACGTACAGAGATATGTACGATGCCTACAGCCGCATCTTTACGCGTCTCGACTTAAATTACAGAGCAGTCGAGGCGGACGGCGGCTCTATCGGAGGCAGCCACACACATGAATTTATGGCGCTTGCAGATATCGGTGAAGATACTATCGTTTACACAGATGAAAGCAGCTATGCTGCAAACATTGAAAAAGCGGAATGTACACCGCCAGAAGAGCGCAGTACTGATGAAATGCTTGAAACTGAAAAAATCGCCACACCTGAAATCGGCACGGTAAAAGAACTTGCCGATTTCCTCGATACCAATTTAACTTTAACAACTAAAACGATGGTTGTTAAAACAGATGACGGTCTGAAAATGATTGTTATCCGCGGGGACCAGGAGCTGAACGATGTTAAAGTGAAAGCTTACTTTAATACTGAAATGATCGATATGGCAGCGGATGAAGAAATTACAGCAGAATTGAATGCAGCACCCGGTTCTCTCGGTCCTGTCGGTTCACCAATTCCCGTCTATCTTGATTACCAGGTCGAAGCGATGAGAAATTATCCGGTCGGGGCCAATGAAACGGGTTATCACTTATTAAATGTGAACCATGAACGCGACTTCGAAGCAGCCGGTACGGGTGACTTCAGATTTATTAACGAAGGTGAAACGGTTGCTGACGGTTCAGGTCCGGCTAAATTCATGCGCGGTATTGAAGTCGGTCAGGTATTTAAACTCGGCACTAAATATTCCGAAGCTATGGATTTCAACGTACTTGACCAGAACGGCCGTGCAAAACCGGTCTTAATGGGCTGTTACGGTATCGGGATTTCACGCGTGCTGTCGGCAATCGTCGAAAGCCATCACGATGACAAAGGTATCTACTGGCCGAAATCAGTCACACCTTTTGATATTCACCTTATTACAGCGAATACGAAGGATGAAACGATTACCGGCACGGCTGCGGAAATTTACGATATTTTATCGAAAAACCACCGCGTGCTGTACGATGACCGCAACGAGCGCGCAGGCGTTAAATTTGCCGATTCGGAACTGATCGGCCTGCCTGTAAGAATCGTCGTCGGACGCGGCGCGAAAGACGGCATAGTCGAAGTGAAAGGCCGTCTTGACGAAGAATCTACAGAAGTGCGGATTACAGACTTAACATCATATCTTGCAGACAATGACTACGCGTAAATCTTAGATTTACGCGTTTTTCTAGGAAGACAGGCGCAGGATGTGGAATTTTTAACTGGGAGTGTTTTCTAATTGGAAAGCCACGATAAATTAAAGATTTTACTTGAACAGGCAAATATCACTCAGAATAATTATTTGGAAGACGCTGAGCTGTCGCGTGTCGTTGTCGATGATGATGCACGGATCTGGCAGTTTCATCTGACAACATCGCGCATTATACCGAGCGCGCTTTATCAAATGATGAGTGCTAACATAAATAAAGCATTTAAAGACATTGCAAAAACGGAACTGATTATGTCGGCGGCAGAGTTCGATGAACAGCTCGTAACAGACTATTTCCCGCTCGCAGTACACAGTCTTTCTATCAATGACAATATAAAGCACCAGCTGGAAAGAACAGCTAAAAAACTCGATAACGGTGTGCTTTATATCGCGGTTAAGAATTCAATTGAACAGTCGCATTTCAACAGGCATATCAACGGCAACCTGCTGAATGCATATAAGTATTTCGGCATTCATTTAAACGGACTTGAAGTAACGATTGACGATGATCTGCAGTCATCGCTGTCAGAAGCGCTTGAAAATAGAATCAGCGATGAACGGGAGGCACTCATTACCCAGTTTATTTCCGACAGGGAAAAACAGGCGGAGGAGACTGAGCGCAAAGGCAATGTGCCAAAACAAATCGGCAAACCGCAAACCTTTGACGGTGTGCGTCCTTTAGAAAATATTTTTGATGAAGAATACAGTGTCAAAATTGAAGGGCATATTTTTTCTTTTTTTTTTCGCGATCTCCGGAGCGGGCGTAAAATCCTGCAGCTGAAATTAACCGACTACACGGATTCGATTATGGCAAAAATGTTTTCCCGTCACGGTAAAAATGATGACGAAGTTTTCGAAGTGCTGGAAGAAGGCGACTGGGTCATTATCGAAGGCCGGGTGGAATACGATGAATTTACGAAAGATATGGTCTTAAATATCCGAAATTTAACGGCGGTTAATAAGAAACCGAAGCGTGATAATGCCGATAAAAAGCGCGTGGAGCTTCATCTGCACTCAACGATGAGCCAGATGGACGGCATGACGAGTATTACAGAATATATTAAACGTGCGAAACAGTACGGTCATTCAGCCCTTGCGGTAACGGACCACAACAACGTACAGGCCTTTCCGGATGCCTTTAACGCAACGAGCGGCGACGATGACTTTAA
>X87_Garden_Dormouse__coassemble_90_pt1 | contig 20548 bp, 16 predicted proteins | sample X87_Garden_Dormouse__metabat2_low_PE_003 | metagenome-assembled genome bin X87_Garden_Dormouse | reverse complement strand
GCTTATAACCACGGTGCGGATATTATTCTGTTAATCGTGACCATCCTCGATGATGATGCTCTGTCTGAACTTTACAATTACGCGAGTTCACTTGATTTAAACGTTATCGTTGAAGTGCACGACGAAGAGGAATTGAAACGTGCACTCAAAATTTCACCTGAAATTATCGGTATCAACAACAGAGACTTAAAAACGTTTACTGTCGATATTGGCAATACAGAGAATCTGCTCCGGAAATACGGTAAAAATGATATTCATTTCATCGCCGAAAGCGGCATTCATACTGGAGAAGATGCAGAGCGCATGAAGCTTGCAGGCGCATCGGGCATGCTGGTGGGGGAATCATTAATGCGTGCAGCGAGCATCGAAGAAAAAATTAGGGAACTGAAAGCGGGTAAAGTATATGAAAGTTAAAATCTGCGGTATCAAAACAGTCGAAGAAGCCCAACTTGTTGCTAAGGAAAGACCGGACTTTATCGGCATGGTGCTGGCACCGAGCAAACGCCGGATCAGTCTTGATACAGTTAAAGAAATTACAGACAGTCTGGAAGGAACAGGTATTAAAACGGTCGGTGTTTTCGTTAATCCTTCAAAAGCGGAAGTTGAGGCGGCTTTAAACGATGCGGGACTCGATTATATACAATTTCACGGAGATGAGGATAAAGATTTTGTCGGACAGTATCAAAGCCGTGCTATCAAAGCCTTTCCTTCAAACTCAAAATTATCATACAAAGAACGCTTCGATTTCCCTGCGGAATATATACTGATCGACAGCCCTAGAGAAAAGTACTACGGCGGCAGCGGTGTTGCCTTTAACTGGTCCGAACTGCCGCTTAGTGAGATTGATAAATCAAGACTCGCTCTCGCAGGCGGTTTAAATCCCGGCAACGTCGGCAAGGCTGCAGCTGCGGTAGCACCTGCTTTAATCGACGTCTCCAGCGGAGTTGAAACAGACGGTGTCAAAGATTCAAAAAAAATTGCAGATTTTATAAAAATTATCAGAGGTGAAATATAATGATAGAAACATATAAATATCCCGGCACAGACGGCAAGTTTGGCGAGTTCGGCGGCACTTACGTGGCAGAATCGTTAATTGCTACTTTAGAAGAATTAAAAGAAGCATATAAAAATGCACAGGAAGATCCCGAATTTAAGCGTGAATTTGATTACCTGATGAAAGAATACGTCGGCCGGGAGAATCCGCTTTATTATGCAGAACGGCTGACCGAAAAACTTGGCGGTGCGAAAATATATTTAAAACGCGAAGATTTAAACCACACCGGTGCACATAAAATTAACAATGCAATCGGCCAGGGACTCCTGACTAAATATATGGGTAAAACGAAGGTCATCGCAGAAACAGGCGCAGGCCAGCACGGTGTTGCAACCGCAACAATCGCAGCCCTGCTCGGGCTGGAGTGTAAAGTATTCATGGGTGCAAAAGATGCTGCACGCCAGGAACTGAATGTATTCAGAATGGAACTGCTCGGTGCAGAAGTGATTACAGTCGACCAGGGAACAGCGACGCTTAAGGATGCGGTGAACGAAGCGATGAGATACTGGGTGCAGCATATGGAAGATACGCATTATGTTATCGGCTCGGTGCTCGGTCCGCATCCCTTTCCTCAAATAGTGCGTGACTTCCAGAGTATTATTTCAAAAGAAGCAAAAGCTCAAATATTAGACAAAGAAGGGCGTCTGCCGGATAAAGTCGTTGCTTGTATCGGCGGCGGCAGCAATGCGATGGGAATGTTTTATAATTTTATTGAAGATAAAGATGTTGAATTAATCGGCGTCGAGGCAGCAGGCAACGGTATTGACAGCGATAAAGTCGCAGCTGCAATCAACCGTGGTTCTGTAGGTATTGCCCACGGTGCAAAAATGCATATGCTGCAGGATGACAACGGCCAGCTGCAGGGGACGCACTCAATTTCTGCGGGACTTGATTATCCCGGCATTGGGCCGGAGCACAGTTTCCTGTTCGATACGAAACGTGCGAGTTATGAATACGCTTCTGATAAAGAAGCGCTGAAAGCGTTCCAGGAATTATCGAGAACCGAAGGTATCATTCCGGCGCTTGAAAGTTCTCATGCGCTTGCCTATGTAATGAAAATTGCGCCTGAGCTTCCTGAAGATGAGATTATTGTCGTATCACTGTCAGGCAGAGGCGATAAGGATGTTGAAATGGTTAAAGCAGAACTGGAGGCGGGAAAAAATGACTAAAAAGCGTATAGAAGAAATGTTTGCGAAGCTGAAGGAAACGGATGATAAAGCGTTTATTGCATATATTATGGCAGGAGACGGCGGCCTCGATACACTTCCGTACAAGATTAAAACGCTGGTAGACGCAGGGGTGGATCTGATTGAAATCGGCATTCCTTTCAGTGATCCGGCAGCAGACGGTCCTGTTATTCAAAAGGCGGGCATCCGTGCTTTGGAAGAAAACGTCAGCCTCCGTCAGATTCTCAAAAAGCTTCGCGAAATTAAAGATGATATCAAGGTGCCGTATGTGCTGATGACTTATTATAATCCAGTATTTCATTATGGCCTCCGGGAGTTCACAAAAGATGCAGAAGCATCCGGTGTCAGCGGAGTAATCGTGCCAGATGTTCCTCTCGAGGAAGAGCCGGAGCTCAAAAATGAACTTGACGCTGCCGACATTGCAATTATCCGTCTCGCGACCTTAACGACGTCAGACGAGAGGCTCGAACATATTCTAGACAAAGCTGAAGGTTTTATATATGCGGTAACAGTTAACGGAGTGACCGGCAAAAGAGCCGGCTACAGCGGAGAAGTATTTGATAATTTGAAACGCATTAAAAGTAAAGCCGGGGTGCCTGTCTGTGCAGGTTTCGGCATTACTTCTGCAGAGGCTGCCAAAGCGCTCGGTGAACATTGTGATGGAGTGATTGTCGGATCAGAAATTGTGGAAATGTTTCACCGCTGCGAAGAAGAAAAAATTAAAAATCTGATTCCGAAAAAGCATGCGAGTCATGCTAAATAACGATAAATCGTCATTAATCGTGTTATAATAAGTGAAAATAATTTGATATTCTATACTAAAAGACTATATTACGAATATAGTCTTTTAGTATTTTTACAATGAGGGAAAACACTTGAATGAATTAATTGATCTTTTGACGACTGAACAGGGAATAGAAACGTTATTTCAAAAATTTGAAGACCTGGGTTTTATCATCGGTTTTCTGCTCGTATTTATCGAGTCTTTTCTGCCGTTTTTGCCGCTGGTAGTCATCGTTATTTTAAATATTAACTCCTACGGTGTTATTATCGGTTTTCTTGTCAGTTATACTGCGAGTGTTGCCGGCAGTTACTTAGTGTTTCTGTCAGTCCGCAGCTTGTTCAGAAAACCAGCTCAGAAATATATAGAAAAACATGAAAAACTTAACCGCATGCTTAAATTTATTGATGAGCGGGGATTTACATTTTTATTTATTCTGCTGTCGCTGCCGTTTACACCGTCATCGGTCGTGAACGTTATCACAGCTTTATCTAATGTCAGAAGACATGTATACTTATATATATTATTAGCGTCGAAATTTATTATGATATTATCGATGACACTCGTCGGTTATGACATAACTTCGTTTTTTGACTCACCGGTAAAACTTATACTCTCATTGGTATTTTTAGCAGTACTTTATCTTCTGTCCAAATGGTATCAGAAGTACCTGGAAAGAAAAATGAAAAAATAAGAGGTGTCGTAATTGGCAAAAGAAATCCGCGAATGGGCAGTTGCTATAATAATCGCAATCGCTGTAATTGCTGTAATCAGAATATTTCTCTTCGTTTCATTTTCAGTCGACGGGCTCAGTATGGATCCGACGCTGGAAGACGGCGACAGAGTCGTCGTTAACAAATTTATATATGATTTAACAGATATCGAACAGGACGATGTTATCGTCTTCAACTCCGGGGAAGATTCGGCTTATGTTAAACGTGTTATGGGCGTACCCGGTGACACTGTTGAGATGATTGACAGAACAGTTTATTTAAACGGCGAACCGCTGCAGGAAGATTACGTGGTGCATCAGGGTGAGTCGTATATGGATAACTTTACTCTCAGTGATCTCGGCGTTGAAGGAGACACCATTCCTGAAGGGCATTATCTTGTACTCGGGGATAACCGTCCGATAAGCCGTGATTCAAGAGACTTCGGTTTAATTACAGAGGATGCAATTATCGGTGAAGTACAGTTGAGATTCTGGCCGCTGAATGAGATTGCTATTGATTTTTAATTATAAATATTATCAAAAGGAGATATTAGAGAATCTAATATCTCCTTTATTCAAGTGGGGAGGCATAATGTATGGGAATTACCATATGGACCGGTACGAGCGGTACCGGTAAAACAAGCAGTATGTTTAATGAAATAAAAGAACTGACGAAAGATTCACCGCTCGGTTCGAATATATATATCGTTACGCCGACGCAGAACACGCTGAGCTATGAACAGCTGATTACCCAGCCGGAGGAAGGTTTGGTTACTGGCAGTATGCGGACGAGCGTATTCAGTTTTACGCGACTGATGTGGCATGTTTACAATGAACTTGGCCAGCCCGAAAAAGAATCTCTGTCCGAGGCGGGACATGTTATGTTCATGCACAAGCTGATGAACGATATGAAAGAATTTTTAAATTACTACCAGACATCCGGCGGCTATATAAAATTTTCAGAAAAAGTACTGGAGCAGATTACAGAATTCAGAGCTTACAACGTTAATCCTGAAGATTTAAATAACCTGCAGTTTGAGAGAGGCAGAACGACGGAAAAATATGAAGATTTAAATAAAATATACTCCAGATGGAGTGAACAGATTGCAGAATATAATATTGAAGATCTAAATATGATTCAGAATTTTATCGATGATATCAGCCGGACAGAAAATATACGCACCTTAAATAAAGCGACGATATATATCGACGGCTTTCATAACTTTACCGAAAGTGAATTTGCTTTAATCTATGCGCTTGAAAAGAAAGTGGCTCAGATTAACCTGCTTTTAACGCACCGTAAATCAGATGACAGCGAGCAGGGGGTAAGGGATGTTCTCCTGTTCAGAAAAACTGAAGCGGTGGTAACGCGGCTGCAGGAACTGTTCGGTGAGCATTATGTAGAATTCCGGCATTTCGATGACGAATTTCTGAGAGCAAAACGCACCGGCCTGACCCAGCTTGAGAAGTATATTACAACCGGTAAAAAAATGACAAACTTCGATGGCATTACTATTACTGAAGCACCGTCTGTGGAGGAGGAAGTCATTGAAACCGCAAGAAATATTGAAACGCTAGTCCGGGAAAGAGGCGCTAAATATTCCGATATCGGTATTCTTTACCGGGATTCGGCTTATGAGGAATATATAAAAACAACATTTAAGAGGTTTGACATTTCCTATCATATGGATGCCGATCATTATATGCACTGCAACCCTTTTACCCAGCTTATTATTGCTCTGCTTGAATGTTATAAAAGCCGTTTTCAGAGTTCGTCATTCCTGAATGTCCTGAAAACCGGCTATTTAAACAGCGGAGACGATGATAAACTGCTCGCCCATCTCGAGAATATTATTATCGAGCGCGGTCTGACGGGTACTGAACTGTTCGACGATGAACGCTTTCAGATTGAATACCGTCTGGATGCAGAAGGCATGATTGACCGGATTGATAATTCTGAATCGCTGAGCGAAATGATCGATTATAAAAATAAACAAATCAGCCGGCTCAGGGAATTTTTCAAGTCTCTGGACGCCGGGACAACGGTAAAAGATTATATTACGTCAATCTACAGCTTTATCGTGGATAACGGTATATTAATTAAACTGGAAGATGAAATACATGAACTCGAAGAAACCGACGTCCGTCTGAGAAATGAAACTGAGCAGTCTTATAATTTATTCATCCGTCTGCTGGACGACAGTTATACAGTTTTCAAAGATAAGGAAACCGAGTTTTCCCTGTTTTATGAAACGTTTATAGACGGCTTGAAAACTGCCACATTTAATACGAGACCAGCAACGATAGACCAGGTAATTGTCGGTTTGCTCGATCTTGCTAAAGTGGAGAATAAAAAATATATTTTTATAATAGGCATGAACTATAATGTAATGCCCCAGGAATCCCGCAGCACGACGATAGTGACAGATGAAGAAAAACTCGTTCTCGGAACGAGAGGCATTACGCTGTCACCAAGTGCAAGAACACTTGCACAGGATGAACGCTTTGTCTTTTATCTCGGTGTCACACGTCCGACAGAAGGACTGTTTATCAGCTGGTCATCGACTCTGCAAAACAAAGAAGCGACCAAAATCAGCCCGTTTGTTGCAGAATTTCTGCCGGCTGAGGATGAACGGGTCTTGAACTTTACTTACAGGAAAACGGCGCATTACGACGTGGAAAATTCAATCCGGCTGATTTCAAGCTTACGCAGCATGGAAGCGCTGGAACATTTTAAACTCCGCCAGCTGATGTCAACCGGCAAAGAATATCTTCATGATTTAAGCAGTGTGCCGCAGTACAAACACTTTATCTCTGTCTATCAGCTGCTTAAATCTGGAGACAGACAGGCGGTAATTAACCGTCTGACCAGAAACCTGACTTATGATAATAAAGCGCGGAAAATTAACAGCGCGACCGCAGAAGCGCTGTACGGCTCAGAAATGAAAGCCAGTGTGTCGCGCTTTCAGTCATATTTCAATTGTAATTTCCAGCATTTCTCAAATTACGGCCTGAAGCTCAATGTCAGACAGAATCATACGGTAAGACCGCTTGAAATCGGTAACCTTTACCATAATGCACTGGAAAAAGTTGCGGCGGATCTCGGGATGACGCTGCAGCACGATGATGACATTATTAAAAGTACGGTAAAAAATGCGGTGGATACGGTACTCAGAACGATCAGTTACGGCATATTTGAACGCTCGGAATACTATTTATCGCTGAAGGAAAAAGCAGTGCAGGCGATTACGACCACCCTGCTCTTTATGAAAGATATTGAAAAGCTCGGCAATTATAAAATGACGCTGATCGAAGCGGTATTCGGCAAAAAATCAGATGAACTGGGCGAGCTGATTCTCACCAGTCCAAATGGTAAGAAAATTATTCTGCGCGGTAAAATAGACCGGGTGGATACGTATAAAAAAGACGGCAGAGTGTATGTCAATATTATCGATTATAAATCGAGCGCCCGTGATTTAAGAAAGGCGGATGTGCTGAACGGCGTCGAACTGCAGATTATTACGTATATGTACGTGCTGATGGAGCGAGCAGAAGAGCTGCTCGGCGGTGAGATTTTCCCGAACTCGATGCTCTTTTACCATGTTAACGAACCGAAAGTTAAAGCAGAAGATGCAGATGAAGCACACAAAGAACGCCAGAGTGCTTTGAAACCGAAAGGTCTGTTCGTTGCAGACAGCACTGTATCGAATATTGACGGCAACAAAGGGCTTGAAAATTTAATTGAAGAGACTGAAAATATTAATGAATACTTCCCGTTGCAGGAGAAAAAAGACGGTACTTTTAACAGTCATTCTAAAAAACGGGTGCTGTCGGAAGAAATGTTCAAACATTATTCTCTTTACGTGATGGAGAAGTTTAAAACTGCGACAGATGAAATCTACGATGGGCACACGCTTGCGAACCCGATCGATACAAACGGCGGCCTGCCGTGCCAGTTTTGTGATTTTAAAGCAGCCTGCCATATAGATAAATTAATCAATGCAGAAGATTACCGGACGAACCGTATTACGGACGAGGATATCGAAGCATTTGAAAGCGAGGTTCACGATGGTTAAATTTACCGAAGCTCAAACTAAAGCAATCGAGACAAAAGGCTCGGATGTCTTAGTATCTGCAGCTGCAGGATCAGGGAAAACAGCAGTGCTCGTTGAACGCATTAAACAGAATATTATCGAAGGTAATTATTCTATAGATGAAGTGTTCGTTTCAACGTTTACTAATAAGAGTGCAAAAGATATGAAGGATAAAATCGAACGGGCGCTCCGCGAGACTTATAATGAAACGCCTGATCCGCGCTTAAACGAAGAGATTATTAAACTGAACGATGCGCATATATCGACCTTGCACAGTTTCTGTCTGTACTTAATCCAGACGCATTATAATGCAATCGGACTGCCGCCTGATATGCGTACACTCGGCCAGGTCGAGTCGGAAATCCGTCTGCAGAGAGTAATTACGAATGTGCTGGAGCAATTTTACGTTAATGCTGATGAGGACTTTTTAAAGCTTGATCAGTTTGTGACCAGCAATAAGGATAACGCTGCTCTTCATAAACTTGTCTCAGACCTTTATCATGTTGCAGTCGCCACGAAGGAGCCCGATCTTTTTCTAAGAAGCATGTTTGACCAGTATATATCAGAGGATAAACTGACGGAGATTCTGGACAGCTATAGAGCAGTTATCGGCCGTAAATTAAAGAAATTGGATGAGGATCTTTATACGCTTAAAGCGGAGTATGATAATGCCGAACGCGATGAGGATTTAAAAGAGAAAGCGGTTGATGATGCCTACGAAAAACTGGCTGTGATGCACAAGTATGTGCTGCAGGCACTCGAGTCTTTCAGCCGTGAAGGGTACTTTAAACTTCCGCCGGCAAAACTTGTCACAGGCACAAATGCATTTATTAAAGGTGCTGCAGCTTTCGGCAATGATTTAAATGAACGCTATAATAAGCCTGCAAACGCTTTGTATCAGGAACTCGGCAAGCTGAAGCAGTACACGCTTTTAGATGTGAGAGCGGAACTCAGTCCGCTGAACGGCATGAATAATCAGCTGATCAGCATTGCCATGGACGTAATTAGCGAGTACAAGAAAGATAAGCAGTCGGCAGGGGAGATGGATTTCAACGACTATGAACATTATGCGCTTGATATTTTAACTGCGGATGACAAAGAAATTGCGAACCGCTACAAAGAGCAGTTTAAAGAAATTATGATTGATGAATACCAGGATATTAACCGGGTGCAGGAAGCGATTATCCAGCTCTTAAAGTCCGGAGGAGAAGAGAATGGCAATCTGTTTATGGTCGGTGACGTTAAACAGTCTATTTACCGTTTCAGACAGGCTGCCCCGGATTTATTTATCGACAAAAGCGAACGTTTTAATAAAGACAGCAGCGGTACACTCATTCAGCTGAACAGAAACTTCCGTTCACGCGCAGAAATCCTCGATGCCACAAATCTAATATTTGAAAATATTATGGATAAAGATCTCGGGGAAATTGATTACACGGATGAAGAAAAACTGATTAAAGGTATCGAGGCAGCAGAACCCGAATCGCCTGTTGAGGTGCTGCCGGTTATATACGATAAGAGTTTAAAATCCGGGGAAGCGGATGAGCTTGAAATTAAACAGATTGTTAAACTCGTCCAGGATCTGTATAAAAGGGGCGCGGCTTATCAGGATATCGTCATTTTAAACAGAAACCGCTTCGCGCCTGACGTCATGCGCCATGAATTCCAGAAAGCGGATATTCCTGTCAGCATCGACGTTAATAAAGGATATTTTGAAACGTTTGAAATTTTAACGATGCGGAGCATATTATCACTTATAGACAACCCGCTGCAGGATGATCATCTGGCAGGTGTGATGCGGCTGCCGATGTTCGGTTTCAGCGAGGAGGAAATTGCTCAAATCCGCATTTCTTCCGAAGAAAAATATTTATACGAGGCTCTGACTGAATACAGCGGTGACGAAAATATATTAAGGAAAACTGAAGAATTCATCAGTACGTTTAGTGAACTTAAACTTCATGCCAAATATTTAAGTGTGCCGGAACTCATTTCGGAAATATTTTTTGAGCTGAATATACTTGAATTTTTCAGCGGTCTGGCCGGCGGTTCAGCAAGACGGGCTAACCTGAATGGACTGATTGACAGAGCACTGGAATTTCAATCGATGAATAATACAAGCTTATATCAGTTTATCAGCTACATTGATTTCTTAATTTCCGAAGGTAAGGATTTTGGTGAAGAAGGTTCACTTGAGAATACAGATGATGCGGTACGTGTGATGACCATTCACAGCTCGAAGGGGCTCGAGTTTAAACATGTTATTTATGCCGATTTGAAACAGAACTATACGCTCACTAAAGTGACACGTGTTTATGTTCATCCGAAACTTGGAATTGTTTTTAACAATTTTAATGATGAACTGAACTACCATTACGACAGTATTCACGGCTTCGCTGCTAATGATTTCCTGAATATCGAGCAGCTGAGTGAGGAATTAAGGCTGATTTACGTTGCGCTGACAAGAGCGGAGGAGAAATTGTATCTGCCGCTGATGTTTAAAGGTGAAGCGGAATATAAGTATGATTTCAGCAGTATGGAAAAACCTTCTTTTGAAAGACGCGCGGAGCTGAAATCGGCCATGGACTTTTTAGCGCCTGTCGTTATGCAGGCACAGGTTCCATATATTGAAGTTAAGGAAACAGAATTTCGGGCCGGGGAAGAAAATGAGCGGACGGAATACGCAGATCTCGAAGATATCGATGCGCTTAAAGCAGATATTATCCCGGAAGTACGGGAACGGTTATTTTATACTTATCCCGATACTGATGATACCGAAGTAACAACTAAGGAATCGGTCACTTCCATTAAACGCAGAAATGAAACGATTCCGGATGGCGCGGAGTTTATCAGCCATACAAGCGAAGTAAATCTGCGCGAGCCGAATTTTCTTCAGAATTCGCTGGAAGCGCCGGTTTTCGGGACGATTATGCACGAAATGATGATGCATATTATACACCAGTGGCAGACGCTCAGCGTCATGAAGGACAGTGCAAAAACCGCCTATATTGATACGCTCATCGATAACTACAGTGAAAATTATGAACTTCTCAGTACGATGCATATTAAAAAGATGAAGGAAAATGCAGCGCGGTTCTTCAATGATAAGATGATGAATGATCTTTTGAATGAACAAGAGGGGATTTATACGGAGCTGCCTTTTATAATGAGCCAGGAAGCAATCGGCTATGCGGAGCATCCCGAACAGATTGTTCAAGGTATTATAGATTGTCTTTTAGAATATGAAGATCATTACATTATTATCGATTACAAGACAGACCGTGTTAAAGGAACGAATTTAACAAATGAAGATCTTCGTGAAAGATACAGTACGCAGATGGATATTTACAAGAAATCAGCAATGGCATCACTTAACAAGCCGGTAACAGCCGTGCTTTACTTTTTTGATTATGGGGCGATTCCAGTTGAATAATTCAAATAGAAACATATATTTTATCGGCGGAGTGTCGCTGTTCTTACTATTTATACACAGCGGGCAGTATTTTATGATGCCGCTTAATGAAATCAATCCGTTCGAATATTTCTTCGGCGGGGATCTGAACGTTTTTAATATCGTCGATATTATTACTGGCGGTTCTGTTATACCGCTTATCAGTATTATAATCGGCTATCTTCTCAGCCAGTACGGCTATACAGGAAAAAAACATCTGGTTAAGGTACTTGTCATTGCGTTTGTACTCCTGAGTCTGAATGCTGTCCTGATCTTTGGTTTTGACCAGCTGCCTTTTGTAATCCTAATGGCATTTATCGGTTTAATATTTGTGGGACGCCACTGGATTATAACACTTGCCGCATCGCTTATACTATTTGCGCTGCATTTAATGTTTAATGTTGTGCTTGAAATTATTACAGGACTGAACTCCAATATTCAGCACATGTATTCAGGTATTCAGCAGGTGAATGAATTTATCAGTACCTACAGGAGCACGGATTATCTGGCAATGGTCAATATGAATATTGATATACTGACAGGAATCGGCACAGACGGAATATTTAACGCAGTTTTTGTAATTCTGCCGTCAGTGCTTCTCGGCATTGCCTTAAAAGAATTAAATTTTACGGGCTTCATTAAAGACAGTCCGTATATAAGCGGCGGCATCATTATGGTGCTCCTCGCCGGCGGTATCGCTGTAAAGCTTCTGCAGGTGCTTTCTCTCGGTACAATTACAGGAGAAACCCTTGGTGAAGGCTTCGGCGGACCTGTTACAGCAATCGGTTATTTTATGATACTTGTCTATATTGCTGACGCTGTTCCAAAACCGGTGTTTAAGCTGTTTTACAATCTGGGTAAATACGGATTAACTTCCTATATATTATTCAATATTCTGATGATGTTCGTATTTTATGGTTTTGGTATGGCGATGTACGGACAGATTTCAATCCAAATGCTGCTTTTCATCGTTTCAGCAATCTATATCTTACTTATTATCTTTGCAAATCTGATGACTGTCTATAATATTCAGGCTCTAGAACAGACTTTTCAGACAAATAAGAAAATGAAGCGGGAATAATTAAATAATATTTGTTATACTGTATGAAAGAAAACAAAGGAGATTGTCCAATGAAATTTTTAACTTTTGAATATGAAGACAAGAATTATTATGGTGTCAAAGTAAAACGTGAAGACAGTGCATGGATTATTCCGCTCTTATTCCAGGATTTCAGTGATGTTAAAGATTATCCGAGAACATTGCTCGAAGGTATTACTGAGTACCACACATTGGATTTTCAGGAACTTGTCAGAAAGCTCGTTGAAAGTGCAGAAGCATCTGATAATGCAAATAAGTACAAGGCACCGTTTGAAGATATTAATATTATGGCGCCGGTTAAACCGCCGAATAACACAATCGGTTTTGGCCGCAACTTTAAAGCACACACTGAAGAGATGAAGAGTGAAGTTGAATTGTATGTATTCACAAAAGCAAACTCAAGTCTCGTCGGTGATGAGGATACAATATCTTCTTACAGCGATGTAACAGAAGAGCTGGATTATGAAGGGGAACTCGGTATCGTTATCGGGAAAGAAGCAAAAAACATAGACAGCTCGATGGCTTATGATTATATTTACGGCTACACGATTGTCAATGATATTTCAGCGAGGGAATTGCAGAAATCACACAAACAGGCATTCTTATCGAAAAGTCTGGCGACTCCAATGGGACCTTATATCGTTACTAAAGATGAAATTCCAAACCCGCAGGACACGACAATCGTTACTAAAGTGAACGATGAAATCCGTCAGGACGGCAGCACTTCATTAATGGTAAGAAAGATTGATGAACTCGTTGCAGAATTGTCGAAATATGTGACACTGCAGCCGGGAGATGTTATTGCATCAGGTACCCCTGCAGGAGTCGGGGCGGGCATGGATCCGACAGGCTTCTTAAAAGCAGGAGATACAGTACGTGTTTCAATTGATGGAATTGGAACATTAACGACACACATTGAGTAAACATTCCATGATATACTACTACAGGAAACATTAATGTAGAGGGGGAATCAGACGATGTTACATTTACACCTGACAGCTATTATTGTTTCATTTATATTATTTATAGCTGTTTACGCTATGTACAAAAAGAATAATACTGCTGAAAACAAACCGGCATTTATTCTGCACATGGTGCTGAGAGTGTTCTATCTGCTTGTATTATTCAGCGGGATTATGGTTTACGTCGGTAATATGGAAGGCATCAGCAATGCAGGTTCGCACATGCAGTATGGTATTAAAGCGCTGCTTGGTATTCTTTCAGTTGGATTTATGGAAATGGCAATTGTAAGACTGAAGAAAAACTCCAGAAAAGCGACCGGGCTTTTAATTGTTTGTCTTGTACTTATTATTGCGACAGTTATTATGGGTGCAATGCTGCCTCTAGGTATGCTGAGCTTCTAAAACAAATGAATAATCTTAATGCCGGCCTGTTAAATTTTAACGGGCCGGTATTTTATATGTTCTGTGTTAAAATAAAATTTATGAACAATTAGTGAAACGGAGTCTTAAAGAACTGAAATTTAGTATACTGATTACTATACGAATAAAAGGTAGGATAAAATTATGAAGAGAATACTAGCGCTTGTGAGCATGATTTTGGCAGTGCTGTTTATGAGCAGTCATACAGTATCAGCCGAAGAGAATACATATGACAGAATTTATATGATTACTGTCGACCGCTTTTTAAATAATAATACGTCAAATGACGTTGGCGTAACAGAAGACGGAGATCCTTATTATCCGTTCGGCGGGGATTTTGACGGCATCGTTCCGTATCTCGAGTATATTAAGGATATGGGCTTTAATACAATTATGCTGTCGCCGGTGGCAGAACGTGCCGAAGATGATTATCTCGGCTACGATGTTACAGATTACGCCTCTATTTCTGAAGCCTACGGCAGTCCGGAAGATTTTGAAAACCTGCTTGCCGAAGCTCATGAACTTGAATTAAAAGTCATTGTCGATATGCCGGCTGTGGCAACAGACGATTATACAGCACTGGAAACTCCCGCATTTAATACTATCCAGGAAGAATATTATGAAGATATTGGGCGGGAGATTATCGACCTGAATGATGCCGGCAACCAGGAAACATACCGTGCAATGGTTCAGGAATTTACAGATACTTACGATGTTGACGGTATCAGCATGTTTGTGAATCAGGATGGATTGAATGCTGAAGAATTTTTACCTGAAAATATTGATACTTACGGGATTTTATCGACTGAAGAAATAACCGCTGAAGGGTTTGACACTATAGCGAGAGAAGGATTCAGAGCTGATCTCGCACAGACATACGGCGGCATTGATCAGGAAATTCCCGAATTTCCGGAAGATGAACAGCTGATTATGGCAGACCACTGGTTCTCAGAAAGATTCACGCACAGTGCTGCAGAACAAAATATGTTTCCGGGTACGAGAATACAACAGCTGGCGAACTATTTATACGCCTACCGCGGACCGAGTGCGATGACATACGGCACAGAAGTTGCCTTTAACGGCAGCAGCTATCCGGAAGTGCATCCGCAAATGGATTTCAGAAGCGATAAGGAAGTTATTGAGTATCTTGAAAATATCGCTGTAGTTTACAGGAATCACGAAATTATGCTGGCTCCGGAATCAGAAACTGAGACGATATTAAACGAAGACGGGCAGTATCTGGTTAAATATTATACAGCTGATGTGGACTACATACTGAATGTAAATAATACAGCTGAAACAAAAAGTAATACGATGGAGCAGACAGCTGAAGAAGAAGGGAAAGTACTGAGCGGTATGCTCATTGGAGATATGATTCGCCCGCATGATGGAGAATATATCACTGTGCTCGACAGAGAAGAAACAGAACTGTATTCGATAATTGAAGAAGCAGGCTTTAACAATGGATACTTATACGCAGCAGTTTTAATCTTTGGTATATTTGCAGTCTTTGTCTGGGTGGCAGCGAGCCGCAGCAGAAAAAATAAAGCAAAAAGAATGAAAGACAGAGAAAAATAAATAACAATAAAGCCGCACTCCTTCAACGGAATGCGGCTTTTAATATTTATAAGTCTTCAGCTTTTTCAATCGCTTTATAACCGATCATATTAATTACATCTTTCGGACTGGAGAAAGGCGGTGAATATCCGATTTCGATATTAATTAAGTCGTATACCGTGCCGCCGAGACGGGTATGGGCCGATAAGACATCGATACGTTTATCAACGCCCTCTGTCCCGACGACTGCAGCTCTTAGTATAAGTCCGCTGCCTTTAGAGACGTAGACTCGTATATGAATCGGTGAGGCATCCTTCATATAGCCGGATTTATTTTTCTGTTTCTGATCGACTGTAAAGTGAGGAATTTCAGCGACATCTTTTTCCGATAAACCGAAAGTCGCAATATTGTAATCGAAAAACTTCACAATGTTTGTGCCGAGCAGGCCTTCGTGGGTAATCGAACGGTCTCCAGCAAGCTGGTTGGCAATAATATGGGCCAGTCTGTGAGCAGGCCAGGCCAGGACGGACTGGATAGTCATCTCAGGTACATGCTGGAAGTGAGTCATCACAGCATCGCCGAGCGCATATATATTATCGATATTCGTCTGTCCGTTTTTATTAATAGGAATAAGACCGTCTTTTAAAGTAATGTTCGAGCTGTTTAAAAACTTTGTGTTCGGTGTGATGCCGACACCTGTAATAATGAGCGGTGCATCGATTTTTTCACCGTTTGATAATACTGCTTTACCGCCATCAACATAGTCAATTTCCGTATTCAGTTTCAGCGTGACGCCTTGTTCGGTCATGGCTTCATACAGTACTCCGTTCATATCCGCTTCGATATTTTTATAAATCTGTTCATCGTGCTGAAGCATTGTGACCTTAATGCCCCGCTTCGTTAAGTTCTCGGTAACTTCGAGTCCAATATATCCTGAACCGACAAGGACAGCTTCTTTAATATTATTCTCTTTTATAAACTTCACGATATAATCCAGATCTGCCAGTTTATGCAGTGAAAATGTCTGTGATGAATCTTTTACTGCGGGCAGTTTTTTCGGTGAGCCCCCGGGAGATAAAATTAGATAATCATACGAATCGGTAAACTCTGTATCGCTGTTTTTATCGTATACAGTAACTGTATTTTCTTTAGAATTTACAGCAGTGATTTCGTGTTCCGTCTTCACAAAAATATTTCTATCTCTAAATTTCTCAGGTGTCATATTCGTAAGGCTGTCCCATTTTTCAACATCGCCGCCGATATAATACGGCATGCCGCAGGAACCGTAACTGATGTCCCGGTAGCGTTCGTAAATAACGATTTCTATATCGGGATTTAAACGGCGGAGTTGAGATGCAGCAGTGGCACCGCCTGCTACACCTCCAACTACTATAACTCTAGTCATATTATTTACCGTCTTTAAAATAGAAAAGGGCGATGGTGCCGTCGCCTGTATGTGAACTGATTGTCGGTCCAATACTGGAAATATCAATTGTTTGAAGACCGGTCTTTTCAAGCAGTTGCTTTTTTAAATCATTTGCAGATTTCTCTGCATCAGCATGAACGATATGTCCATGGCCGGAAGCACCTTCTTCATTTGCAAGTTCGACCATGCGTTTGAATACTTTTTTAATACCTCTGTGTTTTTCGAGAGGGACCAGCTTCCCTTCTTCAATATGAAGCAGCGGTTTAATGTTTAACAGTCCGCCGAGAAAGGCTGAGCCTTTCGATAAACGGCCGCCTTCAGCTAAATAGTTCAAATCGTTAACTGTAAACAGATGTCTGATATATTCAAGGTCCGACTTCACTTTCGAGATAATCGTTTCCTTGTCATCTCCCTCGGCAATATATTCGGCTGTCCGCTCGACAATCAGTCCTGCACCGTAGCTCGCAGACTGCGTGTCGATAACTGTAATATCGGCGTCAGGTGTTTCTTCAAGCACTAGATCACGGCCGATTACAGCACTTTGGAATGTTCCTGACAGATTGCTTGAAAACCCGATGTAAATAACACTTTCACCCTGGTCAGTATATTTTTTGAAAAGTTTTTCAAATGCATCCGGATTCGGCTGGCTGGTCATCGGACGCTTGCCGTCTTTGATAGCCTGAATCACTTCCTCACTCGTAATTTCAAGCTGATCGAGGTAGCTTTTATCTTCAATCTGTATCGTTAAAGGTAAAACATCAGCATCAAGTTCCTGTGCTTTACTGAGAGACAGATCTGAACAGCTGTCGATTATAAGTTTCATAACTATTTCCCCCTTAAGATTTCAGGCGCAGGTCAAAAAAGTCATTCAGGAAATGACCAATGCCGTCATTGTTGTTGTTTGTTTCAGTAACGTAGTTTGCAATTCCTTTGATGTCGTCGATGGCATTCTTCATAGCAACACCGTGCTCAACATACTGAAGCATTTCAGTATCGTTATCCTCATCACCGAAAGCGATAGTGCGGTTCGCCGGAATATTTAAAAACTCTCTGGCGTAGTCGACACCGACAGCTTTATTGATACCTTTTTTAATGATTTCAAGGACCGGATAAGGTGCACCCCAGCGGCGCTGTTCGATAACTTCCGCAAACAGTTCATCAAGCGTTTGCCGTATGTGAGGCATTTCAGATTCTTCAGCCTGTACGAGAATACTTGTGACATCTTCATTTACAGTTTCGTATAAATTGCCGACGCTGATTTTAGGATCGCCCATTTTAAAAGCATCAAACAGTACGCTGTCGTGATAGTGTATATATATATTATCCTTAACTTCGGCAACAATATTTTTTATATTGAGTTCCGGTACTTTTTTTGCAATTTCTTTAGTAACATCAAGATCGAGAGTTTCATGTTTTATCTTGAAATTGAAATCGGTCGGATGGTGAACAAATGCACCGTTAAAGTTAACGACAGGAGTCGTCATTTTTAATTCTTTATAGTATGGAACACTTGCCCGGTAGGGACGCCCGGTAGAGATCATCAGTTCGTGCCCTTGTTGCTTAAGTGTTGTAAGCACTTCTTTTGTGAACGGAGTAATTGTCTTTTCATCCGTCAGCAAAGTGCCGTCTAAATCTAAACAGATTAAATGCTTGTCCATATAAATCTCCCTTTTGTATGTGTTTAATTAAAATGTTTCTTCTTAATAATAGCATTTATATTTATTGAATGTATAATTTTTGTTATAGTTATGGTACATACACTACAGTAAGGAGTGATAAGTTTGGATAAAGCAATGGAAGAAAGCATGTACGGTGCGTTAGAGAATGTTATTGACCCCGAACTTGGTATAGATATAGTGAACCTTGGTTTAGTTTATGGTGTAAACCTTGATGACGAAGGTAACGCAGGTGTGGAAATGACTTTAACTTCAATGGGCTGCCCGATGGGACCGCAAATTATGGGACAGGTAGAACACTCGCTGCTCGAACTGCCTGAAGTCAAAGATGTGCAGATAGCAATCGTCTGGAACCCGCCATGGGATAAGGACAAAATGACACGCTATGCAAAAATCGCACTTGGCGTCAGCTAAATCTATTTACAAAAGGAAAGACCGCGAAGATATTCTTCGCGGTCTTTTTTATGCCCATATTAACTGATACAGTATTGAAAATGCGCCGAGTACAAAACAATAATAAGCAAAGTAAATCAGGTTGCCGTTCTGCATGATATTCTGCAGCCATTTTACTGCAAAGTACGTTGCGATAACCGTCACGATAAAGGCAAGCAGATATGCGAGCCATAATGTATTCATGTTCGGATCGTTTACTATGTCACCGACAGAAAGCAAAGCTGTACCGAGAGAAACCGGAATATATAAAAGGAATACAAAACGCAGTGCATTCTTCTGACTTAAGCCGACTGCAATAGAACCGACAAGGGTCGCTCCGCTGCGGCTGATCCCGGGTGTCAAAGCAATACATTGTGAGAGACCCACGATAATTGAGTCTTTAACAGTGATGTCACCGTCGCGTTTTTCTCCGCGTTTATTTTTAATAAACCAGAGCGCAAGACCGGTAAATAACAGCATAACGCCGACGAAACCAACAGAAATATTGTCGCCGATTACATCTTTTAATAACAGACCCGCAACGCCGACCGGAATCGTAGCAATAATAAGACAAATTGTATATTTAAAATCGGTCACTGCGTCGTTATCTCTTGCACCCTTAAAAACAAATCTCCATAAATTTTGAAGAATACTGATAATATCTTTTCGGTAAACAGCGAGTATTGCAATCAGCGAAGCTGTATTTAAAAATATTTCAAACGACAGGCCCGAAGCTTCAATGCCGAACAGTTCACGTGCAATGACCAAGTGTCCGCTTGATGACACAGGAATCGGTTCAGTAAGCCCCTGGAGAAGACCAAGAAATACATATTTAATAGTAGTGATAATATCCAACTTTAAAATTCCTCCTTAAATATCCATCAATAAATATATGATAAATTCGACAATATTGCTATTAATTACTTGATTTAAAGAAGAAAAAGAGTATAATTAAGTTATGGTCAAAAAAGGTCAAACATTTATGACCTTAATTTTACTTAGCTGAGGTGAAGTAAATTGGATATTAATAAAATGACTTTAAAAGTACAAAACGTTATCGAACGTGCACAGCAGTATTCAGTTGAGCTTAAGCTGCAGTCCATTGAACTGGAAGCAGTATTAAAAGCTATGCTGACAGCAGATGAAAGCATGAGTGCAGATATACTGGAACGTGCAAACATTAATACAGCAGATATTATTAAAGAATACGACAGGAAATTAAAAACTTATAATGCAGTAACCGGAGACAGCGTTGAATACGGTGTCTATATGTCTAGCGGTTTTTCTCGGCTGTACAGCAGTGCGGAAAAACAGATGACTGCCATGGAAGATTCGTTTATCTCCCAGGAGCACCTGCTTTTAGCAGCTCTTGAAGAAGATAATATATTAAAAGAAGCAGTTGGAAATAAAGCGGACATTATTACAGAAATCATTAAGAAAATCAGAGGGGGAAATCATGTGACAACACAAAATCCGGAAAACCAATATGAAGTACTTGAAAAATACGGGCGCGACCTTGTCGAAGAGGTGAGAAACGGCAATGTAGACCCGGTAATCGGCCGGGATGAGGAAATCCGCGATACGATTCGCATACTGAGTCGTAAACGCAAGAATAACCCGGTTTTAATCGGTGAACCGGGTGTTGGTAAAACAGCAATCGTCGAAGGACTTGCTCAGCGCATAGTGCGTAAAGATGTGCC
>X87_Garden_Dormouse__coassemble_88_pt1 | contig 20729 bp, 18 predicted proteins | sample X87_Garden_Dormouse__metabat2_low_PE_003 | metagenome-assembled genome bin X87_Garden_Dormouse | reverse complement strand
CTGATGATGATTGAACAGCCTTTAATGGCAGGTGATATAATCGATCACGCGAAACTTCAGAAACAAATTAAAACACCTGTCTGTCTCGATGAAAGTATCGATTCATATGAATCTGCTGCTGCAGCAATTGAGCTCGGCAGCTGTGAAATCATCAATGTTAAGGTCGGCCGTGTCGGAGGTATTACCCAGTCGATAAAAATTCATGACCTTGCAGAAAAGCATAACATTCCATTATGGTGCGGCGGCATGCTGGAAGCCGGTGTGGGTCGTCTGCACAACGTGGCAATTACAACGTTAAGCAATTTCACTCTGCCGGGCGATACAGCCTCTTCTTCAAGATACTGGTTTGAAGATATCATTACACCGGAAGTTGTCGCAGAGAATGGTGTTGTTAAAGTCAGCGAGAAGCCCGGCATCGGAGCAGAAGTTGATTTCGGCAAAATGGAACAGTACTTAGTTAAAACAGAAACAATTACAGAAGACGATACACTCGATATGATTATGCATAACTAAAGTATTCATCTTTAAATAATAAAAAAACACTTTCGCCGAATACATTTGCGGTGGAAGTGTTTTTTTGATTTTGGAGGCATCTCTTCAATGTTTTGAAAATTAAATGAAGTGGTAAAGTATAAGGTATTTCTTTTTATATTAAAAAGGGAGTGTTCATTATGGCAGTTCTATCAAATGAAGAACGTGTAAAAATATTATCTGACATTATTGAAATACAATCAGTAAATGAGAAAGAGCTTGATGTGGCACAATACTTTCAAAAGTTATTTAAAAAATATGATATAGACTCGGAAGTCCTTAAATTAAACGGTGAAGCCAGCCGTGCTAATTTAATTGCAGAAATCGGGAGCGGCAAACCTGTCGTCGCAGTTTCAGGACATATGGATGTCGTCACAACCGGTAACACTGCTCTTTGGAATTACGATCCATTTAAGCTGACAGAAGATAACCAGGGGCGATTGCACGGCCGCGGCTCTGCTGATATGAAATCCGGTCTTGCAGCTTTAGCAATCAGTTTAATTGAAATCAAAACATCCGGGACTCTCAAACAGGGTACCATCCGGTTTATGGCGACTGCCGGCGAAGAAGTAACAAGTAATGGCGCTGCTTTACTCCATGAGAGAGGCTACATGGACGATGTAGATGCCCTGCTTATCGCTGAACCTTCCGAGGACGGTATCGTTTATACACATAAAGGCACTATGGATATACAGGTTGCTTCAAAAGGTAAATCTGCGCACAGTTCAATGCCGGAATTAGGATTTAACGCCATTAATCCGCTGGTAGACTTTATACATTATTTAAACGCCGAATACGCTAAAGTTAATGAGAAAGATGACTTGCTTGGCACACCTACGATGAATTCAACAGTCGTCAGCGGCGGTGACCAGGTAAACTCCATTCCAGAATATGCGGAATCCTTATTTAACATGCGGACCATTCCTTCTTTCGATAATAAAAAATTCGAAGCGCTGTTTAACAGCGTAAAAGATAAAGTCGAAAAAGAAAGTAAAGGAGATATCACCGTTAATCCTTATGTAAACCGTGACCCGGTATATACTGCCGGCGACAATGAATTTATCAAACTCGCTAAGTCACTTGGAGACCAGTACTTCAACAGAGATTTACCTTTAACATCTTCAACCGCAACGACAGATGCTTCCTATTTAATGAAAGATAAAGACGAAAATTTCTCCTTTGTTATGTACGGACCCGGAAAAACCGGCCAGGCCCACCAGGTTGATGAATATGTTGATAAGGATACTTATCTGACCTTCATCGATTTATACACCCAGCTGCTGACCCGGTATTTAAACGACTGTAACTCTTAAATTAATATGCAAAAAGCACTGCCGCCTGAATTTAGACGGCAGTGCTTTTTTGATATGGACGAGTTTCTCTAGGACAAGGCTGTCCGGATTCCAAATAGAATAATGATGATTCCCGCACCTTTGCCGAGCATACTCTGAAAGCCCGGTTTGTGCAGCCAGCGCTTCATATAATTGACAGTTTCAACGACGAGCAGAAACCAGCTCATCGAAATAACCAGCATAATACCGGCTAAAATTATTAATTGAAAAACCTCGGTTACTTCTGAATTCTGCACAACGAATTGGGGCAGAATTGTAATATAAAATATGAGTACTTTGGGATTCAGTATATTGCTTATAAAACCGTTCATATAAGATGAACGGAGACCGTTCGATTTTGTTTCTTCATCTTCAGCATTATCCAGTGATGATGCTGATACAAGTGTTTTCGCCATAAAGCTTTTCACACCGATGTAAATTAAATACGCGGCTCCCATATACTTAACAATATTAAACAAGAGCGGGGAATTCGTAATAATAACGGCAAGCCCGAGAATCGATACTACAATCCACAAAAAGTGTCCCGCTAATATTCCAAACACCGTCATACGCCCTGCCGATTTTTGATATACCAGTGTGTTTTTCATTACAATCATTGAATCTGCGCCCGGCATTACCGTCAGCACTGTTACGACTAAAATATATGATATTAATTCATTCATGCTTCAGACCTCAATTCAACTGCGACAACTTCCGGATGGTTAAATACTCTGAATGGGAAACGGCTGTTGCCGAGACCTCGGCTCACCACCATCGTTGTACCGTTTTGCTCGTGCATGCCTTCTGTATATTTCGGATTCACACCCTGATGCGGTGCATACAGCCCTTTAACTACAGGCAGGCGGATCTGACCGCCGTGCGCATGACCGCAAAACACAAGGTCAACATCATTTGCACTGTACACCGGCAGCAGTTCCGGCCGGTGCGCAAGCAGTATTGTAAAATCGTGAGGCAGCTCCCGAGCTTTAGCTGCAAGTTCATTTTTAAAATCCCGGTACGTTTTCGGGTTTGTCTCGTCCCCAAAAAACCAGACATCATTAATGCCGGCAATATTAATTTTCTCACCATCCCGTTCAAGTTCTGCGCTGCGCTTCGTAATATTACGAACTCGGGATTTGCCGATTACATCATACAGCTTATTAAAATGTCTGTAGTGGGCTTCATGATTCCCTGTTACATAAAATGTCTTTTGTATTTGAGTAATTTTTTCGATTAAAACCGCTGCGCGTTTTAAGTACGGAGTCCGGCGGTCTACAACATCACCCGTAATAACGATTATATCGGGATTAGCCTCTTTAACAGCTTTAAGCAGATGTTTCGAACGCCGCCCAAAATAAGCATTGTGAAAGTCGGATACCTGGACAATCTTATAACCGTCAAAACTTTTTGGAATTTTTTTTGAACTGTACTTATAATATGTCGTGACAATATGTTTATCTTCAGTCCATAGAAAACGGGCCGAGGCAATTATAAAGCCGAAAATTAACTGACTCAGTTTTATTTTACTTAATATTTTCATTTTTCACGTCTCATTCTCCCTGCATCAGTCCGGCATCTAATTTTGTAATTTTTACGAGCCGGATCATACGCTCTTCCATCTCTATTATTTTAAATTCAAGATTGCCGAGATGCGTAATATCATTAACCGCCGGTACTTCTTCGAAGACCGACAGCAGAAAGCCGGATAAAGTATCTTCTTCCTCAGGGATATCCGTATCAAAAAGTTGATTCAGACGATGAAGCGTAATTTTTCCATCGCAGAGAATTTTGTTTTCGCTAAAGGCACGGACAACCGAGTCGTTTTTAAGATCAGTCTCGTCTTCAATTTCAAAACCAAGCATCGTTTCAATTATATCTTCGTGGGTCAAGACGCCTTCTGTACCGCCGTACTCATCGAGAACGATAGCTAGATGACGGCGCTGCTTGCTCATGCGGCGCAACACATCCTCGATATTCTGGAACTCTCTTACTGTCAGCGGTTCGCTGTCACAAAAGTTCATCAGCGGCTGGTCTGGATTAAGTGACCACTGCAGCAGATATTTCGAATGGAAAACACCGACAATGTTATCGAGATCCTCATCGTATACCGGATATCTCGTATGCATCTCATCGATAATTCTGTCCCGCACCGATTCATAGCTGTCGCTGATATGCACGGCAACCATTTCCGTACGCGGTGTTGTCATAACATCTTTGACATTCAAATCCCTGAAATCTAAAATACCTTTGAGCCGCTGCGATTCTACACCTTGGATAGCACCTTCCGTATCCGCAATCTGCACAAGATTAACAATTTCTTCCCGGGAAACTGTCCAGGACGGCTGCGAGCCTTTTGACAGAAAGCGTGTAATCAAATCGGTCATTGCGTTTAAGATGAAAGTTAATGGATAAAAGACAACATTTAAAAAGGCGATTACCGGTCTGACCAGATACGACACACGTTCAGGAAATGCCGCAGCAATCGATTTTGGAATAACCTCTGCAAATACAATAATTGACACCGTGAGCACAACTGACGCAATCGTGACGCTCCAGCCGTAATCAATTGCCATTGCTGTTACCAGCACAGGCGCAATTAAGTTAGCGATATTATTACCAATCAGTATGGTTGTTATAAACTGGCTCGGTTTACTCACCAGATTATACAGCTTTTGGGCTCTCTGATCCCCGCCGGCTGCTTTCGACTGTAATTTTATTTTATTCACTGCAGTTAATGCAGTTTCACTGCCAGAAAAGAACAGCGACATAAACAGTAAAAATATAATCACAAATATCAAGTGCGATGTCCTCCTTATACTTAATAATCTTATAAGTTATTCTATCATTATCTTATTTAAATTTACACAAACAAAGAACCGGCCGCTTCACATTCGGCCGGTTCCCCTTCTTTTATATTATTGTACATCGTACCCCTGATCTTCAATCGCTTCCGTCATTTTCCCGCGGTCGACCACCGTATCATTGTATTCCACAGTGACATTGTTATCTTCCAGACTGACCTCCGCCGTCGATACACCTTCCAGATTGTGCAGTGCACCTTCTACTGATGATTTGCAGTGACCGCAAGTCATGCCTTCTACTTCAATTACTGTTTTAGCCATAATATTCATCCTCCATCTATAATTTAATTTATATTCTTATATACCTATATTTTAACACGTTTTAAACGTAAAGCGTTGGCTACCACACTGACAGAACTGAATGCCATTGCAGCACCTGCAACCCAGGGTGCTAAAAATCCGAGTGCTGCAATCGGGATGCCGAGCGTATTATAGGCAAATGCCCAGAATAAGTTCTGTTTAATATTTTTAATTGTTTTGCGGCTCAAATTAATAGCTCTTGGAATCAGCGTCAGATCTTCACCTAAAATTGTCAGATCCGCCGCTTCAATCGCAACTTCTGTTCCTGTTCCCATTGCGATCCCGATATCTGCGAGGGCAAGTGCCGGCGCATCATTTACACCGTCACCGACCATAGCGGTAACTTTGCCCGTCTTTTGAATTTCCCGGATTTTATCAGCTTTCTCTTCCGGGAGCACTTCTGCGATAACCTGATCGATGTTCACTTCGCGTGCAATTGCTTCCGCGGTTCTGATATTGTCCCCGGTCAGCATGATTACTTCAAGCCCCTGATCGTGCAGTTCGCTGACCGCCTGTTTCGCTGTTGCTTTTACCGTATCGAGCACTGCAACAGTGCCGGCAAGTTTGCCGTCGACAGCAACCATCATTGCTGTCTTGCCTTCGTATTCAAACTGCTGCATGTCTTCTTCTGCCGCAGAAATATCAATATTTTCCCCGGTCATCAATTTACGGGTACCGACAAGAACTTTTCTGCCTTCAATAACTGCTTCAATACCGTGACCGGGTATAGCAGAAAATTCTTCAGCTTCTGACAGTTCGATATTTTTCTCAGCTGCATAAGCGGTAATTGCCGATGCCAGAGGGTGTTCCGACCCTCTTTCTGCGCTCGCAAGAAGGTGCAGTGTATCATTATCACCTGAAAAATCGGTCACTTCAGGTGTACCATTCGTAATTGTGCCGGTTTTATCAAGTACAATGACATCAACTTTATGTGTTTTTTCCAGATGTTCGCCGCCTTTGTACAGAATACCGTTTTCGGCACCTTTACCTGTACCGACCATAATTGATGTCGGTGTTGCAAGCCCAAGAGCACACGGACAAGCAATAACCAGCACGGATATTGCGGCTACGAGCGCAGGTTCGACATTGCCCGGTGAAGCAAAGAAATACCACACGATAAATGTCACAATAGCAATGACAATGACTATCGGCACGAAATAGCCTGAAATAATATCCGCCATCCGCTGAATCGGCGCCTTATTTCCCTGCGCCTCTTCAACAACTTTAATAATACCCGCAAGAGCTGTATCTTTTCCTGTTTTCGTTACTTTTATATTCACTGTACCGTTCTGATTCATCGTTGCTCCGATAACCGAATCGCCGGTTTCTTTTTCCACCGGAATAGATTCGCCGGTCAGCATCGATTCGTCGACTGATGTACGCCCGCGGATAAGTTCACCGTCAAGCGGGAATTTCTCACCGGGTTTAACGATGAGCACTTCATCGACTTTTACATCTTCCACAGGAATCATAAGTTCTTTTCCATCACGTACAACACGCGCTTCTTTTGCCTGCATATCGAGCAGTTTTGAAATCGCGCCGGTCGTCTGGGATTTCGCTCTTGTTTCCAGATATTTACCGAATAAAATCAGCGTAATTATAATGGCGCTGGCTTCAAAGTACAGGTGTGGATGTTCGACTGCGCCTGTCATCCATAAATATGTCTGGTATAAACTGAAACCGAAGGCGGCAGTTGTCCCCATAACGACGAGTACGTCCATATTCGCCGTAAAGTTTTTTAAGTTTTTATAAGCCCCGACATAGAACTGCCAGCCCAGTATAAACTGGACGGGAGTAGCAAAAGCCAGCTGGAACCAGGGGTTCATAAATATCGCCGGCAAGCTCATACCAAACAGGTGATCGAGCATGGTAACTAATAACGGCAGTGATAAAATCGCAGCAACAATCACTTTCCACTTCATTTTTTTAAGCTCTGAATCCTTATGCGAAACTTTATCTTCTGCTGATTTTTTCGGTTCCGCACTGTAGCCGAGCTTGCTGATACGATCGATAATTGCGCGTTCATCAGTAACACCCGGATTATATTCAACCGTCGCATTTTCAGTTGTCAGATTAACCGTTGCCGCTTTTACACCGTCTGTTTTATTCAGCACTTTTTCGATTCTGCTCGAACATGCAGCACACGTCATGCCTGTAATATCCAACTCGCTTTTTTCATACAATACGCCGTAGCCAATGTCTTCAATGCGTTTAGTGATATCTTCAACCGACGTTTTGTCTTTGCTGTAATCGACACTTGCCTTTTCCGTTGTCAGATTTACATTTGCATCGACGCCGTCCATTTTATTCAATACTTTTTCGATTCTGTTTGAACAGGCGGCACATGTCATGCCGCTGATATTTAAATTAATATGTTCTTTTTCTGCCATAACACTTCCTCCTTTCTCTTATTTTGAAAATTGTTTCAGTACAGCCATTAACTCTTCGATTGAATCATCGCCGTCACCCGAATTTATCGCGTCGGTGACACAATGTTTCATATGACGTTCTGTTATTGTAAGACCTGTATTTTTTAAAGCGCTCTGGATGGCGCTGATCTGCACAAGAATATCGACACAGTAACGGTCTTCTTCCACCATTGTCTGAATACCCCGGACCTGTCCTTCAACACGCTTCAGCCGGTTTAATATTTTCTGTTTCTCATCATCCGGCCGAGGGCGGGACATATGTTTAACTTCTTCCATCATTTGCACCTCTCTTTTCAATATTTCATTATCTTTATAATATACCCTCAGGGGGTATATGTCAAATATAAAAATTGCCGGTCGCGATGACCGGCAATTTTTATATTTTACTGTCCGAGACCGAGCGCAACGTTGATATGCGCGCGGACACCGTCGATAAATGCATCTTCATCAATTGCAAATTTAGGATGGTGATGCGGATAAACATAATCTTTCGCTTCATTATAAGTACCGAGCAGAATATATACCCCCGGCAGGTTCTCGGTAAAGGCGCCGAAATCTTCCCCGCCCATCATCATTTCCTGTTCGATTACTCTGTCTTTACCAAATACTTCATTCAATGTTGTTCTGACACGTGCTGTTTCAGCTTCATCGTTCATTACTGCACTGTATCCGTATTTATAATTTAAATCGTAGGTCGCACCGTAAATCTCACAATTCGCTTTCACAACCGCTTCAATTTTTTCATGTGCAAGTTCTCTGATTTCAGCACTTGCTGAACGGACACTGCCGCTGATTTCAGCAGTGTGCGGAATAACGTTTTTAGCGCCCGTTCCCGCATTAAAGTTTGTAACAGATATTACTAAGTTATCAAGCGGTCCGGCGATGCGGGATACAATGTCCTGTACCTGTGTCACGATACGCGAACCGAGAAGAAGCGGGTCAACTGAACTTTCCGGCTGGGAAGCATGACCGCCCTGGCCGTTGATTGTCAGTTCAAACTGATCCGAGTTCGCTGTTACAGCACCAGATTTAATATGAATTTCACCGAGCGGTTTAGACGTCATAATATGCTGCGCAAACACTACATCCAGATCATCAAAAAGACCTGTCGCCACCATTTCGCGCGCACCGCCCGGCGGCAATTCTTCTGCATGCTGGAATATAAGATAAATTTCCCCGTGAATTTTATCCTTATTATCCGCGAGCACTTTTGCAGCACCAAGGAGCATGGCCGCATGAGAATCGTGTCCGCACGCATGCATCTTGCCGTCTATTTCAGATACAAAATCCAAATCATCACGGTCTTCCTGAATCGGCAATGCGTCGATATCTCCTCTGAGTCCAACCTTACGTCCCGGATGGTCTCCTTTAATAATCCCGAGCACACTCGTTTCAGTCGGACGGCTGATTTCAATACCATTCATTTCCTGTAGAGCTTTTTCGATATAATCGCTCGTCCAGTACTCTTCAAATGAGAGTTCCGGATGCTGATGCATAGCCCGGCGCCACTCAATCACTTTCGGTTCAACTTGTTTAATTGCATCATCTAGCATAAAACTGTTCATCTCCCTGTTTTATAATCATAAGCCTTCTTTAGTTGTCGAAGTCTTCAAACAATTTAAATATAGTATATCACTAATTTATTCCGGTAAATAGATTGGACCGTTCGGACCGACAGGCAGACCGATCAGGAACCAGATAATAATGAAGATTGACCAGGCAATCAAAAGCGCAATTGAATACGGCAGCAGGTTCGCGATTACAGTACCGAGTTTAATATCTTTCTGGTAACGCTGCGCATACATAATAATCAGCGGCAGGAACGGCATCATCGGTGCAATCGGATTCGTTACCGAGTCACCGATTCTGTAAAGCATCTGCGTAAATGCCGGATCATATCCCAGGAACATAAACATCGGAATGAAAACCGGTGCAAGGATCGCCCATTTGGCACTCGCTGAACCAATCAGCAGGTTTATTAGGGCTACGACAAGAATAAAACCGATAAACAGCGGAATACCTGTCAGATTAATCGTCTCGAGCAGGTCTGAACCGCCTACAGCGAGAATCGGCCCGAGATTACTCCAGTCGAAGTAGGCGAGCATCTGTGCTGCAAAGAACACGAGTACTATGTACTGTCCCATTGTTCCCATAGAATCTCCGAGCATTTTTGCAAAACCTTTGGTGCCGTCAATATTTTTCATAAGCATCCCGAATACGAGACCCGGCACAAAGAACAATATCGTAATCAGAAATACTGCTGAATCCATCAGCGGTGATTCCTGGAGTATTGAACCTGTTTCAGCATTTCTTAAAATACCGTCAGGCAGCAGTGTGGCAACTGCAATAATAACAAGAACAACAAGGGCAGATATATTCGCCCACATTAAGGATGTTTTCTCTTTTTTGGATAGAGGCTCCTCATCCACAGATGGTCCGTCGTATTTGCCGAGGCGCGGAATCGAAATTTTCTTCGCAACAAAGTAAATGATTACCATAAGGAATATTGCTGATACCGCAATGAAATAGTAGTTCATTGCTATGTTTCCTGTATAATCCGGATTGACGAGCTGGGCCGCAGGTTCAGTGAATGCCACTGCCAGCGCATCTGTCATACCGAGTATGAAGTTTGCAGCAAATGCACCGTTTGTCGCTGCATATGCCATAAATATACCGCCGATCGGATTTAATCCGAGACGGATAAAGATCATCGCCGCAATCGGCGGAAGAATTACCGGACCGGCATCACCTGCAACATTACTGATAATCCCTACGAAAATCACCATTGGAATAATTAAAAATGTCGGTGTGATTTCTAAAGAGCGTTTCATTAACGCTTCAAAATATCCTGTTTTTTCTGCGATACCGATACCAATCATAACGACCAGCACCATTGCAAGCGGCGGGAATGCTCCAAAGTTGTTTATCGCTTCGGTAAGTATCATTGCTATGCCGTCGCCGGATAATAAGTTTACAGCTTCAATCGTTTCCCCGTCAGCCGGGTTCTCAACCGATACGCCGAGCATACCGGCAATCCATGAAGCGACGAGTATTAAACCGGCAATCATCATGAATAACACTATAGGATCCGGGAGTTTATTACCCAGCTTCTCAATAGCATCCAAAAAGGACTGACCTATTCCTTTTTTCTTTCTTTCATTTTCCAAAAGCTGACACCCCTTTTTTTAATAAGTAAGCCTTTTCACGCCGGCTTATAAAAAGAGTTTACTACACTCGGGGTAAAATAAAAACAAACCTTTGTAAATTCCATACAAAGGTTTGCAAATAATCAGATAATATTACTCTTTAATATTATTTTTTATTCTCTTTTAAAAAACCGAGTATATTCCACAGCGGTGCTGGAATCATTAATTTCTCATCATCGCCATCAATTAAAAATGTATTCGGCAATTCATTATTTTTTAACTGATTAACAAAATCAGGATTGATTAAATGCGCTTTGCCGACGCTCATTAAATCAAAACCGCTGCCGATTGCTTCCTCTGCATCTTCAGCAGATTTTATACCCCCGGCCCCCATTATCGGAATTTCTTTAAGTTTGTCGCCCGCCTTATCCAGATATTTTTCTAAAAGCAGCTGTTCATCTTCCGTATCGATAATCGATGTCCGCTGCCAGTTATTAATACTGAAGTGGAAATAATCAATCGAATAATCTGCCAGGTGATTCAGGAGATACATCGTATCTTCAAAGTTAATGCCCGGTTCTTCCAGTTCTTCCGGAGAGAAACGGTAGCCGATAATAAAGTCCGGTTTATTCAGTTCATCCGCTGCAGCACGTACTTTCTCTACGACACGTCTCGGGAAACGAAGTCTGTTTTCCCTCGTGCCGCCCCACTCATCCTCGCGTCTGTTTGAATGCGGCGAGTAAAATTGCTGCAGCAGGTATGTATTTGCCCCGTGCAGTTCAACACCGTCGAATCCCGCTTCGATTGCACGGCGTGCAGCATCTGCAAACAGTTGAATAACCTCTTCGATTTCTTCAATTTCCAGTGTTCTCGGCTCTACAGCATTATCTCTCAGCGCTGCGATACTGCTCGCTGAAATCGGCTGGCGTCCCATGTTTAATTCCGGTGTGCCCATGCGTCCTGCATGATACAGCTGAATAATCGCTTTCGATCCTTTGCTTTTAATGCCTTCTGCGAGTTTCTTCAAGCCGGGGATTTTATCGTCTGAATCAGCGCCGAGCGCCCCTTCGAATGCTCGCCCGTAATTGTCGATAAAAGTGCTTTCCACGATTACTGCTGCCGGCCCTCCGGCACGGCGGGAGTAATATTGAATCAATTCATCAGTAACCGAACCGTCATGAAATGAACATTGAGTCGTCATCGGTGCCATAACCAGGCGATTTTCAAATGTTTGTCCGGATGATAATTGAACTTTATCGAATATATTTTTAGTCATAATAAATTCTCCTATCCTCTGCTGATAAATTAATTTTTCATGTATACACTCATTCTACATCTTATCTGCCGAAAATTACATATTACTTTAGTATGAATTATAAATTTAACATTAATTCAAAATTATCTGATAATATATTGCCTTTTACATCTCCAGCTGATACAATGATAACAATTTTCAAATTCCATAGAGATGATATAGGGGGACCCAATATATGACACAGCAACTTCAAATAACTAAAGCACGTACCTTAAAAGAAAAACCTGAAGTGGCGGGTATTCCTTTCGGCAGTTACTTTACAGACCATATGTTTTCAATGGACTATTCAGCTGAACTCGGCTGGCATGATGCGTCTATTATTCCGTACGCACCTATCGAAGTATCACCAAGCGCACAGGCACTTCATTACGGACAAACCGTATTTGAGGGACTGAAAGCATATAATGTAGATGGTGACGTAACTTTGTTCAGACCCGCGGAAAACTTTAAAAGGCTAAACCGTTCGCTTGAACGTCTGTCGATGCCGAAAATCGATGAAGAATTTGCACTTCGTGCCTTAACTGAACTTCTGAAACTGGAACACGACTGGGTGCCGGACGGCGAAGGCCAGGCATTATATGTCCGCCCGTTTGTATTCGCTAATGAACCTTATCTCGGTGTGCGTCCGGCTAAAAATTATAAGATGCTGATTGTGCTTTCACCTGTAGCAGGTTATTACGGTGCCCAGCTGAACCCGACGAGTATTTTCGTTGAAGACAGCTATGTACGTGCAGTACGCGGCGGTGTGGGTGAAGTAAAATTCGGCGGTAACTACGCTGCGAGCCTTCACGCTCAGCAAAAAGCTGCTGATCTTGGCTACGAACAGGTATTATGGCTCGACGGTGTACATCAGGAATATGTTGAAGAAGTCGGCAGCATGAATATATTCTTTGTCAGAAACGGCGAACTGGTTACCCCTGAATTGAATGGTTCAATTTTACCGGGTATTACTAGAAAATCACTGATTGAACTCGCAAGAGGTATGGACTATACAGTAAATGAAGAACGCATTCATATTAAAGATATTGAAGAAGGGATCAAAGATGGCTCTGTCACTGAGGTATTCGGTGCAGGTACGGCAGCTGTAATCGCTCCTGTCGGCATTATGAATATTCACGGCACGGATTACAGAATTAACGGCAATGAAATTGGTGAAGTGACACAGAAACTGTACGACAAGCTGACAGGTATCCAGACATGTGAACTTGAAGACAAGTACGGCTGGGTGCATCAGGTAACATCGACGGTGAAATAATATTTTTGAACAGACCCCTGGTAGAGCACCGGGGGTTTCTATCTTTTATTAAAAAAGCTAGAGTTTCAGGAGTTGGGATTGGCATGACAGAGTTTCATGTCTATCCCAGACTCCCGTATTTAATCTTCTCCCAGAAATTCATCCAGAATCTCAACAATCTCCTCTGTGTTTTTTCCGCCTATTCCCACCAGCACCCTGTCGTTAAAGTTTTCAGCTGATGAATAGGCAGACATGCAGGTAATTTTATGTTTTTCCGCCTCATTACGAAGGTCTGCACCAGGCAGCCTGAGAACAAAGTGCATGCCGGTGTGTTCTCCGCTGACTTCAACTTCAGGATGATGTTTTTTTAGTTCTAAAACGATCCTCCTCATTTTTTCCCCATAGAATTTACGGACCCGGTTTATGTGCCTGACTAGATATCCTCCGCTGATAAAGCGCGCGACAATATGCTGCATCTGCCTCGACACATTGCATGACAATCCGCTCTTATAATATTTTTCCGCCAGTTCCGGCGGCAGTATCATCACTGCTATTCTTAAAGAGGGGTATATTGATTTCGAAAATGTATTCATATATATCGTCCGGTCATTTTGATCCAGCCCCTGCAGTGAAGACAGCGGGCGTCCCGTATAACGGAATTCACTGTCATAATCATCTTCTATTAAATAACTGTCTCGTTCACTTACTGCATTCAGCAGTTTAATCCGCTTATTTAAAGACATCACCGCGCCGCTTGGAAACTGGTGTGACGGAGTAATATGCGTCAGCTTGTTATTCAGCTCTTTAACCTTCTCAACATTAATCCCGTCCCGTTCCACCGGTGCTGTGTCGTAAGGTATGTTCAGCCTTTCGAGTACATTCTTTACTGTCGGGTATCCGGGATCTTCCAGCGTGATTTTCGGGTAACCCAAAAGATAAAGTACCTGCTCAAGCAGATGTTCTGTCGAAGGACCGATAAAAATCTGTTCCGTTCTGCACTGCACACCGCGATTTACATACAAATACTCACGTACAGCTTCTTTTAAAGCTGCTTCACCGCTTTTACTCCCGCTGTTCAACAATGATATATCTGCAAACACAGCTGCACTCAGCTGTTTAATCACATCATTCTGTACGATGGACGTATCCACTTCTCCTAAAGGCAGGACAGATTCCGATTTCTCCGGCATTTTAATAGCGGACAGTATTTTATCCTGCGTTTGAAGAGTTTCTGTCGGCATCACATAGTGACCGCTCTTTTTCTTTGTATAAATCATATTCTCATCAACCAGCAGATTATAGGCACGTTCAACCGTAGTCATACTCACTGATAAATCTTCGCTCAGCTGGCGTTTACTCGGCAATTTCACATCACTGGCAAGATGTTCATTTAAAATTTTCTTCTTAATATCCTGATACAGCTGTTCATATAACGGTACAGTATTTTCTTTATCGAGATTAATAAACATAAACTGACCCCTAACTTTTTATGTATTCTGACACTTATAGAATATCACATTGTATTCTAAACTTATATTAAATTAAGAAGAAAGAGGGATAAATATGGGATTGGCAGAAGAGTTAAAAGGCGGCGTTATAATGGATGTTGTTAACGCAGAGCAGGCGAAAATCGCAGAAGCAGCAGGTGCGGTTGCAGTTATGGCATTGGAGCGTGTACCTTCGGATATTCGTGCAGAAGGGGGAGTCGCACGCGCATGTGATCCGACAATTATCGAAGAGGTAATTAAGGCAGTATCAATACCGGTCATGGCTAAATGCCGTATTGGACATATTGTAGAAGCACGCGTGCTTGAATCGATGGGAATCGATTACATAGATGAGTCGGAAGTACTCACACCTGCAGATGAGGAATACCATCTGAAAAAAGATGATTATAAAGCCCCCTTTGTCTGCGGCTGCAAGGATCTCGGAGAAGCAGCAAGACGTATCGGTGAAGGCGCATCAATGCTGCGGACAAAAGGCGAGCCTGGAACGGGAAACATTGTTGAAGCAGTTCGTCATATCCGTTTAGTCAATCAGCAGGTCAAACAGATTTCTGTAATGAGTGATGATGAATTAATGACTGCGGCGAAAGACTTAGGCGCACCTTACGATGTGTTGAAACAGATTAAAGCTGAAGGTAAACTGCCTGTAACAAACTTTGCAGCAGGTGGTGTCGCGACACCTCAGGATGCCGCACTAATGATGGAACTCGGTGCAGACGGTGTCTTCGTAGGCTCCGGTATTTTCAAGTCCGAGAACCCGGAAAAATTCGCAAAAGCAATCGTCAAAGCGACCGAGAACTACACTGATTATAAATTAATCGGAGAACTGTCGAAAGAACTCGGAAGTGCGATGACAGGGCTCGACGTCCACAGTATGTCACTGGAAGAACGCATGGCGGAACGCGGCTGGTAATCAGCATCAGCTCAGAAAAATAAGCCTCTCGTTTTGAGAGGCTTATTTTTTAACTTCTATTTCAACCTTGCCAAATCCTTCAAATACTCCTTCATATTTTCCGGCTTCCAGCTTGACCGGCAGAATAAAAGTACCTGACGAAATAAATTGTCCCGCTTCAAGCCCTTTTCCCTGACTGCTGAGTTTTTCTATCAGCCATTTTACAGCATTAACCGGATGCCCCATTACTTCTGATGATTGTCCCCGTTTAATTTCTTCGCCGTTAAACAAAAGCCTGCCCGTGATATTATCGAGATCCTCGTAATCGGCAGATTTCGCTTCACCGATCACCACCGCTCCAGCCACCGCACAGTCAGCAACCACTTCATATTTCGATATATTCGGGAACCAGTTATTATATCTGCCGTCAGGAAGTTCAAGCGCCGGCGCCACAGTACATTTCGATAAAATACTTTCTGCATCGTCTGTGACACTCAATTTTTCGTTTACATAGAAAACCAGTTCCAGCTCCGCAAGCGGACTATTATAATCTGCCAAACTCATTTCAGTAATCACCTGGTCCGCAGTAAACGGACCGTAAACCGGTTCATTACTGTCAAACAGCGCCTGTGTTTCCGGGCTTGTCATACTGATTTTATAACCTTTTACAGTTTCATCCTGCATATTTAAAATTTCAGTCTGAATATTATAAGCCTCTTCAACAGTATCCGTTTTGATATCCTGTCCCGGCTTTAAAACAGTCCCGTATTTTCTTGCCTCATATAATCTTTCTGCATCTTTCATGCTACCCCTCCTGAATATTGCAATACAGTAAATATATCATAATATTCAGGTAATTCTAAAATATTATTGCCATCATTTTCAAAGGGGTATCTTCTGTATTTACCAAACCATGCGACTGTCCTTTCGTAATCACACAGCAATCCCCTTTTCCAACCGGTTTAAATTGTCCGTCCGAATCTTGAAATTCACCTTTTCCTTCTATTATATGATAAATTTCACTGTCATCGATATGCTGGTGGTAACCGATTGATGCATGAGCTTCAAGTTCAATTTCCAATACTTTACGAATTCCTTCGAAGTCTCTTTCCTTTATATAGGATGTTGAAAAAATACTGCCTTTACCATCAAATCTATTTTTTAATTCTATTGTTTCTTCCGGCTTAATAATCATTCAATCCGCTCCTTTATTTAAGTAAATTAGGTAAGAATGTTGAGATTGAAGGGATGAATATAATCAATACCACCATAATTCCTACAATTAACAGTACATGCAGTATATAAGGCAGCGTTTCTTCAATTCCCATCTTTTTATCTGTTACAGATGCGCCGGCAATCAATGAGAGCCCGACCGGAGGTGTAATATTCGCGAGGGCAAAGTTCATAATCATCACCATGCCGAAATGGACCGGATCGATACCGAATTCCATTGCAATCGGCATGAAAATCGGTGTTAAGAGCACAATCAGCGATGTGACTTCTGTCAGCATGCCCAATATTAATAAAATCAGTGACACGAGAAGCAGAAAGACCAGCGGCGAATCCGCAAAATTCAGGAAGAATCCGGATACTGCATCTGGAATATGATTCACAGTCAATACATATGTAAAGACATTAGCCATGGATATAATAATTAAAATTGTTGCCGATGTGACCGCTGAACCTGCCATAATCTCCTTAACCTTAGTCCAGTTCAGCTCTCTGTAAAACAGCGATAAAACAAATCCGTAAACGACCGCGATCACTGCTGCTTCTGTCGCTGTTGCATAACCTGAAAAGATACTGCCGAGAATAAATATAGGCGTCAGGAGCGGGAAGAACGCTTCTTTGGTTACTTTCCATAATTCCCGGCCGGATATTTTTTCCGTCCGGACTTCGCCGAATCCTTTCTTTCTGCTCATAAACCAGACATAAATACATAAGGCGAGCGCCAGCAGCACACCCGGTATAATTCCGGCAAAGAACAGGTCGCCGATGGAAATATTTGCGGTAATTCCAAGAATAACCATGGTGATACTCGGCGGAATAATCAGCCCGAGTACACCGGCCGGTCCGATAATACTCGCTATAAATGAGTTCGAGTACTTCTCTTCTTTCAATCTTGGCACAAGCACGGAACCGACAGCATAGGTGGTCGCGACTGTAGACCCGGAGACAGCTCCGAACAGAGCTGAGGTGACAACAGTCGTAATCGCTGTGCCGCCCGATAATTTGCCGACAAAAGCATTGGCAAAGGCCATCAGACGTTTCGTCAGACCCCCTTTCCCCATAATGTCTCCCGCCAGAATAAACAACGGAATTGCTAAATAAGAAAAATTATTAACTCCGGCAAAGCTGCGCTGAACAATAATTTCAAGCGGCACTCCGCCGATGAGCAGCATGACAAGACCGACAATACCGATAACAAAAGCAATCGGCATTCCGAGAAACAGCAGCAGAAAGAACAAAATAAGCATACTGACTGCGAGCATTATACCGCCTCGCTTTCATTCTGAGGTTTCCAGGCATTTAAGATTAAAAAGTACAGCGACAGCAGACTGCTGACCGGTATCGCCAGATAAAATACCGTCATCGGCAGCTGCAGCGTCGATGATGTAAAGTCGAGTGACTGATAAGAGAATATAAAGCCGTACACTGTCAGCACCAGAAAGAACAGGCCGAGCAGTATATTAACTGTTAAATATAAGTAAGGCCGCAAACTGTCCCCTGCGCGTTTTACAAAGAAATTTACCGCCAGATGCCCACGTTCATAAACAGCGACACTCATTCCAAGAAAAGTCATCCAGACCACTAAAAGACGGGACAGTTCTTCAGTTCCCGGCATGGAGTAATCAAAAAATCTCGATACGACCTGCGTCAGTACGATCAAAGTAAGCAGTGCAATCACAACTGCACATGCAATATATAAAACTTTCACCAATGCTTTCGTCATATTATTCATCTTCCCCCCATCCGGAATTTCTGCGGTACATATCCATCATTTCCTTGCCGAATACTTCCTCTTCCCATTTGTCATATACAGGCATCATTGCTTCTCTGAAGGCTTCTTTATCAACATCATCGTTAACTTCCATCCCATTTTCGGCAAGAAACTCTATATGCTCCGACTCTGTTTCGTCATTCGCTGCTTGAATTCCTTTCGAAATTTTATCGATTTCATCTGTGAGTATTTCCTGATCTTCGGCACTGATTTCCTCCCAGGTTTCTCCGTCGATTACAATCATGACCGTGTTATAAAAATGGCCGGTCAGCGATAAGTAGTCCTGTACTTCATTAAAACGCGGTGCAACGATATTCGCGAGCGGATTTTCCTGCGCATCAAGCGCGCCCTGCTGCAGTGCCCCGTATACTTCACTGAAAGCCATAACTGTCGGCAGGGCTCCGGCTTGCTCAAACGTATCGACGCGAAGTGCTGTTTCCGCCACTCTGATATTCATTCCCTTTAAATCTTCCGGCTGGACGACCGGTCCCTCATTGTTTGTTACGTGGCGGAAGCCCCATTCTAAATATCCCGCCGTATGCATACCATATTCTTCAACAATATCTGCTATGTACTCTCCAAATTCACCGTCATAAGCATCTCGCGCTTCCTGCTCGCTCGGCCACATGTACGGCAGATCTTCTATAGCCAGCCTCATATCCATAGTCTGCATAGAACCGACCATTACCGCAAGGCCGTTCATTGCCCCGACATCGACCTGCTGGAGCATTTCCGTTTCACTGCCGAGCTGTGAATTCGGATAAATTTCAAATTTCACCCTGCCCTCCGTCTCTTCTTCCACTGCTTCAGCCATTTCGTTGATTTGCATTGCCTGATTCGTATCCGGCGGCAAAGCGTGTCCAAACTGCAGCGTGATACTGCCGTCGTCCTTGCCGCATGCCGCAAGGAGCAGTAAAAATGATAAAACACCTGCCAGTAACGTATATTTTCTCATGACCCTGTCAGCTCCCCTTAGTTATTTTCTAATAATTATAAATTAAAATGCAATATTATACAAATAAGAATTCGATTTGCTTTTTATTAACTGAAAATTCTATAATAGATAGAATAGTTCATTATAGGAGTGAAACACATGCCAGAATTAAATCCGCGTGCGACAGCTTTATCCATCCCGGGAATCAGAGTCTTTTCAAACCAGGTTCAGCTTTTTCATGACGGTGTCAATTTAACCATCGGACAGCCTGATTTTCCTACACCTGAAAGTGTGAAGGAAGCGGCGATTACAGCCATCAGCAATAATAAAACCGGTTACTCTTTAAACGCCGGTATCGTCGAACTGCGGGAGGCCGCTGCAGACTTTTTTGCAGAGAAGTATAATGCGCATTACACTGCTGATGAAGTTGTGATAACAAACGGCGCGAGTGAAGCACTTGACTCAGTCCTCCGCACGATTTTAACCGAAGGCGATGAAGTCATTATTACCGCCCCTGCATACCCAGCCTACGAATCGCTGATTAAATTGAATGGCGGTGTTGTTAAATATCTCGATGTCAGCGATACACAATTCATTCCGGATATTGAAAAGCTGGAGGCTTTAGTTACTAATAACACTAAAGCTGTGCTCTTAAACTATCCATCTAACCCGACAGGCGCATCTTTATCGGAAAAAGACGTAAAAAATATTGCGGATTTTATCAGCAGCCAAAATCTTTTCCTCATCAGCGATGAAATTTACAGTGAAAATGTTTATGAGAATCAGCATATTTCGTTCGGCAGCATAGAAAATATACGCGATAAAACGATACTCATTCACGGTGTGTCGAAATCACACTCGATGACCGGCTGGAGAGTCGGCTATACATTATCACCAAGACATTTAAGCGATGAAATATTGAAAGTGCATTTAAATAACTCAATCTGTGCAGCGGTGCCGAGTCAGTATGCAGCGCTTGAAGCACTGACGAATGCCCGCGATTATCCGAAAGTAATGAATAAAGAATTCTTGAAACGCCGTGATTATGTTTACAGCAGACTCATCAAAATGGGATGTACAGTCGAAAAACCGGGTGGTGCTTTTTACATCTTCCCCGACATCTCGTTTACGGGAATGGACGACTGGGACTTCGCGACAGCATTGCTGAAAGAAAAACATATGGCAGTCGTTCCGGGCTCCGCCTTCTCCGAACACGGCGCCGGCCATATCCGCATCTCGTTTGCGAGCTC
>X87_Garden_Dormouse__coassemble_87_pt1 | contig 20966 bp, 24 predicted proteins | sample X87_Garden_Dormouse__metabat2_low_PE_003 | metagenome-assembled genome bin X87_Garden_Dormouse | reverse complement strand
TCGCTAATATAGATCAGCAAAAAAACACCCCCAATCACTGAGTGATTGGGGGTGTTCGGCAATTCATACATATTATTCTTCGTCAGCTGCGTCTTCTTCATCTTCCGATGAGCTTGAGCCTGAGTCAGATGCTCCCGCATCTTCGTCTTCAGCTGTGTCATCCTGTGGCGCAGGGTCTTCGTCTTCTCCGGAGTCTTCCGGTTCAGCGAGATCAGCGTCTTCAGGCAGTTCACCTTCAGGCACATCACCTTCTGTTTCTATTTCACCGTCTTCGTTATACTCCCAGCTCCAGGCGCCGCCTGTCGAGCCGCTGCCATTATTATTACTGTTGGAGTCAGAGTTACTGCTGCCATTGCTATTGCTGTTAGAGTTATTGTTGCTGCCGCCGCTGTTCCAGAAACCGCCACCGCCGGCAACTCTAAATTCATTGCCGTTAATCTGTTCAACGCTGTCAGGCTGTTCAAAGTCCTGGCCGTTGAATGTACTGATGTACTGCATGATATCTCTAAAGAACCACTGCGGAGTAATGTGTTCATCGGTACCGACAAATAATTTATCTTCAGAGTAGCCTGCAGATGCATTATCGAATCCTGTCCATACGCTCATCGTATATTCAGGGGTGTAGCCGACGATCCATGCGTCTTTTGCACTGTTGCTTGGCAGATTGTTTTCTTCCAGAATACTCGTATCAAGCGAAGTTGTTCCTGTTTTCGCTGCGATATTCAGACCGTTCATCTGAATGTAGTCGGCGCTTCCCTGATTTTCGAATGTATCTTTCAGCATATCTGTCAGCATGAAGGCTGTAGAGTCTTCCATAGCCTCATGTGTTTCATTGTCGAATTCAATTTTTTCACCTTCTGCTGTCACGATGTAGCGGATGGACTGCGCTTCATTGAATTCACCGTTGTTGCCGAGTGTCGCGTAAGCCTGAGCCATCTGCAGCGGGCTGAAACGTGATTCTCCGCCGCCGAGCACATCGTTAAATGATACGGTATAATCTCCGTCATTTTTCGTCGAGTAGTCGAGGCCTGTTTCAGCTGCGAATTCTGCCGGTGCATTATAGCCCGCTTCTTCCTGTACCGCTTCAAATGCTTTGACGGCCGGGACGTTAAAGCTCTGACGCAGGGCATCTCGCATCGTCACATTGCCGTGTCCCTGATTATCGTAGTTGTAGACCGTGTTGTTCGGGCTGTCTTTTGGCGTATACGACTGTTCATCCTGGATGGTCTGATTCGTTGCCCATTCCATGTGCTCAATTGCCGGACCATATGCCAGGAACGGTTTCATCGTGGAACCGACGTTGTGCTGGACAAGTGCTAAGTTCTGGTCGACAACTTCCTGATAATCGCGGCCGCCTGAAATTGCTACAAGACCGCCGGTTGATGTGTCGAGAATCGTCGATGCGATATTAAAATCATCGCTCTGGAATTTATCGTTATAGTAGTAGTTTCTGTTATTCGTCATATTCTGAAGGTAGGACTGAACGTTTGAATCCATATTCGTATAAATCTGTATGCCGCTTGATAGTACTTCAGAAATGTCTCTATTGCGGAATTCATCATGTGACTGAAGCTCTGTTTTAATGTAATTAATATAAGATGCGTATTCCGGATCTTCCTGTTCTGTCGAGAAGCGTTCTGCCTCGTCACGCGGTACTAAATTTTCCGTAATATCGATATTCATTGCCTCATCGTACTCTTCCTGCGTAATTCTCTCGTGTTCGAGCATCAGGTATAAGACCGTGTCTGTCCGGCTCTTCGCCGCTTCCGGATCCATGTATAAGTTATACACGTTCGGCAGATTTGAGAGCCCTGCCAGGTAAGCACTTTCTGCGATGTTTAAATCAGCAAGCTCTTTATCGAAATAATATAAGCTCGCTGTACGAATGCCGTAGATGCCATCGGAGTAGTAAATCTTATTCAGATACATTTCGAGAATGTCATCCTTTGAATACTCCTGCTCGAGGCGGTATGACAGATACGCTTCCTGTGCTTTACGTTCGATTGTCTGTTCTTCTGTCAGGAAGGCGCGTTTAACAACCTGCTGGGTAATCGTACTGGCCCCTTGAGAGGCAAAGCCGTCCGTAAAGTTGCTGATGACCGCGCCGCCGAGACGGATAAAGTCAATTGCACCGTGATCGTAAAACCGGTTATCCTCTATTGCAAGCACCGCGTCCGACACATGTGCCGGCACATCTTCGATACTGACATATTCCCTTTTCTGACCCTGAAAGAGGGTGGTAACCAGTTCATCGTTCTGGTCATAAATTTCAGCGGGAACAGGATCTTTCAGCTTTTCATCGCTGAAAGCGGGCGCCTGTGATGCGTAATAGGCAAACAGCACCGCTCCGATAACAAGACCGATCAGTGCAAGCAGTGCACCATATAAAAACACTTTTTTAATAATTGATGATTTGGATTTCGACTGCTTTTTCTGTTCGGATTTCGCACCGGACTGTTTACTCCTTTTAAAATTCGATTCCATATATATTCTCCCTATTCAAAATAAAATTCGTCAACTGCAGCTAAATAATCATAACGCGGATTGTATTTTATTGGTAGTAAAATACTCTCTTTCTTAATGTCAGCATAGGTTATGGACTTTCTTCCGTCGCCTAAAAAGTCATCCCAGTGTTTAACAAAATGTTCAAATGGATAAAGATAGACTTCATCGTAAACGGTAAACTTAAGAATGATAAAAACAAGGCCGCCCTGATTATGACAGGCGCGCATATGCTCGACCTGGTGTCCATGAATGTTAATAAAAGGAAAGCGTGTTTTGTTGCGTGTTTCCTTCGCTTCAAAATCGATATATCTTCCTTTATATATACCATTATAGTCACTCGTCGAGGGAACTTTAAAGTAAGCTTCCGTTATTTTAGCTTTTTTCCGTGACGGATAATCCACGTCGACAATCTGTACCGGTGTCGGCTTTTTATGAATGATTGCCCGCTTCGTATCCAGATAAAACTGATTGGTCTTATCGAGATCTTTTTCCAGTGTCATGCCGCGCTGGCCGTAGTTAATTTCTTTATTCGCACGCGTTATATTGGATTTGTTTCTCTTGACTCCCTGAGGGTACTTCATTAAATTCGCACTCCAAACTATTATTATATATACTGTTTATTATATATTAATTAAAGTTTGATTAACATTTCATTATTATAGGGGGTGTGTCCAATTTGTCAAGAAATGCATCGTACAGCGATTACCGGGCCATGCTCGAAGAAATTGCGAGACGCTATGACAAGGCAAGAACGGGTTACGAGTTTGATTTTAAAACTGAAATAGAACCCTTTTTAAATGAAAATAAAGAACTCGCAGACCAGCTGCTTCATATAGAAACCGATGAGCGGCTGACTGAACGGGTCAGAGAAATTATGAGCGATGAGCTGATGGAACTCTTAATGAGCTGCCACGTTTCCCGCTTCAGTTTAAAATTGTATCATGAAAAATTCAAATATATTAATATGTGGGTCAATCACGCCAGGAAAGAAGGATTGCTGTGAGAGTTTTGATTACAGGCTACCGGCATTACGAGCTCGGCATCTTTAAAGACTCGCAGCCGGAAGTCAAAGTGCTGCGCGATTTTTTACGCGCCCGCATTATTAATCTCGCAGAAGAAGGCGCGGAGTGGTTTATCATCCAGGGCTATACGGGCATAGAAATGTATGCCGCCAATGAAATTATCGATCTGAAAGCGGACTACGATATTAAACTCGGTGTCTTAAAGCCGTTCCATAAGTTCGATGACCGCTACAATGAATCCGATAAAATTAATTTAAACAATATACTCGAGCATGCCGATTTTCATCAGTTTATCTTTGAGAGAGAGTACGGGGATCCGGGGATGTTTAAAGCGATTAATCAGTTTTTGACCGCCCACACAGATTACGGTCTGATTGTCTACGACAGCGAGACGGAAACAAATTTAAAATATATATACAGTGTTATGCTTGAATTAAGCGAGAAAAGTCATTATAATATTGAAAGAATACAATTTGATGATATTAATGACTTTATTAATGACAGATATGATAGTTAAGAGGTGTAAGTATGAGTGACTATACGCTAAAGCTGTCTGCAAAGGATATATTCGAGAAAGAATTCGAAAAATCACTAAGAGGTTTTAAACCGATAGAAGTAGATAGTTTTCTTGACGACGTTATCAGTGATTATCAGAAAATGGCAGACATGAACAACAATATTAAAAAACTTGAAGAAGAAAATGCAAGATTAAAAAAAGAAGTTGAAGACCTCCGCATCAGGGTGGCAACAAATACACGCACCCAAGGCGGCAATGGACAGAGTCAGCAGATTGATATTTTAAAACGTCTGTCGAGTCTCGAAAAGCAGGTTTTCGGCAGTACAGCAAAACAGTAAGACAGATTATATGCATGTATTTTAAGAACTTTAAAATAAACAGACGGTAACTCGGATAATCGCTATGCAGCATGCCTGCATAGAGGAAAGTCCATGCTCACACGGACCTGAGACGGCCGTAGTGTTCGTGCCAGACGAAACAATAAGTCTGGGCAATGATATTTTATATCTTGACGGCTGCGAAATATTCTAAGTGTGTAAACATACGGATAGAGTAGCTTTAAAAGTGCCACAGAAACGAGCTTCAGAAGAAATGATGAAGATGGAACGCGGTAAACCCCTCGAGTGAGCAATCCAAATTAGGTAGGAGCACTTTCCAACAGGAATTCAACTGGCGGAGAGATATTATTCATTTAATATAGACAGATGATTATCACCAATGTGCGAGTGTATACTAGTGCACGCCGGCAGCACAGCGGGACAGAACATGGCTTATAGAGAAACCGGACTAGACAAAAAGCTCTCCACTTATGAGGAGAGCTTTTTTTATGCCTATATTCATACTATAATGTAAACAAATCTAACTTTAGGAGCTTCTTAATATGAACTTTAAATTTATAGTCAATACACCGATGGGACTTGAACGCGTCGTCTCGGATGAAATCAAAGCACTCGGCCTCGACACTACTTTAGAAAACGGCCGCGTCTATTTCGAAGGCGATGAACGCACCATCGTCGAAACCAATTTGAAACTCCGCACGGTCGACCGTATCAGAATTGTCCTCGGCGACTTTACTGTAAAAACGTTCGACGAGCTGTTTGAAGCGGTAAAAGCTTTGCCGCTGTCAGATATTCTCGGGCCGAATGCAGAATTCCCGGTGACAGGACGCTCCCATAAGTCGACCTTATACAGTGTGCCGGATGTGCAGCGTATTACGAAAAAAGCCATTGTTGAACATTTAAAAGAAGCGTTCAGCATGACAGGCAAACTGCCTGAAGACGGCCCCCGCTATAAAATCGATATTAATATTTTAAAAGACAGAGCGGTGCTGACTGTAGATACGAGCGGAGACGCTCTGCACAAACGCGGCTACAGACTCGCCCAGGGGGATGCTCCGATTAAAGAAACGCTCGCTGCCAGCATGCTGAAGCTTGCCAACTATACAGGGGACAATACGCTGTATGATCCGTTTACCGGTTCGGGCACTATAGCGCTTGAAGCGGCGATGATTGCCCGCAATATCGCTCCGGGTTCCAACCGCACCTTCGACAGCGAGTCATGGGATATTATCCCGGAAGAATTGTGGACGGAAGTCCGTACACAGTGCGAGCACGAAGCAGATTTCGACAAGGATGTTAAAATTTACGCGACAGACATTGAACCCGATATGATTAATATCGCGATTAAAAACGCGGAAGAAGTCGGTCTGGAAGCAGATATTGAATTTGGCACACTCGATGTGCACGATTTAAATCATCTGGATTCAAATGCCCAGCTTGTAACCAACCCGCCTTACGGTGAACGTATCGGGGAAGCGAAAGCCGTGGAGTCGATGTACGCGAAGGTCGGCGAACTGATGAAAGAAAATCCGTCGCTGAACGTTTATTTAATGACATCGAACAAAGAGTTCGAAGAAATCATCGGCAAAAAAGCAACGAAACGCAGAAAGCTGTTTAACGGCTACATTGAAACAACCTTCTACCAATATTGGGGAGTGAAAGAATAGTTGTCATCACAAGGGGAAAACAGACAGACACTTAATACGCTGTATAAACTAAAAAAAGAAATTCTGAAGTCGGACAACGATACACTCGTATCACAAATTGACCACGCAATCCAAAAGACGTATAACGACCAGCTGGTATTTTCATTTATCGGCCATTACTCTGCAGGGAAGTCGAGCCTGATTAATTATCTTTTAAATCAGGACATCCTGCCTTCATCACCGGTGCCGACGACAAGCAATACCGTCTCGGTGCAGATCGGCAATAAGAGCGGAATCCAGGCCTTTATCAACCAATATCAGTATGCCGCAGTCGATAACTACGAAGAATTAAAAGCGCTCAATACTAAAGATATGGATATCCAGGCGATTACGATGGACATCCAGTCGGATGACTATCAGCAGAATACAGTCTTCCAGGATACACCGGGTGTGGATTCCAATACGGACAGCCACGAGGAAGCGGCCAACAGATTTTTACTGAACAGCGATTTAATCTTCTTTACGGTGGAATACAACCACGTGGAGAGCGAGCACAATTTAACGCTGTTAAAAGAAATTGCCGGCCTCGGTATTCCGCTCGTTTTAATTATTAATCAGATCGATAAGCACGACGACCGGGAGATAACGCTCGACACCTTCTTAAATCGCGTTAAGACGACGCTCACGAACTGGAATATTTATCCGGAGCATCTGTTTACAACGTCCATCTACGAGTCGACACACAACCATATAGACGATTTAAAAGCTTTTATTAAAGAGATGGAAAAGAAACGCGCTGAACTTGAAGCGGCCTATGACACCCGTATTACAAAGAATATAGAAGATAAACAGCTCGAATATTTACGAGATGAGCTCGAGACGCTGACAGACGAACTGCAGCTTGATAATCCACTGACGAAAGAACGGGCAGCAGAACGTATTGACTATTTAAACAAGGAAATCGAAAAAGCGGAAATCAATCACCTCCGGAGCGACGAAAATGAATTAAGATCCCACGTGAAAGAGTCCGTTAAAAAACTCGTTAAAGACAGCTACTTATTCCCGCATCAGGTGAAAGACGCCATAACGGAATATTTAAAGGTTATGGCAGGGGAGAAGAAGGCAGGGGGCTTGTTCGGCAAAAAGAAAAAAGAACAGGCGCTATTGGAAGACACTCTCGCTCAAGTAGATGAGGCGATTCAGCCAGTCATACATACTGAAATCAATGCGAACATTAACAGCTTCTTTCAGTCGCTCGGTTTAATCGGTGAACCGTTTAAATTTGAATGGGATCGTGCGCTCCTTGGAGACGAAAAGATTACTTCGCTGAATCAGACGTATATAAGCAATTACTTCGATAAGCTGAAGAGCAGTCTGACTCAGGAAGTTTCCGAGCGGAGCGTCCGGCATCTAGAGACGCTGACACCTGAAGAGACGGGAGAGATAAAAGCGCAGACGACACTCACAAGAGAGAAAGCTTTTTATATTAAAGCAAAAGACCTGCTCGAACTGATAGAGTCGCTCGATACACAAAATTACCGCCATTTCTACATTCATCTGGATGACGAGATCGATAAGCTGAATCTGCTGGAAGAGATTACTTTGACGTACGATGAGGACAAGCAGACAGAAGCGGAAGAAAGTAGACATAACGAATTTACAGTTAACAATGAAGGCCGCATGAATTTACAGGCCTTCCGTGAACTTAGAGATTTACTGGAAGACTCACCGCGCTATACGGACTATCAGCGCCTGTTAAACGATAAGCTTTCACGAATTGATAACGGTAAAGCCAATATCAGTGTCTTCGGCGGCTTCAGTGCCGGGAAAACTACTTTTATTAATGCCCTGCTCGGCGATAAGTACTTAGCGACGAGTCCAAATCCGACGACCGCAACGATCACCGAAATTAATAATGATGACACCAGTACAGTCGTGTATAAGAGTGAAGCGGATTTAACAGAAACGCTTCAGACACTGTCCGGGGAAGACCATAAGACAGCGGACGGTTATAAGAAATGGATTAATAAAAATATCTCAAAAGTTGATGAAACCTATAAACCGCTTCTGTCGGGAATTCTCGAGAATTACGACAAGTACAAAGACGATTTAGGTCAGACGGTGAGTATCGATACGGATGTGCTCATAGAAAAAATAAGCAATGATAAAGATTCGACCTTTATCCATAAGGCGAATGTGTCACTCGAAAATGAAATGACAGAAGCTTATACGCTGGTAGACTCGCCGGGGATTAACTCTATAAACGCCCGTCATACGTCAGAAACGAGAGATATTATTACAGAGAGCGATATGATTATATACGTTTCTTACTATAATCACGTCTTTTCACGCTCGGATGAAACCTTCCTGCAGTATATCCAGTCGCTGAAAGGTAAAGACTTCCCGATTATTTTCATTATTAACGCGGTGGATTTAATGAAGTCTGAAGCGGATAAAGAAAAAGTACTCGACTATATGAGGAATGCTTTAAATACTATGCATATTAAACATGTCCTGTATCCTGTTTCCAGTAAACGGGCACTTGACGGAGGAGACGGGTATTTCAATACAGCACAGAAAGAGATTAAGGAAATTGCTGACCGGCAGTCTGGGAACGTCCAATATCAGACACTGAAGGAAACGCGCCAGCAGCTCTTGAATACACTGGAGAGCAATATACGCCAGTTTGAAGATAACGGGGAAGAGCGCAGCAAACTGCTCGACTTAAGACAGAATCTGTTACGAGATATTGGGAGTATTAAAGCAGACAGTCTTAATGAAACCCTGAAGCAGGAAATTGATATTATCTTGACGTATCTGACGAAGCGGCTTGAACTTCAGCTGTACGACCACTTAAAAGGTCTGCTGACAGTATCGCATATGAGCGACAGGCATTATCTAAAGGACAACAGTTCTGTACTCGTACGGAATATCGAAGACTTCCTGACGCTAGAGACGAGTATTGCCTTTAACGCAGTCTACCGGCAGGCGGATCAAAAAACGCTGCAGATGATTACGCAGTTTAACGAACGTCTTGCCTTATCAGGTACACCGGGCACCTTGTCTGTAACGAGTGTCAAAATAGAGGAGCCTCATGTTCGTATTGATGCGGACGTATTAAAACCTTTTGGCAAAATTCTTTATCAGCACAGAAATAAAACACAAGATTATAGAGAGACCCTGCTGGAGCTTGCAGAAACGCTTGTCCGTTCAGTGGATCAAAACGACTTAAGAGCTCAGATGGAAAAACTGGCAGAAGAATATACGGCACTGCTCGACAGACAGCTGTCAGCAGACCGAAGAGAGATAACCGCAGCGCTTAAAGAAGAGCCTGAAGAAATATCACGTACGGATTACGATAGAGACCGAGCTCTGCTTAAAGCAGTACAGCACATCTCTATATAACCATGGAGGGAACTTTTTGACACAGCATACTTTAATAATAGACGGCATGGCCTTACTTTTCAGACACTTCTACGCAACGAGTTTCCGCAATCAGTTCATGTACAATAACAAGGAACTCCCGACGAACGGTGTTCAGGGCATGCTGAGGCATACTTTCAAACTGCTCGACCTGACTCAGCCGGATAATGTGATTATCGCCTGGGATATGGGGTCGAAGTCGGTGCGGAATGAATGGTACGAAGGCTATAAAGCAAATCGGGTAGCACCGCCTGAAGAAATGGTGCCGCAATTTGATATGATCAAAGAAGTCATGCATGATATCGGATTTTACCAGGATGGCATTGCAGGCTATGAAGCGGATGATGTTATCGGCACAGTTGCACAGCATGTCGATAATCTGACGATTGTCAGCGGCGACCGCGACCTCCTGCAGCTGATTAACGAGACCAACCGGATCTGGCTGACGAAAAAAGGCTATACGGAATATCAGTATTATGACTACGAAGCATTTAAAGAACAATACGGAATTACTCCGCAGCAGTTTATCGACGTCAAGGCGCTGATGGGGGATGCGAGTGATGGATATTCAGGTGTTCAGGGTATAGGAGAAAAGACCGCGCTTAAGCTGATTCAGACTCATGGTTCGGTTGATACGCTTCTCGATAACCTCCATATGCTGACACCGAAAATGCAGGAGAAGATTACCGGTGATATGGAATCTCTCCGCATGTCGCAGCGTCTGGCCGAAATTATTACGGATGTGCCGATTAAACTCGACGGCCTGATGGACAAGAGCCGGCTTAATTTCGATACTGCACACGTTAACAAAGTTTTGAAGGACCATGACCTCCGTCTCGCGGAGAAGTATTTATCAACTTTAAATTTAGGGTGATGTAAATGGCAAAAGTATATATCGATGCAGCAGCGAGTTTTGAACCGAAATTTGCCTGCGGCGGGGTGATTATTAAAGACGCGGACCTCGACTTTCAGGAAACTGTCCTGCTCGGCGAAATGGATAACCATGAAGCGGAATGGGCGACACTTGAATTTGCCCTGAAAGCAGCAGAGGAATTAAAGCTTACCTCGCTGATTGTCTATACGGACTCTAAAATTATCGTCGACACGTTCGATAAACAGCACGTCAAAAATAAAACGTTCAAATCTTACTACGACAGAGTGCTTCCTTTAACAAACGCGCTCGATATGTTTATAATTACTCATACACCGAGAAAAAATAACCGCGGTGCGGATAAACTGGCTAAAGACCGTTTATACAAAGAACGCAAAAAATTAAATCTGAATTAGCTGTTTTGCAATTTTAAGTAATGAGGTATGATAATGAATACGAAAGTCCTTGATAAAATTAATCATCTTGAACGCACTTACTGCAGAGGATGTCTCTTGAAAGAAGTCAACAGAACCGAAGGTTCGAAATCAAGCGCGCATTCATTCTGCATTACGGAGTGTTCCGTCGGCATTGAAATGAAAATGCACGGCAATAAACTATAATACTGGAGGCACGACTATGGAAATCGTAAGAATTGAACCGACACCAAGCCCGAATACTATGAAAATCACTGTCAATGAAACAAAAGAAGAAATGAAATCTTCAACTTATAAAGAAATCACAGAGGATACACCGACATTTATTGCACGTGTGCTGGAACTTGAAGATGTCACAAGCGTCTTCCATGCACTGGACTTTATCTCTGTAGATAAAAGTGCCAAAGCTGACTGGGAAACACTGGTTCCGAAAATAGAGGCTACTTTTAATAATGAGGATGCTGGTGAAGTAAAAAAAGACTGACACCTGAGTCGAACTTTGGTGAAGTGAACACTCAGGTGCTCATGTTTAAAGGCATTCCTTATCAGATCAAGTTAAATGACGGCGGGGAGCACCGGCGTGAACTGCCCGTGCGTTTTACTAAAGCTGTGGAAGAAGCGACCCTGCCCGAAGACAATATTATTTTCGACCGCAAATGGGAAACTTTAAGCACCCGCTACGGTACACCGGATGAAGTATTTTCAGAGGTTATTGAAGAGCTTGAAGCACTTTATCCGGAAGCTGTATTGAGAGAGCTCGTCGAAGAAGCGAAAAACCGTGTGCAGCCGGCGCCGATGAAATACTTTAAAGTTTCGCTTGATGAATTTAAAAATACAGAAGACTGGAAAGAGCGGCTCTATATGCTCAATCACTTTGATACCCCGGATGAGAGCGATTATCCACTCCTCGAGTACGCGCTTTCTGATGAAAAAATGCAGGTCAGACGGATGAGTGTCAGCCTTCTTGCCATGATTGAAGTGCCGGAAACGCTCAAATTTTTAAAAATTGCGATGGCAGACCGGGCAATTCCGGTCAGAAGAACAGCGGCTGACGCTTACAGCGATCTCGGTTTTAAAGAAGGTCTTCCCGATATGTATGAAGCACTCGGCGATAAAAACCCGATTGTCCGCTGGCGCGCGGCAATGTTTATATACGAAACAGGCGACGAGGACAGTCTCGGAGTATTAAAAGCGCATCAGCATGATCCGCAATACGATGTGAGACTGCAGATTGAAATGGCGATTGCCCGTATTGAAGAGGGCGAAGATGCACTCGGCAGTGTATGGAAACAAATGCAGAACAGGGAGCGATAACATGGATGCATATCAGGCATATATGAGAGAAATTGCAGAACCTATGAGGCAGGAACTGACAAATTATAATTTTGAAGAGTTAACGACACCTGAGGGTGTGCATGATTTTATGAAGGACGCCGGAGAAGATGACACGACTTTCGTCGTTATTAACAGTGTCTGCGGCTGTGCAGCAGGGCTCGCAAGGCCCGCTGCAGTAACAGTCACGAATCAGAATCCGGTTAAACCAGACCGTCTCGCGACAGTCTTTGCCGGCCAGGAGCGTCCGGCAACAGCTGCTATGCGTGAATATATTACAGCTGAACCGTCAAGCCCTTCCTTCGCTTTATTTAAAGGAAAAGAACTCGTCTCATTTACAGGACGGGAAAACATTGAAAATAGAAGTATTGAAGATATTATGATGGATCTGAAAGCGGATTTTGACGAATATTGTGCAAAATAAAAAAAGGAAAGGGCGCACCCTTTCCTTTTTTTATAAGTCGCTGCCTACTCGTAGATGCACATTGTAATCATGTAGCCCGCAAGTAAAGTCAAACCGATTGTGAATAAAATTTCCATTATGAACACTCCGATCACAATTATTTTTCTCGTCTCATTAATACTAATTATATAGAACTGCACAATAAAAGAAAAGGGTGATTTTAATGAATTCATTTGATAATACTTATCACAATCTGATGAACCGGGTCATGGAGTCGGGCACTGAAAAAACTGACCGGACCAATACAGGGACTAAATCTGTCTTCGGCCATCAGATGCGTTTTGATTTAAGTAAAGGTTTCCCGCTTCTTACGACTAAAAAAGTATCTTTTAAACTCGTGGCAACCGAGCTGATCTGGTTTCTCCGCGGCGATACGAATATTAAATATCTACTCCAGTATAACAACAATATATGGAACGAATGGGCCTTTAAAAAGTATGTCGAGTCCGATGACTACACAGGACCGGATATGACGAATTTCGGTCACCGGGCGCTAGAGGACGAAGCATTTAACGAGCAGTATAAAGCTGAAATGAAAACTTTTAAAGAGAAAGTGCTGAACGATGATGATTTCAGCAAGAAGTACGGAACACTCGGCAATGTTTACGGCAAACAGTGGCGTCACTGGGTCGGTCCAAACGGTGAGGTCATTGATCAGATGAAGAATCTTATCGACGGTCTTAAAAATAAGCCCGATTCGAGACGTCATATCGTCAGCGCATGGAACCCGGCGGAAATTGAAACGATGGCGCTGCCGCCGTGTCATACGCTGTTCCAGTTTTATGTCGCAGACGGCAAATTAAGCCTGCAGCTCTATCAGCGGAGCGGGGATATCTTCCTCGGCATTCCGTTTAATATCGCAAGCTACAGTCTGCTTTTAGCCTTAGTCGCACGCGAATGTAATCTGGAAGCTGCCGAGTTCGTGCACACGATAGGGGATGCGCATATTTACTCCAATCATTTCGATGCGGTCAATACTCAGCTGTCCCGGACAAGCTACGCACCGCCTCAGCTTAAAATTAAGTCGGACAAATCGATGTTCGAACTTGAATATGAAGACTTTGAAGTTGAAGGCTATAAATCCCACCCGGCAATCAAAGCACCGATTGCAGTATAGGAGGAGACAGATGGTATCATTAATAGTTGCACATGCAGACCAGAACGTCATCGGCTTTAAAGGCGATATGCCCTGGAGCCTGCCCGCCGACTTAAAAAGATTAAAAAAACTGACCACAGGGAACACTATAGTTATGGGCCGTAAAACTTTTGAGACACTTGGACGTCCGCTGCCGAACAGAAAAAATGTCGTGCTCACATCGAATAAAGATTTTTCAGCACAGGGCGCGGAGGTTATCCATTCAATTGATGAGATTAAAAATCTGCCGGGCAAAGTGTTTATTTTCGGCGGCAGTACGCTTTATGAACAGACCATGCATCTAATCGACGAGATGTATATTACAGTGATTGACAAAACTTTTGCAGGCGACACGTTTTTCCCTGACTACACGATGAACGAATGGACTGTGGAATCAGAAGAGGACGGTTCAGAAGACGAGAAAAACCGCTATCCGCACAAGTTCCTGCACCTGACAAGAGAGCTGTAATATGAAGAAGAATATATGGATGATTCTGTTCTTTGTCTTACTTGCGGTAAATATAGCGGTAATTATTATTGCCGTGTCTTTCTTCAATCAGTCTTACGAACAGACGAGCGGCGAGGCGCCGCCGGAAGAACCGCAGGAGCTCGAGTTTATTTTAACGAACAGTACAGTTGAAACATTAATTAATGATAATATTCCATATGACGAATTTACCGTTAATATTAATACTGAAGGTATTACGGTTGATATTGAACAGAAAGTGCTCGGGTTTTCCATCAATTCAAGTATTTCCGGCGAACCCGTTGTCAGTGGCAGTAATATTATTATTCACTTAACAGATTTGAATTTAGCAGGGCTGCCCCTCTCAGAAGATGCCCTGTATACAGCACTTAGAAAGCTCGTCGACTTGCCTGACGGCATAGCGATGAGCGAAACAGAACGCGCACTTGTCATCGACATGTCGCTGTTTGAACAGTATTTCGGCGTAGAACTTCAAGCCGATAAAATAGACTATGAGAACAATGCGTGGTATTTTTCAGTAAACAACACTTTCTAGGAGGAATTTATTTATGGCAACAGCAACTTTAGCAGGCGGATGTTTCTGGTGTTTAGTTAAACCGTTTGACCAGTGGGACGGCGTAAAAGAAATCGTCTCGGGTTATTCGAACGGCGATGAACCGAATCCGACTTACGAACAAGTTTCAACAGGTACGACAGGACATATCGAAGCTGTGCAGATTGAATTCGACGAAGACGTTATGAGCTACCGTGAACTGCTGGAAGTATTTTTCAAGACTTTCGATCCGACCGATACCGGCGGCCAGTTCGGCGACCGCGGACCGCAGTATATGCCGGCGATATTTTACCACGACGAAGCACAGCATAATACAGCACTTGACGTAATTAAAGAGCTCGATGAAGCAAATGTTTTCAATGCGCCAATTAACACACCGGTGCTGCCTTATAAAAACTTCTACAGAGCAGAAGATGAGCATCAGGACTTTTACAAGAAAAATGCAGGACACTATAATGCGTACTATAAAGGATCCGGACGTAAAGGATTCGTTGAAAATGTATGGGGTGAAAAATAATGGCAAGAAAAGATATCAGTGAATTAACAGAACTTGAAAGAAACGTGATGAAAGAAAATGGTACGGAATCACCATTTGAAAACGAGTACTGGAAACATTTCGAAGAGGGGATTTACGTCGATAAACTGAGCGGCAAGCCGCTGTTTACGTCAAAAGATAAATTCGATTCTTCATGCGGCTGGCCGAGCTTTGCCCGCTCGCTGTCTGAAGACGATGTATCCGAACATGTAGATACGTCATTCGGCATGCGCCGCACAGAAGTCCGCAGTGAAACTTCGGACTCGCACCTCGGCCATGTTTTCCCTGACGGACCGCAGGAACTCGGCGGCTTAAGATACTGCATCAACTCTGCAGCGCTTGATTTTATCCCTAAACAAGACCTTGAAAAAGAAGGTTACGGGGAATACGTCAATCTCTTAGATTCAGAGGAGTAGTATGAAAGACCGTCCATATTATCAATATATGAAGACACAGCTCGGGGCAAAGACCGCTGTCGGGAAACTCGCAGATTATATTGCAGATGACATGTCCTTCCCGAAATACTCAAATAATTACGATGAAATCTCGGATTATCTTGAAAAGAACCCGTATCTTAATATATCATTAGATACGTTCGATGAAAGTTTTTCAGACTACAGAGAATGGCTACAATCATAGAGGAGATGAAAATATGAGTATTCATATTAATGCGAAACAGGGCGATATTGCCGACACTATTTTACTGCCGGGAGATCCGCTCCGTGCGAAGTACATCGCCGAGACATTTTTAGAGGATGTTGTGTGCTACAACGAAGTCCGCAATATGTTCGGCTACACAGGTACTTATAAAGGCAAGAGAATTTCAGTTCAGGGTACAGGAATGGGTGTACCGTCAATTTCAATTTACATTCATGAACTGATGCGCGACTACGGCGTTAAAAACTTAATCCGCGTCGGTACTGCAGGCGCCTTAAAAGAAGAAGTTAAAGTACGTGACGTTGTTATCGCACAAAGTGCAACAACTGACTCTTATCAGAACGTTAAATTATTTGAAAACGTAAGCTATGCACCGACATCAGACTTCGAACTGCTCTTAGCAAGCTATAACGAAGCTCAAAAACGCGGTCTTGATGTGAAAGTCGGCAACGTCTACACAGCAGACTCGTTCTACGATTCTAAAACAGATACTAAGCAGCTTGCTGACTACGGTGTTCTCGCTGTTGAAATGGAATCTGCAGCTCTGTTTACTATCGCACAGGAATACAAAGCGCGTGCGCTGGCTATTCTGACAATTTCTGACCACCTGATTACAGGCGAAATAACAAGTGCCGAAGAAAGACAGACAACTTTCAATGATATGATTGAAGTTGCACTCGATGCAGCAGTGCCATTTATCGGAAAATAGAAGATTAATTTGAAGAACAGTGATTTCACTGTTCTTTTCTTTTCTTTAATCAAGTAAACTGATAATATATGAGTAATACATAGGTAGAAATTGGGTGCATATCTTGAGCGAAGAAAACAATGATAAGAACGTCCAGCATAAGCTGCGGTCCGTTCAAATGAATATATTCTGGTTTATCGTCATTATTTTAACGACGATAATTGCCAGTGTAGTAATTACAGCCGTCGCCATATCAAATAATCAGGAGCGTGCAGTCAACGTCGGAACGGATACAAGAACCGAGTTTGCAAAACTGTACAGCGTCTACGATACGCTGACTGAAAATTATTATGAAGATGTCGATTCGGACGCTTTAATCGAATCATCCATCCGCGGCATGGTCGAAGGACTGGAAGATCCGTACAGCGAATATATGAATATCGACGAAACTGATGAGTTCGAAGAGAGTATTACCGGAGACTTTGAAGGCATCGGTGCCGAAGTGATGCAGGAAGGCAGTAAAATTATTATTTCAAGTCCAATGAAGGGCTCTCCTGCAGAAGAGGCCGGTATTGAACCCGGCGACCAGATTCTTGCTGTTGACGGCGAATCGCTCGAAGGCATGACGACGACGGAAGCCGTCCAGCTGATCCGCGGCGAACGCGGCACTGATGTTGTGCTTACTATTCAGCGCGGCAGCGGCAGCCCGTCGGATATTACGATTACGAGAGATACGATTCATATCGACAGCGTGACGTATGAAGAAATCGAAGGTGTCGGTCATATCAGTGTCAACCGGTTCCAGCAGGGCACAACCGATGAATTCAGCGGATTTATCGACCAGGCGGCAGAGGACGATGTCGACGAGCTGATTGTCGACTTCCGCTACAATCCGGGCGGCCTTTTGAATGAAGCAGTCACACTGATCAATCAGTTCATTGAACCGGATACTGCTGCACTGTACCTTGAAGATAACCAGGGCAATCAGCAGGAAATACTCACAGAAAATGAGAAAAATCCGAATGCTGAATCATTTGACGAAGTGTACATTTTAATTAACGAAGGCTCTGCAAGTGCTTCTGAAGTATTTACAGGCGCACTCGATGATTTAACAGATGTCACAATTGCGGGAACGACTTCCTTCGGTAAAGGTGTCGTCCAGCGCACGAGCGAGTTTAAAGACAACTCGATGCTGAAATATACGAATACCAAATGGCTGACGCCGGACAAGACCTGGGTGCAGGATAAAGGTATTACACCGGATATCGAACTGATCAATCCGGATTACTACCGTATCGAGCTCTTGACCGAAGATGAAGTCTTCGCAGAAGGCCAGACCAATGAAAAAGTGCTGTCTATTAAAGTCGCACTCGATGAGCTCGGCTACGACATTACCAATTTCAATGATACATTTGATGCCGAGCTGACCGAAGCCGTAATGGCATATCAGAGCGATGAAAATCTCGAAGCTGACGGTATTGTGACCGGAGAAACAACAACGGGTATTCTGTCGGATATTCGCGACCAGATTAACGACAACGATGCTCAGCTGAATTATTTAATCGATTATATTAACGGTGACATGTCAATTAAGGAAATTGAACAGGAGGCGCGCGATAATGCACCGCATATCCCGCCGGTCATTGAAGATGAACAGAATTTAAATGATGAAGAAGAATAAGACATCAAATTCCGTACAGTTCACGCTTGTACGGAATTTTTTGTTGTAGACATTTTGTAAATAGTTTAAAGTAAAGTCACTAAGTATTATGGAGGGCGCTTATGGTTTCAGAAAATAAAAAAGTAATGCTGACAGGCGGCGGTACAGTCGGCCATGTGATGCTGAACAAACTTCTAATCCCTGAATTTCAAAAGCAAAATATTGAACCGCATTATATCGGTTCGAAAAAAGGCATAGAGAAAGATATCATTTCGGAGCTCGATATTCCTTACCATGAAATTTCGAGCGGCAAGCTGCGCCGGTATTTATCATTTGAAAATTTAAAAGATATTTTCAAAGTGCTGAAAGGTGTCACCGACGCTAAGAAAATTTTAAAACGTGAACAGCCGCTGTTTGTCTTTTCAAAAGGCGGCTTCGTGTCGGTACCGGTTGTCCTGGCAGCGGCTGCAAAAGACGTGCCGGTTTATATCCACGAATCGGACTTAACACCAGGACTTGCCAACAGAATTGCGAGCAAGTTTGCAACAAAAGTATTCTGCACCTTCGAAGCGACAGCAGAACAGTTTACTGATGCAAAGGCCGAATACCTCGGCCCGGTCATCCGGCCTGATCTGATGGAAGGAAACAAGGATGAAGGCTATGCTTTAACCGGCTTTAATTCTGATAAACCTGTAGTCATCGTGATGGGCGGTTCGCTCGGTGCGAAAAAAATCAATGATTTCGTCCATGAGCATATTGATGTTCTCACAGAAAAGTATCAGCTTATCCATTTAACAGGGAAAGGCAATATGAAGCAGAAAATCCAGAAGGCGGGCTACAAACAGTTCGAATTTGCCGGTGATGAACTGGCTGATCTGTTAGCCATCAGTGATATCGTGCTTTCACGCAGCGGCTCGAATGCAATATTTGAACTGCTCCTCGCGAAAAAACCGATGATTTTAATTCCGCTTGGTCTCGACCAGAGCCGCGGTGATCAGATTCAAAATGCAAAACACTTTAAAAAAGAGGGTTATGCAGAAGTTTTGAAGGAAGAAGACTTAAATCTTGAAAACTTACAGGAAAAACTGGAGTTTATCGAAGAGAACTACAGTGATATTACGTCTAAGATGACACAGTTCAAACACGGCTTTAATCCTGCCGAACTTGCAGATAAACTAATCGGGGAGGCGTCAGTGTGAGCCGGAGCAAGAAAATGTCCTTATTTTTAGTCTTCACTTTAATATTCGGCGTGATTGCCATCTTTCATGAATCAAGGCTCGGCCGCTGGATTGACCGTGAAGTCTATGAATTTATTTACGCATCTGAAAGTTTTATAACGACAGCGCTCATGCTCGGCTTTACCCAGCTCGGCGAAGTGCTGTCCATGATTGTAATGTCGCTTATCCTGATATCAATTCTGATGCTGTATAAACTGAAGGTGCACACGCTGTTCATTTTAATTTCGATGATTGCATCGAGTATTTTAATTCCCGTCTTAAAAAATTCTTTCGACCGGGAACGTCCGTCGATGCTCCGCCTGATCGAAATTTCCGGCTTCAGTTTCCCGAGCGGACACGCAATGGGTTCAACGATATTCTTCGGCTCGCTCGGGGCGATTATTAAACATACAGATTTAAACAACAAGGCGCTCTTAATGACGGTGTGCGCGACCTTTATCCTGATGATTTCATCATCCCGCGTCTACCTCGGCGTCCACTATCCGACAGACGTTCTCGCAGGCGTCGTAATCGGCCTCGCGGTAGTAGTTGGGACAAGTGCGCTGCTTCATAAGAAGTTTAAAAAGCCGGTTTTAATGTAAGTGAATTTATTTTGAAATATTATCATTGCTTAATATTTTCCGAGGAATTATAATGAAATTACTTTGGGTATTATTAAGACGGCAGGTGATGATATGGCAATAAATTTATATGAAAACATTACGCTTGAAAACGACAGAATTCGACTCGTGCCCATGCAGTTGAGCCACGCCGCAGAACTTCAGTCTATTAATCACGACAGTATTTGGACCTATATGCTTTTTCAAGCCACAACTGAAGAAGCAATGAGCGAATGGATTCAAAGTGCCATTGAGCTCCGCAACCAGCTGAAATCGATACCGTTTGTTGTCGTCTTAAAAGCAACAGGCGAAGTCGTCGGTGCCACGCGCATTCAGCATATCGACTATGAACGCCAGAGCTGCGAAATAGGCGCCTCATGGTTCGGCACCAAAGCCCAGCGTACTTTCATTAACTCAGACAGCAAATTCTTACTGCTTGAATACTGCTTCGAAGTGTTAAAGCTCATGCGCGTCCAAGTGCGCGCAGACGAAAGAAACGAGCGCAGCAACAAAGCAATTGAACGGATCGGCTTCACCAAAGAAGGCGTGATACGTAAAGAACGTTCGCTCTACGGTGTTCCGCGCAATTTAATAATCTATTCAATTATCGATGATGAATGGCCCGAAGTGAAAACGAATCTACTCATTAAACAGCAAAGCTATATGATGGACACACCAAATACAATTGTAAGCTAACCATATTTATTAAATTTGAACCGGGGACCTTGGAGAAAGGGTGTCCGGTTTTTTGTGTTGTTTTATATTTGGGTGGGTGACGCCGGCGGATAGACGTTGTCGATTTGATAAAGTACATGTAGCAACTTTATCGCTTTTTTATATTAATTTACTATGTTCATCTCACA
>X87_Garden_Dormouse__coassemble_86_pt1 | contig 21140 bp, 14 predicted proteins | sample X87_Garden_Dormouse__metabat2_low_PE_003 | metagenome-assembled genome bin X87_Garden_Dormouse | reverse complement strand
TCCGCTTAAAGAGAAAGAAATTAATTTATGACTCTCATGAAGTACAGACAAGCCGAACACATTACAGCTTTGAAAAAATATACAGAATAGAAAAGTTACTGCTTAAATTTGTTGATAAAGTGATTGTAGAGAATGACACACGAGCCGATTACCATAAAGATTTATATAAAAGCCGGCCGACACCGATCCATAACTACTCTGAATTATATAATATTGATGAAGTTAAAGCTTTTCCTTTAAGAGAAGTCTACAGCATTCCAGAGGACACAAAGATTGTACTCTATCAGGGAGGTATGCAGGAAGGGAGGGGTTTATTTAAGCTGCTCGATGCTTTTAAAAACATTGAAAATGGAAAGCTGATTATGCTTGGCGATGGAAAAGAACGTCAAAATCTGCTAGATTATCATAGAGAATTAAAACTTGAAAACAAGGTGATATTTATAGACAGAGTGCCTTATCAAGAACTGAGAAGCTATACAAAATCAGCCGATATCGGTATCCAATTTTTAGAGAATACAAATTTTAATCATTATTCAGCATCATCAAATAAACTGTTTGAGTATCTTATGGCTCATGTTCCTGTAATCGGCTCAGACTTACCTGAGATTAAGAGGGTAATCGAAGAAGAACAAGTTGGTTTAATTGTGCAGGAAGCTAATACTGTACAGTTAAATGGAGCTATTCAGATACTAATAAATGATGATGAGCTGAGAACAACTTTGAAAAGGAATACTGAGAGTGCTAAACGTAAATATAACTGGGAGAATGAGAAAAGGATTTTAAATAATATATACTCCGAAATCTAAGTGTTATCATGTTTAATAGGTAACACTTTTTTATATTTATTAGAAGTCAGGTGCGACAAAATGCTATACTGATTCTTGGAATTTTGTCTCTTAAAAATTGAATTGAAAAGTAAATTTTATGAACATTTGAATTGAGGAAAGCTATGTTTAAAATAATAGAATTTTTTAAAGAACAATGGCATCACAGACATTTAATCTGGAAATTATCAATATATAATATTAAAAGTCAATATGCCAATCACTACCTGGGTGCTTTTTGGAATATACTTCAGCCTTTATTACAAGTCGCTATTTATTACCTGGTATTTGGGCTCGGGTTGCGCGGAGACAGAGCAGATGTCGAAGGGCTTCCTTTCATAGTCTATCTGATATCAGGGCTCTTTCCCTGGCTGTTTATTCAGCAGGGTATAAACAGCGCATCTAACGCAATACAGGGACAATTATCATTAGTAACAAAAATGAAATTTCCAGCCAGCGTGCTGCTATCCACTTCGATTTTAAATGCTTTATTTAATTTGCTGCTGGTCACTTCTATTGTAGTTGGAATCAGCCTTTGGAATGGATATTCAGAGCCAATTCATTACTTAGGTTTACTGTATTTTATTTTTGCAAGCTGTGCCTTGATTTTTGGCATATCCTTAATCATGTCTTCACTGGTAATAATTATAAGAGACATGAAAAACATTTTGCAGAATATAATAAGAATGTTTTTCTTTATGACACCGATATTCTGGTCATTAACGGAAGCAAATGAGATACTTCAAACGATGGCATCTCTGAATCCATTTGCCTATTTATTGATGAACTACAGAAATGCAATGGTCTTTGATGCAGCTCCGCTGTACGGCGGAATGTCAGATCATTTATATTTTTGGACTTTAACCGTAATACTTATCTACATCGGAGTTCACATACATTACAGATTTAAAAACAAACTGGTAGATTACTTATAAGAGGAGTTTCTCAATGAATTTAGAATTAAAGAATAAGTTAAAAGAATTTATTAAAACACCGCAGTTGTTTGAAGTATTGCTGCAGGAAAATATAAATCAGAATATATATAACGAGTTTGATATTAATTCCAATGAACGTACATTGGGAAATTTAAATAATCAGGTTGTACGTGTTTTAGGTTTACGAGAAATTGATGAGAACTTTTACGGATTGATAGAATTCGGAGCAAATATAATCGGCTGGACAATTCTCGAAAATTCTATTTTTATTCATCCTAAAAAGCTTGAATCGGTAAAGATTGATTTCGATACATTTACAACTCCGGAGTTTAACAGAGAAGTAAACATCCACAAAGATTTAGTTCTATCATTAAAAGGCAGACTGCTCACTTCTAAATCATTTATCGAGGTAAATGGAAAACAGCTTGAAATGATTTATTTAAAAGGGAAATTTCAAGGATTTGTTAACCCTGAAGATATTATCAGAGGAATTGACACTGCTGACCATATAAATCTGGATGAGAACGTGCAGCTTTATAGAGACTCTAATCTGGTAATTGATCAGGAATCTGTTGGTGAAGCAATTAAAGCAACAGTAACACTCGTGTTTCCTCAATTGAATTTAGCAAAGCTGTCTACTGAGAACCAAACTTCCTGGGTTAATTTAGATGAATTAGAATATGATGCAAGTCATTTGAATGTTAAGACAGCACAGCTGCAGGAAAACTTTATTCAAATGCAGACTAATGAACGTAAGAAAACTAAAAGCATTATTGAATCTCTATTGAAGAGACAAATTGAACTTGAAAAAAATATTGATAAATACGAAGCCCGTCTCAATCGCGTGGAAAATTTGTATAATAATCTGAGAAATTCTAAGCTTGGTAAAATTCAAGTTGCGATTTGGGAAAGGAGAGGAAAATAGTGAATCAAAATTTCACTGAAAAAGAAACTGAACTGGAAAAAGACGAAGAAGTAATTAGAGGTTTTGATGACCTTGATAAAATTGAACGTCTTAAATATTATGTCAATCTGCTGGACGAAGATTACTTCCGGGCTCTTGAGCATCTGAGTAATGAAAAGATGTATAATTCCCAATATAAATATTATGAAGAATTTGAGCAGAACGGCAAAACAGACTTTTTAGAAGAACTTGAAACTCACTTTCCTGAAATCAGCAAGAGTAATGGTTCCCGATTTTATAAAAAACTGGATTATAACATAGGTATTATTTGTGATGAATTTGTCTATAACGCTTATAAAGATTCAGCTAATATTAAATATATTTCAGCAGACAGTGAAGTTGAGAATAATCACTTCGACTTTGTAATTATAGTAAGCTCATGGAGAGGGATTGACGGGAGCTGGGCTCAGGTAGCATCTCCGAGAAGTGATAAACGGGAAACACTTATGAACATGGTATCAGCGTTTAAAAAATCCGGAATACCGACGGCTTTCTATTCCAAAGAAGACCCTGTTAATTTCCATCTTTTTAAAGACATTGCAAAAGAATGTGATGTTATTTACACAAGCGCAGTGGAAATGATAGAGAAATATAAAGAGTACTGCAATAACGCTAACGTTCATGTGATGGAATTCGGAGTAAACCCAAAGTATCATAATCCAATCGGCACCAGAACAGAGACAGCACTCCAAAACAAGGATCACGTGCTCTTCGCCGGAAGCTGGACGGAAAAATACCCTGTGAGAAATAACGAATCTGCAAGAATGTTCGATGGAGTAAAAGAAAATGGCTTCGATTTAACAATTATAGACAGAAATCTGGAACTTAGAAAGACCAGATATCAGTTTCCGAAAAGATATATTGAGAACTTAACTTATCCTATGGAACATAATGATTTAATGGATACCCACAGATTGATTCCATGGGCGATTAATGTCAACTCTGTAAAATATTCTGAAACGATGTTTGCGAACAGAGTTTTTGAATTGCAAGCCATGGGTAATCTTATGCTTACTAATTACAGCATGGGAGTCAATAATAAATTCCCGAATTTATTTATAGTGAATACTAAAGCTGATGTGAAACCCATGCTCAATAATCATTCGGAGCGCGAGTATGAGGACATGCGGGCAAAAGGCATTAGACAGGTGATGCTCAATGAAACAGGCTTCCATCGTATATCTCAATTTGCTGAGAACTTTGGATTGCAGACGAACATTGAAGAAAAAAGAGTTTTAGTTGTCGGGACCGAAATATCAGCTAAAATACAGCAATCATTCGATAGACAAATGTACAATAATAAAACATTAGTCAATGAAAAAGAACTGTCTGAAATAACATGGGAAAACTATGATTTTATTACTTACTTCAGTGATGAATTTATATACGAAGAGTATCACTTGGAAGATTTAATGTCAGGTTTCGTTTATACAGATGTAGATTTTGTAACTAAAGGAACTTCTAATCTGCATGACTATTCGCAGAAGTATGAAAAACAGAATTTAACTATGTTCGACATAAAGGTAATAAACAGCAGTTTTAAACCAGAAACTGAGAATGGCTATGTAATTCCGATGACAGAAATAATGGTAAATATTCCTGAGAAAACTGATTATGAAAAATTAGTATCGGTTATAGTGCCGATTCATAATAATGGAAGATATCTGGAAGATAAGTGTTTTAGAAGTCTCACGAGATCATCTATTTTTGACAAAATGGAAATTATTTTTATAAATGACGGCAGTACCGATTCGGAGACTATCAGTATAATTAATAGACTGAGACGCAGATATCCTGACATTATTTATGTAGAGTTTCCGGAAGGTTCAGGCAGTGCTTCAAGGCCAAGAAATGAAGGAGCGAAGATAGTTAAGACTCCTTATCTCACTTATCTGGATCCGGATAATGAAGCTTCCGGGGACGGCTATGCGGATTTACTGAACAAACTGATTGAAAATCCTGAACTTGATATGGCAGTAGGTAATATTATGAAAGAAGATAATAAACGCCGTGCTACCTTTAAATACTCTGGTACCGTTAAAAAATTCAACAACAAAAAGCTTTTAATCGAAGATACACATCAATTCATGAAAGATTCTGCTCTTCGTGCTCAAAGTATCCAGGCTCTGATTGTTAAAACAAATATTATTCAGGACAACAATATTGAGATGGTAGAAGGAGCAGCTGGACAGGACACAGTGTTTTTCCAGGAGCTGATTTTAAACTGCCGCAATGCGATAGCTGTAGAGACATTTGTTCACATGTATTATGCTGCGGTCAGCGGGTCAGTTACTAATACAATCGGTAAAAAGTTCTTTGATAAATATTACAAACTTGAAATCGAAAGAATTCCTTTTCTTAAAGAGCACAATTTATTGGAAACTTATCTTAATGAGAGATTCAATTTCTATATTAAAGGCTGGTATTTATCACGAATTGACCGTATCAAGCCGGAAGAAAGACATGAAGCAATTACAAGGTTTTTAGATATTTACAGTCTGTATAATCAATATGAAAAAGTTGAGGACAATGATTTACTTGATCAAATAAAATCATTGAAAAATGAAGTGAATTATAAGGGATGACATAAATTGCCGAATATATTTAAAAGAATTATGAAGAAAAATAATAAATATAATTTTGTAGATAATATCGAAGAACACGATTTTATTAAACTGCTGAAGTATGATAAACGTACAGAAAAGATTGCAGAATCTGCAATGCAGGATTTTATTATTCCCTTTCCAAATTTTGAAATGACAGATTTCAGTAAAAAGCATAACTGGAATGCTGAAAATGATAAGTATGGAAAAAGTTATCAACTCTATATTCATTCATTAAGATTTGTCAGCAGTCTGCTGCTGCAGTATGAAAAAAAGCAGGATATTAACTATTTACAAAAAGCAGAAGAATTTATTGAGTCATGGATTAAATTTATGAACTCTAAACCGAAGAATGAAATGATTTGGTATGATCACCCTGTTGCAAACAGAGTTCAGAATATTATTCATTTTTTATATTTAGCCAAAGGCAAATTAAGCATTGACGAAGAAAAATATTATAAGGTATTGAGACAGCATGGAGAATTTTTAATGGATGACACTCATTATAATTATAATAACCATGCCTTGATGATGGATCGTTCTTTGATGATACTTGGAAACATTCTGGACGATTATGATCTATTCAGCACAGGATACCGGCGGTCAATTGAAACTTTCTGGTATTCTTTCAGTAGCCAGGGCAGTCATCTGGAAAATTCGCCGGATTATCACCGCATGGTGCTTCTTATGTATAGTGAAATTGAAAAATATTTAAAGAAACATAACCAGACTTTCGGTGTTACTATTAATCACTATCTAGAGCTGGCTATGCAATTTCTGCCTATCATCGCACGGCCCGATAAAAGAATGCCTGCGCTGGGTGATTCCGGCAACAGCGCTCTCGGCAGAGTTAAGAAATATAAAAATTTTTCAGATGCTGAACTTGGTCTGACAATTACACAAAGGGAAAAGCCTGAAACATTTTATGTTTCCTTTATTGCTGGATACTCGTCAATTACTCATAAACATCGTGATGATTTAAGTCTTACATTATATTATGCAGGAGACGATATTCTGGTCGATTCAGGTAAATTTAATTACGGCAAAGATATACGCAGGAGATACGTTATGTCGCCCCAAGCCCACAGTACATTATTCTTTGATAATGAAGATTATAAACTCGAAAAAGAAAACAGGTTTACGAGAAAAGTTAAAACCAGTAAATATTTTGATAATAAAGAATATACGCTGGTCAAGGGTGAAAATAACAGCTTCGACAATTCTAATCTTTCACGCATATTAATTACTCTTAAAAATTATCCGGTTGTAATTTTATTGGATGAAGCAGCAAGCAGTAACGCATCCGTTGTATATCAAAACTTTAACTTGTCTCCAAAATCACAAATTGAACATTATGAGCTTGACTCGGCTGTAATTAAAACTAAATCCGGCAAAAAAGCACAATTTATACAGCTGGGGCAGATAAGTGAAAAAATTGATATTATTCCTTCTCAAACAGAGCCTGTGCAGGCAATCGTCACATCAGGCTATGGCAAAGCTGTAGAGAATAAACAGTTGAGATTTGCAGCTGAGTTAAATAAAGAGGAAAAATATGCATTTAAAACGATAATAAATATGGATGACTCTTTGAATATACAGATCAAAGAAATAAATGATTATGCGATACTTGTGTCTGTTAATGAAGAAGAAATCTTTATAAATATATAGGTGATATTAATGGAAAGAGTCACGGTATTTGTATGGAATCATTTTACGAATGACGCAAGAGTGATGAGAGAATGTACCACACTGAGTGAGAATGGTTATGAAGTAAATTTAATTGCTATAGCTAATAAGAAAATACCCGGAGCAGTTTCATACGAAGAAATAAATGATAATTTTAAAGTTCATCGTGTACCTATGTATCCAGCGGTACTGGAATACTATTTGAAAAGAAAAAAAAGAGTTACTTTGTTAACTGCAGCCTCAACTGCTGTATTGGCACCCTTACTTTATAAATATTCTAAATCGGGACTTATACTATTACTAAGTTCTTTAACATTAACAGGTACTGTGTTAAAAAATAATCAGCTCAGAAAAAATACTATTAAACTGATTCGCAGTTTGAGAATGATTAAAAAAGGATATCAGCTTCAAGCTGATATTTATCACTCAAATGATTTAAATACATTGGCGCAAGGTGTAATATGCTCTGTCCTGCATGATAGTAAACTCGTGTATGATTCTCATGAAGTACAAACAGACAGGACAGGCTATAATCCTACTACGATAAAATTTGTTGAGAAATCCTTAGTTCGTTTTGCGGACGAAACAATCGTAGAAAATGAAACCCGGGCAGCCAAGCACGAGGAGCTATACGGCTACAGACCTAAATCACTTCATAATTATTCTGCACTCTATGATATTAATAATGTCCGGGATATAGATTTGCATAGTATGCTCGGTATTGATTACGCTGATAAAATCCTTCTTTATCAAGGTGGAGTTCAGTATGGCAGAGGATTAGATGTGTTAATTGAAGCTGTAAAATATATAGATAATGGTGTATTAGTTATAATTGGTGATGGCAAGTTAAAAGAAGAGCTGGTACAAAAAGTAGAATTTGAAAACTTAACAGAAAAAGTGAAGTTCCTGCCAAAAGTTCCTTTGGAGGAATTACCTTCATATACTAAACAAGCTTATCTTGCTTATCAGGTACTGCAAAATACAAGTTTTAATCATTATTCTGCTTCTTCAAATAAATTGTTTGAGTATATTATGGCGAACATACCTGTAATCAGCTGTGACTTCCCTGAAATAAAAACAGTTGTAGAAAAAGAAAATATTGGTATTACAGTAGATGCAGATAACCCTGAAAGTATTGCATCAGCAACTCAAAAATTGATAGATAATCCTCGGTTACGAGATCAGCTCAGCCGGAATTGTGATAAGGCGAAGCTTAAATATAATTGGGGAAATGAAAAAGCAAAATTACTTGATATTTATAAAAGTTTAAGTAATTGAGAGAAGGATGAATATGACTTATAAAGTTAAAGTCGAAAAGGTTTCAAAAATCTATGATATGAACCGCAGCCGTAAAGATAAATTATTATCTTTATTTACGTTCGGTCACTTTTACAAAGAAAAACCATTTTATGCCTTAAGGGATATTTCATTTGAAGTAGAACCCGGTGACTCTGTCGGAATTGTCGGTTTAAATGGATCTGGAAAGTCGACATTATCAGATCTTTTAGGAGAGGCAACTGTCCCGAGTGAAGGTAAAATTTCAATTAATGGAACGAGTTCCATGATTGCAATAAATGCAGGACTTGACCAGGAGTTAACCGGTGTAGAAAATATTAAAAAGAAATGTCTTATGCACGGATTAACTGAAAAACAAATTGAAGAGCGCTTTGATGACATATTAAAGTTCAGCGAGCTGGATGATTTTATCAATCAGCCGATTAAGTCATATTCCAGTGGTATGAAATCCAGACTCGGTTTTGCGATTGCGATTCATACGGACCCAGATGTACTCATTGTGGATGAAGCACTCTCAGTTGGTGATGAGACTTTCTCTAATAAGTGTATTCAAAAAATAAAAGAGTTTCAAAAAGAGGGTAAGACAATATTTTTTGTATCACATTCTGCGAAGCAAGTTGGGAAAATGTGCAATAAGGCGATGTGGATTCATTACGGAGAATTAATCGATTACGGTAAATGTGTACCTATTGCCAACGAGTATGCCCGGTTTATAAATAAATTTAAAGCCATGACTAAAGATGAACAGCTGCACTATAAAAAAGAAATGATTGAAAAACAGCAAGAGCGCAGTAAAGATATAAAAGTTAAAAAGTACCGCAGGCCGTTTTATAGATATATACCGATTGTTTCTCTTTTTGGTCTTTTCATATATAGTCTTTTGTTACAATTAAATCTAATTTAATATAACTAGAAGCAGGGAGCTGACATTGTGAAGCTTAATAATCTGACTTATACAGGTGCTTACATTATTGCACCGGTAAATTTGTCGATTGAGTTATCCGACTATTCCTCAGAAAAAATTGACAAATATAATATATATATTTCTAATGATGTTCAATATGACCTCATAGAAAATGAAGATGGCAAGATACTAATCATAGGTTACTGTTTTGATATAAGAAACGGGAACTTGCAGCAAAATGAAATATTAACCAATTTATTAAAAACAGATGAAATAGTGGAAGAACTCGAATATATAAATGGACGATACGTGATAGTGAAGCAGTATAGTGAGAAGATTGAGCTGTATTCTGATGCTTCGCAGCTGCAGCCTTTAACATATCACAAAGAGAGCGGCACTCTGGCTTCACATGACAGACTTTTGGCAGAGTTTCTCGAAAGTAACAGTTATAAAGTTAAGCAGCGGGAAGATATGCTTCATCATACCGAGCTTGATTATACTCGATTCTATGAAATATTTAAATTAAATCCAAGTCTTGCATTAGATTTGCCAACCTTCGAATTCACAAGGATATATCCCCGGAATGTACTGACGCAAAGTTCACCTGAAGTTATATTTGAAGAAATAAAACCATATCTGGATGAATCAATAAAGTGGCTGAAAAATAATAATCAGAAAAAATTCGTCACTATTACGGGCGGAATTGATTCACGCGTATCTGCCAGTTTAACACGCGACATTTCTGACATTGAATATTTAACTTACTTAACGCCGCGTAAAAAATTGGCGACAAGTATGGCAAAACGTATTTACAAAATTGACGAAGATATTACTAGAGATATGAAAAGAAACCTTGGATGGAAGCACGAGATTATAAATATTTCTGATTTCCAGGTTTCGGGTGAAGAATATAATCACTTACTTGAGCTCCTTAATTCAAAACATTCATTTGGTTTAAGGAATTATTATGAAAATCATAAGAAATACCAGCATGCGCTCCATATTAAATCAACAGTATTTGGAATGGGTAAAGCAGATTTTAAGGTCAGTTTGGATCAAAAACAAGATACTATAGAATTTTATAAAAAATGCCTGCACGGAATTCCTCAAAATTTAGAGACTTCCGAAAATTTCGATGCTGCAGCCCGTGAATATTTTAAAAGAAATTTGATTGAAGAGGGCAGTACACTCGGGCGTCATTTCTTTGATTTATTCCATTTGGAATCGCGTATGGGCAATTGGCACAGCACACTTACTCTTGAAACTGATCCGCAAACTGATGAGTTTATTTTTACAAATGCAAGAAAATTAATTGATTTAATTCAGAAACCTTCGGTGGAAGAAAGAAGAAATTATTTATTATATAAGCATATAATAAATAATTTCTGGCCTGTTCTGCTTCATTTTGGCATCAATAAAAGCATGAATATTTTTGAACAGGAGAATGAAAATAATTTTGTGTTTAAAAATCTGAAGATAGATGGGAGTAGTAACTTAACAATACGTAAAGGTGAAAATCAGCTACTGCTGAAACCTAAGAAAACACCCATTAGTTTTGATGAGATGTTTACTGTTAAAATTAAAACAAATGGTCAGGAAAAATTTCTGCTCAGAAGTACATATAATAATCCGAAGGGGCAGGGAAATATACGTGTCATTGTGCGTACCAGCAATGAGCATAATGTATACGATATAATTAAATTGAATGAAGGGCTCGAACTGACTGCCGACCTAGATGGAGTGTTTATTATGGTGATGTACAGCAGACTATTTATCAGTGCTTCCTGGAAAGATGCGGGAGAACTGCTGATTGAACCCTTATAAAAAGGAGCTTAGGTAATGACGAAGAACTTTATGAAAAATCCTTTTATCATTTCAAAGAATAAAGTTAATAATGATGAACTATTTCTGAATAATAGTATCGGCTTATCGAGTGCATATTTATATTACAGCGATAAAACAGAAATTGCAGTTCATCAGGAAAAAGATATTCAAATCATTTTAATCGGCTATGCTCTTGATACCACAAACGGACTGAATACAGCAGCTGAATTTTTAAGTGAATTAAGCAGAATCTACCTAACAGATTACTATTCATTTCTCGATAGAGCAGATCGTCTTAATGGCCGTTATGTCATAATAGTGGATACACAAGACGAGACTGAGATATACAATGATGCAACGGCATTACGGCCCATATTTGTTTGGGATCAGTCAATTTTTGCTTCTCATGAAAGCCTGGTGAGAAAGGCAGTAACAGCAAATACAGACACTGTTCTCGAAGATTTTGGAGTTAATAACGGTTATCTGGATTATACAAATACCAAGGAAGTATACAAATTTAATCCTAATTTAAAATTTTCGTTCAGAAAAAATTTATATGAACGAATTTTTCCGCGTACAGCTTTTAAACCAGCTGAGAAAGAAAAAATTATCAGCGAAATAATAGTTAATTTTGAAGAGCAGGTAAAATGGCTGAACCATTCTAATAAAAAGCTGTATTTCTCTTTAACTGGCGGTTATGATTCGAAAGTTTCACTGTCACTGGTTAAATCCATGCTGAATAAAATATGTTTCTTTACTTACATTGCTGATCTTGACCGGGTAAAAGACAGAGTACGTAAAAATATTTACCTTAAAGATAAAGAAATTGTCCGGAATATTGCAGGAAACTTGAATCTAAATCATCAAATTTACAGTTTAAAGGACTATTATCCTGCAGACGAATTTAAAACAGCAATCCGAAGCGTTTCGTCGTCAAATCATTCTTTAAACGTCAGTTATTTAATGTATGAAGAGTTTGAGGAAGATTCCATCCATATAAAATCTACACTTTATGAAATAGCCAAAATGCCTTATCCAGCCGAAATGGATTTCACGACGGATTTCAGCCGCTTATTCAAGTTAAGTACGAAGTGGCAAACAGCAAGTTTTAAAAAGAATATTAAAGATAAAAAAGCATATTTTAATGGTTTTATAGCAAGGAGTAAGTTTGAAGAAATCAAAAATTTTAATTATAACTTGCCGATGATGCTCTTCTGGGAGAGCAGAATGGCCAACTGGCACAGTAACATCACCCAGGAGACAGACCATACGAGTGAGACGTTTATATTTTTAAACAGCAGATATATTCTTGATCTGTTAATGCGAGCTGATTTTGATGTACGTAAAAATAAAGAAATACTAACTGATATTGTGCATTTAAAATGGCCAATTCTTCAGTATTTTGTACCGAATACATACCGGACTTTAAAAGATCAGGCAGAAAACCGGAGCACTCTGATTTTGCGGGACCAAGATTTGCAGTTAAGCAGCATTTCAAATATTGATACATCGATTGAAAAAAATATATTGTCTCTTAGACCAGTAAGCGGCACTTATTTATTCGATGATAAGGTCAGTCTTAATATTAAAAATACTAAAACTGATGACAGACTAGTTAAAATCAAAGGCAATTATAAACACCCGGTGAAAAATATATTCATTAAAGTAAATGATGAAAAATTTTCAATTAATGAAGTAACTGATGGACTGGAATTTAATTTACCGAAACATGAAAGTATATCCATTGAATATCAGTACACGAGAAACTTTAAAAATGAATCATGGTTCGATGCGGGTAAATTGTCAGTAATTTTCAGCAGCTGAATGTTAATAGTGAAATATCTGGAGTGACAAAATGAAGAATTCTGATTTGAAATATATTTATGATAACAAACCGCAAAATGAGATGAATAAGTATCCGATAGGGATTCAAAGAAATACGATTTTACAGTATATTGACTATTTAGAAGAAAATGATTACAAACACTATGTAAAAAAACTGAGAAAAGGTCATCGTTCTATCACACTGAAAAGGGAAGATGGCAGTAATATTGATATATTAAAGAATCCTGTGTATCCTACAAACTCCAAAATCGGCCGAGAGATTGCCATAGATAAATTCAAAGCAGAAAAACATCTTAAAGCAGCGGATCTGCTGACTACAAATTCATCACTGTTTAAAATGAATGAAAAAGAAAATGCAAAAGAAGCGGCTTTTAAAGATGGCGAACCGCAAAAAGGCATCGTCATCAAACCCTTGGATTTATCTCTTGGAAAAGGTGTCTTTGTCAATGTTACAAGAGAGAATTTTGACGAGCATTGGCAGCAATGCGTTAAAATAATGAAAGCAAATGGCCGGACTGATGAAGATGGTTTAATTTTAGTTCAGGATTTTATGGATGGTTTTGAAGTACGGGCGACTGTCCTTGAAGGACATTTGATATCAATAGTTGCGAGAGTACCTGCTTTTGTTAAAGGTGATGGGAACAAATCGATTAGCGAATTGATTGATGAAAAAAACGAATCACGCTCATCCTGCGGATTTCTTGGTAAAAATCTCATTAAAAAATCTGATGCAGTAAAGGCATTTATCAGCAATGAAGGATATACTCTTGAAAGTATACCGGAGAAAGACAGTTATGTTCTTTTACTGTCTGTTTCAAATACCTCTTTTGGCGGAGAAGTAATAGAGATTACAGAGTCTGTTACAAAAGAGACGAAAGAATTGGCTTTGAATGCTGTTGCTGCTCTTCCAGATATGGCCTGCGGAGGTGTCGATATCATGATTAAAAATTTCACTGATACTAATCCCAGGGTAATAGAAATTAATCCTTTTCCAGTTCTCGGTCTAACAACTTATCCAACATACGGGACGCCGCAAAATCCTTTTAAATACTTTATAGAAGCATTCTATACAAGAGACAAATTGTTAAACAATCTTGACTTGCAATATGAGAATGATGACCAGCCAACGAAGTTTTTCGGCTTATTTAAAACTAATAAAGAAAGGTCATACTCTCATAAAATAGATAGTGAAATGTATATTAGAAACTATTTTAAATTTTATGAACGCCAACATGAAATGATTAGAAGACAATATATAAATAGAAAGAAAGAGCATCTTAATTCTTAATGTTTTGTGTTATTATTAAGTAATTACACTGCATTGTTAAAGAAACTATTCAACAATATAAATAATTTTGAGAATGAGGCTGAACGTTTATGTTTAGCCTTTATCCTTGTAAAAGTATAGGTGAATTATGAAAATATTAATGATCACACAAAATTTTTATCCCGAAATCGGCTCCGGCGCCAACAGATTAAAAAATTTATATATTCAGCTGGCAAAAAAGCACGATGTAGAAGTGCTCACTACTAATCCGGCTTATCCTAATGCAAAGATGTATGAAGAAGATAAGTATTGGAGCAGCGAAGAAATAAATAATTCTAAAGATATTATGAGACTCAAAATGAGAACGGACAAGCAGAGTAAATCTATGGCTTTCCGTTTAATGTATTATTTTGAACTTGCCTATAAAGTACGGGTATATGTTAAGAAATACCAGCACCTGTACGATACAATTTACGTCACAACACCTAATATTTTTATCCCCTGGGCCGCTTTCTTTCAAAAGAGAGACAAAGATGTTAAAAGAATTTTAGAAGTGCGTGATCTTTGGCCGGATAGTGTACGAGATGTAGAAAAGATGAACATAAATTTATTTTATCCTGTGCTGAAATTCATGGAAAAGATGCTGTACAAGCAGTCGGATAAAATCGTCATTAACAACGAGGGATTTAGAAATTATATAAAGAAAATGACAAAAAATAAATCCGTCTTGTTTTTACCTAATGCTTTTACTGAAAGCGAAGTGGAATTTGAACAAGCACCTGATGATTTCAGAGTGATTTACACAGGGAATATAGGCTTTGCTCAAAGTTATGAAAAACTGCAGGAAATGGCTCATAAACTTGAAGAAAATAAAATTAATTTTAAAATAATAGGCTATGGAATGAATGCTCACTTATTCCAATCGTATATTGAATATAAGGACTTTAAGTATGTAACTTTCGAAGAAGAAAAAACCAGAGAAGAATGTTTAATTGAAATAAGAAATTCTAATATTCAGCTGTCTATATTAAAAGACAGCGAAATCTTTTTAAATGTCCTGCCAGGCAAAGTGATTGATGGTATTGCTTCAGGAGTTCCCGTTGTCACAAATCTCGGGGGCTATACAAGTGATTTAATTAACTCATATGATGTAGGTTACGCTAAAGAGAAAGCTACGGCTGAAGAGCTTACAGAGGCGATTAAGAAAGTTAAACTGGATGACGAGCTGGAAGCCAGGCTTCGGAAAAACTCTAAACATTTATTAAAGTCTCATTTTCTATGGGAAGCTAATATTGAAAAACTGGAAGATTTTATCTCTGATAAAGAGTTTAAGCGCTAACAACATCGCTTAAACTCTTTTATTAATGTTAAGAAAAGATATTTTCATGTAAAATGAATGTACTGAGTACAAAATATAATCTTTCTTAGGGGTTTAAAAATGAATTCTATATTAAATACATTAAAAACAATAATACCTCGCAGCATGCGGGAGCGGCTAATAAGAAAAGTTACCTTGCAGGATATTACACTTTCTAACGGCTTTGTTGTAATTAATCTAACCTTGAAAAACTTTTATAATTTTAATCTGACTGAAAAATTGAATATTACACTTTCAAACGGCGAGTATACCGAATCACTTGAATATTATGTTGAAAAAAATCTGCTGTCGATAAAGCTGAAAGACAGTACTTTTAAAAACACAACCGGAAACTCATCCATTACTGTTTCTGTGGACGGTAAAAATATGATTATTGATTCCAATGGGAGCATTGAGAAGAAAACATCCTTCTTTAAAGATGGGAAATATTATAATATTCTGGTGAACGGCACCTTAATTCTGGAACATTTATTAGCAGAATATACTTTTAAGCAATCCTATATAAATGCAGCTGATATAGATATGTCATACGAGAAATTAGCGGTGTCATTTGACAGCGGACAGTCTATGCACGAATACAATTTAGCGCTTCTTTATGCTAATAAGATAGTCGAATTTCCAAATACCGGCAGCGGACCGGTGATAGAAGCTGCGGATTTCAGCAATGTTACGATGGGCAGAACGGCAGTTTATGTTGTTAAAGGTTTCGAAATGACACCGGTGAAACTGAGCATCAATGAAATGAATTTAATCACTCAGGAGCATAATCTGAAGTTTTTAAGCGAAAGTCGTGAATTATATGCATATATAGAAAATCATGAAATTGAGATGACCGCTGTCAAGGCAGAAGTCATCGAAGACAATGTAATGATGAGAATGGCCTACAGTGAAAATTTCGAAATTAAACATTTTGTTGTATCAGATACTGTTTCAGAGGAGGAAACATTGTTCAAGGTGAACAGCTCCCGGCCGGGTGAGTTTGAAACGGAAATTCCTTTGAGTACCCTGGTTGACAGTTTTTCGCGCAAGAAATTTAAACTGATTACTGCCGGTGACGAACCGCTTACACTTCAGCCCGATGTGAGCTGTCTTGAAGAATTGGGCTTTGGTGAGCGTCTAGTTATAAGTTACTGCCACGAAAATATCAAAATATGGTTCTATAAAAGAAAAGATACCGCGCTCGGTTTTAAGGTGACCCGGCCTCGCATTCAGAGACAGATAACAGAGATTGAAGACTTTAAGGTGGAAGGTTTTATTAAAGGACGCGAAAACTTTTCAGGCTGCAGTACTTATATGATTTTTGAAGACCGCTACAGTAAAGAGGCTGTCCATTTACCGATTGACGAAGATTTTAACATTGATTTAACCAAGCTGGATTTAAAATCAATTAAGAGCAAAGATAAAACTATAATAGACGTGTTTATTGCAATGATCAGCGAAGAAGGGGAAACAGTACGGAAAGAAAAAATAAAATATAAATTTTCCGACTATAAAAAAGATAATTATTACGGCAGCCATTCGGAAAAAAGCGGTGAAGGGAATGTCCATTATCATTTAATCACGACGACTCCGTTTGATAATCTGAAAATAGAAACGTTTACTATCCCGACTGAAATAGCAATTCCTGATAATGCTGCGGAGAAAGATTATAATACATGGCTGGTCGGAGAACGTTACGATACTGCCCAGGACAACGGCTACGCTTTCTATAAGTATTTAAAAGAAAATACCGATGTCAATGCTTATTATGCAATTGAAAGCAGTGCTCTCGATTATGAAAAGATAAAATCGGATCCGCATGTACTGCCTTTCGGTTCAGATAAACATTTTGAAGTTGCACTTAAAGCAGGTGTTCTGCTCGGCACGCACGACCTTGAAAATTTGCTGCCTTACAAACCTGCGAGAGGCTTTTTCAACTATGAGGATACAGTAAGAGTATTTCTGCAGCATGGTGTACTCGGCCGTAAAAGAGTAGAGTATCATAAAAAGTATTATGATCTGCCTTTCGACTTATTTATCGTCAGCAGTGATCCTGAAAAATATGATGTTGTCATGAGAAAGCTCGGTTATGACGAGGAAGACGTTGCGGTCACCGGACTCGCACGCTTCGACTCGCTTCCCCGGGGTAATAAAACTAAAGACATCCTGCTTATGCCGACATGGCGGGACTGGATAAATACAGATGAAGCGTTTCTCACGAGCCAGTACTTCCATAATTATAACGGACTGATTCATAACGAGCGTCTGATTAAAATACTGGAAGATAATGATGTGCAGCTGAACTTTTACCCGCATTACAGAGCGCAGATGTATTTTAACGATGAAATATTGAATCCGAGCAGCAATATTAAATTTATCCAGCTCGGCACGAGAACAGTACAGGAGCTCCTGATTGACCACTCGCTGTTAATTACGGATTATTCCAGTGTCAGCTTTGACTTTACCCTGATGAATAAGCCGGTCATCTACTATCATTTTGATGTCAGAAAGTTTTTCAGACAGGGAAAACTCCGGCCATTATTCCAAACATTCATCGGAGATATTGCACGGACTGAAGATGATTTAATCGATTTGATTGAAAGTCAGATTAAGCTCAACTTTAAATCGGAACAGCCTGATATTTCAGGTATATTTAAATATCAGGATCATCATAATTCAGAACGGATATATAACAGCGTAAAAGAAAAAATAAAAGAAAGAATAAATTATTAAAAGCAGCCGTCCGGAAGTCCGGACGGCTGCTTTTACATACTGTATATATATTCTATCAATTTTTCGCTCGCCTGGCCACTGGAGTATTTGTTCCACTGCTTGTTAAAACTTGCGATTTTCTCTAAGTCAAAATCGTTTTCCTCGAGGGCTGTAATAATATCTGCAGTTTGATAAGCAACCGGTCCCGGCATATAGGTTTCATAGTTGAACCAGATACCGCGGGATTCTTCATATTCCTTTAAGTCGTATGGAAAAAATATCATCGGCTTGTTTAAAATTGAAAATTCAAAAGGTATCGAGGAATAATCTGTAATGAGCACATCCGCAGCTGCGAGCAGTGAATTTATCTCGTATTTTCCGGAAACATCCGTTACGAATTCGCTATTATTAAAACCTGAAAGCTTTACTGCCGGATGAAGTTTTAACAAAAGATGATATTCTCCGTCAAGCTTTTTTCTCATCAGATCGATATCCAGTTGGATTTTATCTGTATCAAACTGATTATCACGGAATGTAGGAGCATAGAGCAGCGCTTTTTTGTCTTTAAGTATAGGCAGGGCACTGCGGATTTTTTCGGCTTCGGCCTCAATTTTATCCATATTGTAAAAGAAATCGGTTCTCGGCACACCGGTTTTGAGTATCCGGCTGTCATCAGCACCGAACGCTTCTTTGAAAATATACGCCATTTCATCAGAACTTACCGTTATATGGTGAAAGCGGCTGTATACTTTTTTAAAACGTTTGTGCGCGCTGTCCGGCCGGTTTTTAATTGTTTTGTCTCTGAATCCGAAATACTTTACAGCTCCGTTAGCATGCCAGACTTGAGTGCATCTTACTGACGGCCGGAAATTACAGGCAGCGAGCACGACGTGATAGTTATCGACAAAAACATACCGGGCTGTTGCCAGAAGATATATCCCCCTTATAAAAGAAAAGATACTGCGGGGAGTAAAATCTGTAATGTTTTTTTGGCTGACAGCCTCAAATTGTTTTTTGCAGCGGGGTTCCTTTAAGATAAAAATTTCCGATGAGGTCTGATTTTTAACTTCCCCGATGACATATTCGATATTGTCGCCGAAGGATGCAAGCATCACCGTTTTATCTTGTAGGGGCAGGAGATTAAATAACTTAAAAATAGTCCCCGACAGAAGCAGAAAAAATTGGATGACCGCTTCTTTAGCCATTATTGTTTTTCAGCTCATCTTTAATTTTTGTAGTTGATATGCCGCTTGTTCTCGGCAGATAGACAACTTCGCAATATTCTTTCAGAAAATCAAATTCACCTTCCCAGTCGCTGCCCATAACAAAAGTATCGATGTTATATTTTTGTACGTCGCCGGTCTTCTGGCCCCATGTATCTTCGCCGATAACTTCATCGACATATCTGATAGCTTCCAGTATTTGTTTTCTTTCTTCGAATGAATGATAAGCCTCTTTATGTTTCAGCATATTGAATTCATCGGTTGATACTGCAACGATTAAATAATCTCCGAGCGCCTTGGCGCGTCTCAGTATATTTATATGACCCGTATGCAGCAGATCGAATGTACCGTAAGTGATTACTTTTTTCATGTTAATTTGCCTCCGTTAAAGCATTATTATAGTGTTTTGTAGTATTATGAATTATAGCATAAGATAATTAAGAAAACTTTGCAGGTGTGGTGGATATGAAACAAATTAAAAGACTGGCCTTAAAATTATATAAAATATTATTCTGGTTATGCGGAAAATCTTTTAACAAAGATCATTCGCTGATTATTTTCGAAAGCTTTCTCGGAAAACAATTCAGTGACAATCCCCGGGCATTATATGAATACATGTCGATTCATTATCCAGAATACAGATTTTTATGGAGTGTGGACAAGCGGTACACTGAAGTGTTTGAACGCCATGATGTGCCTTATATTAAAAGATTCTCGTTCAGCTGGATGATTTATATGAATAAGGCAGCATTGTGGATTTCAAACAGCAGAATGCCTCTCTGGATTCCAAAGCCGAAAGGCACGACGTATTTACAGACCTGGCACGGGACACCTTTGAAAAAGCTTGCTGTAGATATGGATGAAGTACATATGCCCGGTACTGATACTGAGAATTATAAAAAAAACTTTACCCGGGAATCGGCAAAATGGGATTTTCTAATTTCGCCGAATGAGTATTCGAGTGAAATATTTAAAAGAGCATTTCAATTTGACGGGGAAATGCTGGAAACAGGTTACCCGAGAAATGATTTTCTTTTTACGAACAGCGATGAGGAAGCCATTAATAATCTGAAAAAAGATTTGAATCTGCCGGAAGATAAAAAAATAATTTTGTATGCTCCGACTTGGCGCGATGATTCATACCACGCGAAAGGAAGATATAAATTCAACCTTGAATTCGATATGAAACAGATGTATGAAAGTTTGTCTGATGAATACATTATTATATTAAGACTGCATTATCTGGTAAGCGAGAACCTCGATATAAGTGGATATGAAGACTTTATTTATGATTATTCAAATTACGAAGAAATCAGAGATTTGTATGTTGTTTCGGATATGCTGATTACAGATTACTCATCGGTATTTTTCGATTATGCGAACCTGGAACGTCCGATGATTTTTTATGTTTATGATATTGAGAATTACCGCGACAAGCTCCGGGGATTTTATTTTGACTTTGAAAGAAAAGCGCCCGGTCCGCTTGTCACTACGACAGATGAACTTCTGCAGGCAATTAAAAAGATGGAAACTGAAAACTTTAACGAAATATATAATACTGAAGAATTCCGCAGCAGATTCGGTGCACTTGAAGATGGCAAAGCATCACAACGGGTGGCCGATGAAGTTATTTGTTATTTAGGAAGTAAAATTGTATAATTCATCATTGATGAAAATTTGAGGTTGTGAGTAACTTATGA